>JRYF01012020.1_pt1 | contig 26048 bp, 16 predicted proteins | sample 235331 | NCBI WGS metagenome assembly JRYF01 (sample SAMN03074217, study PRJNA261475) | activated sludge metagenome | biome: Wastewater Treatment Plant; feature: Wastewater; material: Activated sludge; isolation source: activated biomass of a wastewater treatment plant treating hydrocarbon... ...
AATCAGGGAATGATACAGGGCATTATTTCTACAATCTTTCTGAGAAAAGAAAAAATTGACGGCTTCACCACTTTTGTAAGTTCTGATTTAATAGAAAAGGATATTGATTCGGCAATAAAAATTTCAGTGCACACTCAATTTGTGAAAAACTATGGTAGCGCATCCAGTTATCTGGATAAGATGGGTATATTATCTTTTTTACAATGGATGCCAGAATACAGTAATGCAAGGTTTCAAAGTGAGAAGGGAATTTTTACTGTAGAGAATATGCCGGAAGATTTTACCATCCGGTTAGGCTCGGAGGTGGGAAAGATGAGTAAGCGGTATCACAATGTGGTCAATCCTGATGAAATTGTTGAAAAATACGGTGCCGATTGTTTCAGAATGTACGAGATGTTTCTTGGGCCTATCGATCAGGCCAAACCCTGGGACACCAAAGGAATCGATGGAGTCGCCAAATTCCTGAGAAAATTTTGGTCTCTTTATTATGATGAATCCGGTTGGAGGGTAAGCAATATTAAAGCCTCACATTCTGATGTTAAAGTATTACATGCCACGATCAAAAAAGTCACAGATGACATTGAAAAATTATCATTCAATACAGCAGTAAGTGCTTTTATGGTATGTGTCAATGAATTCAAGAAAAGCGGTACATCTTCAGAGGAAGTCCTTGAACCCCTTTTGAAATTAATGGCCCCATTTGCTCCATTTATCACGGAAGAGCTTTATCATAGGTTCATTAAAGATGGATCTGTGCATACCTCGACTTTTCCTGAGTTTGAAGAAAAGTATCTTTTAAAGGACAACATAGTGTATCCGGTATGCATTAATGGTAAAAAAAGAGATACCATAACGTTGCCTATGGATATGAGTACTGATGAAGTACAAAGAATCGTTTTGAATATGGAAAGCATTAAAAAATGGATGGATGGCAAAATTCATAAAAAATTCATTATAGTTCCGGGAAGAATGGTTAATATCGTCATTTAATCCTTTGAACGAAAAGAACCTCTTTCTACTATGTTAAAATGGTGGTTCTGTTTATGGTCATATATTATCTACTGCCACGTCTCTATGGGCCAGGGCACAGGACCTTCATGTACTGCTCCAATTTTTACTATCTTTGATCAAATAACCACTCATTCATTGAGGGTACAATGGATTGACTTTAATAACAATCCTTCCGGATGGGAAATTGAATGGGGAGAAATTGGATTTACCAGAAGTTTAGAGCCCAATGTACCCATGGTAACGTCTAGGATGATCACATTAGATGACCTGGATCCGGGTAAAGCCTTTGAATTATGGGCAAGGACTGTATGTAATAATGGCAATAAGAGTGTGTGGTCAGGGCCATTCCTTGTAAGAACGGCCATTGCAAACGGACAAGATTGTCAGATAAACCTGGATATAAAAGATAATTCCTGCCCACGTACCGAGGAATTTTTATTATGGGTAGACGAATTTCCGGGTATGTTGCTTGGAAAACATACAATCATTGCGAATGTTGATTTAATCATTGAACACAGTTGGCCCGCTGATCTTCAAATCGATTTAGAATCTCCTGGGGGGAAAAGAATACCCCTGACAACCTACCGTGGCATTGGTATGGTAAATTATGGGAATCCTGAGGACACATCATGTTCTTCAACCTGCTCTTTCTCTGACGAGTCNNACAACATACTGGCTCCAGCCTCACCGGAGTCTTCGCACCAGAACAACCTTTGGCTGAGTTTTACGATGGTTCATCCGTAAATGGTATGTGGAAGTTAGTCGTTTGCGACCGGGCTATTGATGATATAGGAATATTAAATTACTTCAACATTCAATTCGAACCTTTAATTTGTCCAATTCCTCTCAATCTACGAATTGCAGAAATCAGCAATAATTCTGCTTCCATTTTATGGGATCCTACGCTACAATGTAACAATGTGATTGTTTCAGTTGTCTTTGCAGGACAAGCTCCGGGTTCTCATCTTAATTTCTTTACTTCTTGTTTTAATGAAGGATTGGTAATACAGGGCTTACAGCCGGAAACCAGTTATGAAATATTTATACAAGGGGATTGCGGAGATAAAAGATCAGGGTATTCATGTCCAGTTACATTTCAAACCACTTGCCAGAAAGTAACCATCACAGAGAGTTTTGATCTTTTTGATCCTTGCGACAATAATTGCCTGAGTATTTGTCCCTATGAATTTAATGGATGGTATAATGCAGAGGAGGCTGATCAGGATTGGCTGGTAAATAATGGACCTACTCTTTCTTCACTCACCGGACCGGATTCTGATATATCCGGTAATGGGAATTACATTTTTATTGTAAATTCTCCTGAAATCTGTGGCGTCAACAATAAAGCCATACTGGAAAGCCGGTGTATTGAAATTCCGGCTACCGATGATAATTGCGACATGTCTTTTTATTATCACATGTTTGGAGATGGAATCGAATCTCTTTCTTTACTTATAAGTACGGATGGAGGAAGTGAATGGCATGTGTTGTTTTCGAAAATAGGAAACCAGGGAAATGAATGGCACCGACAAATTCTTGATCTCAGTTCATATAACGGTCAATTGGCAATATTCCGTTTTATAGGTATTACTTCGAATAATCAGCGGGGAGACATCGCTTTAGATCAAATCGATTTTTTCGGGGCTAAGATAATCAGTGACTTACCTGTCTATTTTGCAGATTTGGATGGTGACGGTTTTGGTGATGCTAATAATTTTTTAGCTATATGTATGATGGAACCCCCCCAGGGATATGTTGAAAATGATGGGGATTGCGACGACACGAATCCTGACATCAACCCTGACGCAGAAGAGATCCCATGTAATCTCATAGATGAAAACTGCAATGGGATGATTGATGATCATCCTATGGACAATCCCATTATTGCACAGGTTGTTTCGCTTAAAAACGAATCCTGTCCTCAAGCAGGAGATGGTTCTATTAGCTTGTCAATTTCAGGAGGTACTGCTCCGTACCAGGTGACATGGAATAATGGTATGCGTGGCCATCAAATTGAAAATTTACATGCAGGAATATATTTTGCTGAAATCACAGATGCTACATCTTGCCTTAGCATTTCTCCTTCGATCGTGGTAAATATCTCAAACTCACCTAACATTTTCATCCGGGAAGTGAAGAATACGCTTTGTGCTCAGCAAACCGGATTCATTGACATTGAAGTGACCGGAGGCAACCCTCCCTATCATTATCAATGGAGCAATGGAATAAATACACAAGACCTTACCCAAATAGGTGAAGGAAAGTACAGTGTAACAGTGACCGATCAGAATGGTTGTGCAGTTGAATCCGGCCAAATTAGCATTGAAGCCACGCCAAGGTTCACTGCGGGCATACAATTAAAACGTGATCCCATTTGTCACGGAGCAAGCAATGGTCTGATTTCTATCGGAATAATCAATGCCTTGCCACCCGTTCAATATAGTTGGAATACTGGTCAAACCACTTCTATACTTCAGGGGTTAAAAGCAGGCAAATATTCTGTAACAATCAATGATGCCAGAGGATGCGTACAAGTTATCGAAACTGAACTCAAAGACCCTCCTTCTCTTACACTTTCTGTGGTGGGAATAAAAGGGGCTACATGTTTCAATGAAAGCTCGGGCGCAATTCAGATGAATACATCCGGTGGAACAGCGCCATATGAATATACATGGTCTTCTCCGGATCATTTATTTTTTGCCCAAAATATACATACTGAAGACATTATTAATATTCCACCTGGAAGGTATCAGCTCTTTGTAAAGGATGCCAAAGGATGTACAGCCCAAACTCCTTTGGTCCATGTTGAAAATGCCTCATCCATACAAATAAAAGTGGATAGCACAAAAAGAGCCAGCTGCAGGCTATCTGAAGATGGATTTATTTCTGTCAATGTTTCCGGTGGTGGTGGCGACTTTGTTTACTTTTGGAATAACACTGAAGGGCCTCCATATCTTGAAAATGTTCTCACAGGCACTTACAGTATGCGGGTGATTGATCGATTTGGTTGCAAAGCGAGTAATGATAATATCAAAGTAGATTTAGCAAATATCCCAGTGCAGGTATCTACATCCTTGCTTCAGTCAAATGAATGTGCAAGAGATTCCTTTGCTGCCATTGCGGCTATAGCAAATACTACAAAATTACCGGTTGATTTCAATTGGAGTAATGGAAAACAACGAATTAAAAACAGTAACAGGGATTCCATATTTTTCCTACCCACCGGAAATTACAATGTTACAATCACTGATGGAGAAGGATGTGTTGGCACCTCTGCATTCACAAGCATTCAAGCAATACCTGAATTGATCATTTCTCAGATTCAGACTACCATGAATCGGTGCAATAGTGACCGGAATGGCCAAATCCAGGTGCAGATCCAGGGAGGCACTCCACCTTACCGTTATTATTGGAGTGACGGACAAACTACTCAAAATGCGCAGAATCTTCCGGTAGGAAATTATATATTAACTGTGATGGACAATAATAATTGCATGATAAAAAGTCAATCGATCGCAGTCATTGCTACTCATCCCATCAACACTCAAATTAAAGTGAATCCAGCAACGGGAGACCAGAAAAACGGATCCATAGAACTCAATGTATCAGGAGGCACGCCACCCTACCGGATTGACTGGCAAGACTTACCTGATGGACCTCAAATCAGAACCAATTTAGCCTCCGGAACTTACTGCCTAACAATCACTGATAATAATGGATGTTACTCTACCCAGTGTCCGGTAGTAGATCAAACCACCTCAACATTCATCCCAACCATCAATAGCTCAGCTATCATTAGCCCTAATCCTTTTTCCAGTCAAATACGAATTCAATCGGTTGAATCCATTCTCAGAGTTTCAATTTTTGATGTGAATGGATATGAAGTTTATCAACAAGCAGGAAAATTCACTGATGAAATTATAGAACTAGAAAACTTAAACTCAGGGATTTACTTTGTCAGGCTTCAATTCTACGATAAATCGCTTACACGCAAAATCGTAAAGATCAAATAATGACTTTAAACGTTGTCCTTCGATTTTGTTGATGCTCATCTTCTGTGCACTCTTCACAAACACAATCAATGCGTAATTGGGTTTTACCATAGCCCCGCGGAACCAATCTTTCTTTTTCAATTCCTTTTGATATAATATACATCACTGCTGATATGGCTCTACGCTGAGACAAATCCAGATTGTACTCATCGTCAGCTCTGCAATCGGTGTGGGAAGAAAGTTGAATTCTTATATCCGGATTATCCTTCATCATTTTGACCAATTGATCCAGGGCAGGTTTGGCATCCTCCCTGATTTCTGCTCTATCCAAATCATAATAAATATCTGCAAGATCAATTTCCCGGTTCATATATATCCGGTTGAGGATGACGTCAACATTGACTGTGACTACATCTTCCGATTCCCTCACTTGAACATTCCGGGTTGTAAAATCAACAGAATTATTAAGATACCTGTTCTTTCCTGCCATGATAGTATAATCACTGGCGCTTTCTACCTCTTCAACAAATATACCTCTTCGATCGGTGGTATATGTAGCTATGGTTTCATCATTTTTTCTGATCCTCACCCTGGCCAAATCTACCGGTCTGTAATCTACTACCGGTGTATTGGGATCATTGGCATCCTGAAAGACCGGTTCAAGAATACGCCCTGCAACATAGTAAGTAATTTTCCTGGGAGGTGGCGCCGGTTTTTCCTTCTCCACTTCGGCAATCACAGGCTCGGTCTTTTTCTCTACTCTGATTCTTTCAAAAACATAAAGATCATCATCACCCATTCCATCTCTGGAGGATGTAAAAAATCCACGTTGAATAATATTGCTTCCACGAGGTGTTGTTTTATCCACAATAAATGAAAAATCATCTGATGGCGAATTAATAGGCACTGGCATGCGTACAGGAGAAGTCCATTGTTTATTATCATCAAGGTATGTCTTGAATATATCAAAACCTCCCAGACCGGGATGAAAATCAGAAGCAAAGTACAGTGTATCTCCGTCACCTGTAGGGAACATTTCATTCCCCTTGGTATTGATAATATCAGGCAATCGCTCTGGATTTGACCATGAGCCATTATTATTTCTTACCGAATAAAACAGATCATAGTCACTGACGTTACCGTCAATTTTAGTAGCAAATACCAATACAGAATCATTTTCAATTAATGTTGGCTGACCATAATTGATCCCTTGTCGTGTAAATGGCATAACTACCGGTTCACTCCAACTGCCATTATATCGCTGAGTGTAATAAATTTTACAGTATGCATCTGAAGGAGTGTCTGAATCACATCGGGTAAAAAACATTTCTTTTGAATCCCTGCTAAACCATGCGGTACCTTCGTTGCTATTGGTATTGATCCCTGCATCAAAAGGAGCAAGACCCGATCCATCCTTCCTTATGATGAAAAGATCTGAAAATTTATTCCCTGTCCATAAATATCGGTCTGAGCCACTGCTAGCACCTCTGTCGGAAGTGAAAACTACAAAATCATCATCGAAATAAGCCGGAGAGTAATCAGCCTGTGCACTATTTGCGTATGACCGGTAAACACGATATTCTTCATTCTTCTCAGCAATCCATCGAATGGCTTCTCTACAAATGTTGATCTCCCGGGTTATTTCTGCACGAGTTCCTACTGCTCGGATCAGTTCTTCAAAAGCTCCAATGGCTTTGGTGTAATTACCATCGGATTTATATGCAAATGCAAGGCTATTCATTGCCTCCGGGCCATAATTCTTTGAAACCGCATCTTCAAACCATAAAATAGATTCTTTGTTATTGTTGGTCATTTGGTAAGAACTTCCCAATAAGAAGGCTTTTCTTGCCCGTGCACTTACAGAAGTAGTTGTTTCATATTCCTCTAACAACATGGATATAGCCACAGCATATTGTTTACGCTCATATGCCATTTCGCCACTTTTAATCTTAGTGGTAAGATTACATGAACACAGAGTGCACAATAAAATAACAGCAGCTATCTTATATTTCGAAAAGCTCAATAAAATCAAGTAGAATGTGTTTAATCTCTTCAATCAAATATTGCTCTATAAGATTCCCAAAATTTTAATTTTTAGTTTCTTCGGTAATATTCTTTTCATGATACCTTGAGTCATAAATCATAACGAAATACAAAAGCAAAAAAATCAATTTTAAATAAAAAATCTCCTCTTTGTTGAAAAGAGGAGATTTTCATAGTCTATAAAATGTCTACCGGCCAAAATGATCCAAAGGATCAGGCCTTAACCGTTGCTTTTGAAAACCCTTTCTTTTTCTCTTTTGCTCTTCCCTTCAAATCATCAGCCAGGTCTCTAACGATCGGTGTAGCAATAAAAACAGATGAATAAGTACCTACAACAATACCGATAAGTAGCGCAAAAGCAAATCCTTTTATACTTCCTCCCCCAAACATAAATAGGATGAAAACCACCATAAACGTGGTGAATGAGGTGATAATAGTTCTACTAAAAGTATTGTTGATCGCAATGTTTATCACTTCATCTTTNNCTGTGTCATTAATAGAATATCCTATAACAGTAAGCAATGCGGCAATAAATGCCTGGTCAATTTCAACTGAAAAACCAATCCAACCATGAACTATTGAGAAAATACTGATCACAATGAGAGAGTCATGGAATAGCGCTGCCACTGCACCCAAACTATACTGCCATTTATTAAATCGAATAAAAATGTAAAGGAATATAAGCAATAATGCAAAAATACCCGCATAGAAGGAACTTTTCTTAATATCATCAGCGATTAAAGGACCCACCTTATTAAATGAGGTAATATGCGGAAGACCAGGATGTGAAGCATCTTTAAAAGCCTCGAACTCAAAAGACATATTGGTTATTGCCTGAAGACCCTGATGCAAGGTAGCCATCACTTTTTCGTCTGACTCCTCAGAAGGATCATTAATCAGATAGGATGTGATAATATTAAATGTATTCTCAGTATCAACCACTTTCACTACCGGAGTCGAACCGAAATACTCGGTCAAGCCGGTTCTAAGGTCATCACTGCTAATTTGATCCACTCCGGTCATTTGAACATTATAACTATACCCTCCTTTAAAATCAACACCTAAATCGAAACCTCTCGTAAAAATTGAAGCAAGTCCCAAAACTATGACCGTACCTGATATAATATAACCTATCTTCCTTTTACCAATCCAATCAATATTCAAATTGGCAAAGGAATTTTGAGTGATTGAAGTCCAAAAAGTTAAATTTCTGCCTTTCCCTGTCCACTCATCTATCATTAACTTACCAAATAAAACAGCGGTCAATAATGAACTTAAAACTCCAATAATCAATACAACCGCAAATCCTTTGATGGGACCCAATCCAAAATACGCTAAAACAACTGCAACCAAAATTGTAGTAACATTAGCATCAATAATGGCGGAATAAGAATTGTTAAATCCATCTCTGATACTGGCAAGCAATGTCTTACCAATACGTAATTCTTCTCTGACTCTTTCAAATATGATGACGTTGGCATCCACAGCCATACCGATTGTCAAAACAATACCAGCAATACCGGGTAAAGTCAATACTGTTCCAATAGAAGACAAGGCACCAAAAATAAAGATGATATTGGTGAAAAGTGCAATGATGGAAACTAAACCTGAAGTACCATAGTAAAAAATCATAAAGAGTAACACAAAACCAAAACCTACCAATAAAGAGTTGGTACTCCGCTTAATATTTTGTGCACCTAAAGAAGGACCAACCACTGATTCTGAAATAATTTTGGTGCGTGCAGGAAGTTTACCCACTTCCAATATATTGGCAAAGTCATTGGCCTCCTGAACGGTATAATTCCCATCTATGGAAGATGATCCTCCGGTGATGGGATTACGGACGGAAGGAGCAGAAACTACCTCATCATCTAAAACAATAGCGATTTCCCGGTTTCCATTATTGGCTGCAGCAGTTGTCATTTCTGCCCACTTTCTGGCCCCTCGTTTATCCATACGCAGGGAAACTGAGGGTTGATTTGTCACAGGATCCGGTTGGTAAAAAGCTGATGTAACCACATCTCCCTCCAAAGGTGCCTTGTCAGAGCCTGGAAGTGTTCTGATCAGATATAACTCATATAAAGTGGTCCTTTTACCCGTCTGAAAATCAACAACAGGACTCCTTGACCATAAAAATTTGCTATTTCGGGGAAACAATGCCCTGATATCCGGTTTGGACAAATAGTCCATGACAAGATTTCTTTTATTGCGTTCAGTTACTCCCATTACAGTAGAAGGATAATTCCCAACATTGAGTTGAAAGGCAGAAAAAAGTGGTCCGCCTGTATCAAATCCAGGTGTAGAGGGAACAATATCAAACGTATCGCCAATTTCATTGCCATCACCATCATACAAAGGTCTGTAGATGGTGTCCATTTTAATAGCATCGCCATTCCTGGAATTGGCGGCCAATTTATTATCAGCTTCCTGAAAGGCTGCTAAAATTCCAGGATCATTAAATCGATAAGTATCCCAAAACTCAAGTTGCGCGCTTGCCTGAAGGTATTCACGGGCTCTTTCAGGATTTTCAACCCCGGGAAGTTCAACCAGTATGAGATCCCGTGCTGCATCCAATGACACATTGGGTTGGGCCACACCTAATTTATCAATACGCTCTTTCAACATATTGTAAGTAAGACTTACGGTCTCATTGGCTTTCTGTCTTAGGATTCGCTCTACTTCACCATCAGATGAAGAGGTATTGATGCCATCCAACAACTCACTTCTCATAAATAAAGAAGCAAGAGATTTTCCTTCCCCTATTTTGCGATATTCCTGAACAAATACAGAAATATAATCGGTTTGTGACCTGTCCATCAAAGCATTGGTATTCTCAATGGCTTTCATGAAGTTGACATCCTTTGCATTAGGACCAGCCAAAGTTTTCAACAATTCTTCCAAGTCGACCTGCAGCACTGTACTCATCCCTCCTTTCAAATCCAATCCTAAAGCCAATTGTTGACCTTTTAACTCGCTATAGGTATATTCCTTTAATAATGGAATCCTGAAAACTACTTCACCGGAAATAGAATCCAGAAATCGACTTTTTGCCACTTTGTATATACCTTGCTTGTCCGCTCCTTCCGGAGCTTTCTCCGCTTCTTCCTGAGCAAAAGCTTCTGCCTCTTTTTCAACTCTGGAAGTAGGGATAAAATACATCAATTGATAGGCGCATACCAGAGCTACAAGAATTAACAGGGCTTTGGTTAAACTTTTAGTTTGCATTATATTACTTTAATTTTTAAAATCAGAATAAATCTCTTTGGAGTCATCGGCCTGAAGATTATTTTAGTTCGCTCCATATTCCGACCAACTTCCTGTTTGGAAAAACGTGGCAAATATACAGGTTTTCAAATATCTATCGATAGTTACCCCTATTTTATTGTACTTCTCTTTTTAAGTGATAAATTAATATGGCCCAATCGATTCATGCGCACTTAAAGGTTTGCTGAAATTTCACCATTATGTTTACGCCATTGGCTTCAGCAATAAAAAGGGTCAATCCCAGGATACGGGAATCTTATATTCGATGATATAGGCAGTTTTGGGCTCTAATTTCATGATTTCACCAAATATAATATCCTGACCACTGAATAATTCAGTACCTTTAACAGCCCCTTTGACTCCTTCATGAAACCGGGAAAACTCAATTTCGTCTCCTGATTTATTTATTATAACCATAACCCCTTTGTCAATAAGTTTCCTGAAATATACATAAGTGCCATGCTCCGGTATATAATGAAGAAGCTCACCATATTGAACCTCAAGATTTGTCTTTCGCCAGTTCAATAGCTTTTTCATAAAATTTTGTGCTTCTATTTGTTCTAAGCTCAGTCCTTCTTGTGTAAAAGCATTGATCCGGTCTCCGCTCCAACCTCCAGGCATATCCGATCTGATAACCCCATGACTTTCCGTCCCCTTATTCGACATTAAAATTTCCGTTCCATAAAAGATCTGTGGAATGCCCCGGATAGTAGAAATATAAATCATAGCCATTTTGAAAAGATCCGGATCTTCACCCAAAGTGGTAAAAATTCTACTCATGTCATGATTATCAGCAAATACCATTAATTGATTGGGGTCAGCATAGATAAAATCATTCCCCAACATCTCATACAGAGATGCCAAACCTTTACTCCAACCCTCTTCCGAGGTAAGGGCTTCTATTAAAGTTTTGTTTATTGGAAAATCCATCAGAGAAGGTAGGCAGGAATTAGACCAAGTCTGTCCTTTCTGCCAATAAGCGACTTGTAAAGGATTTTCAGACCACTCTTCCCCTACAATATTAAAATTAGGATATTCATGCATAATGGCACATGACCAATCAGATATAAAATCTTCATCAGGATAAGAGTAGGTATCTTGCCTGATGCCAGAAATTTGAGCATATTCTATCCACCAGATCGAGTTTTGGATTATATAATTGGCCATTAATGGATTTCTTTGATTCAGGTCCGGCATTGAAGGCACAAACCACCCGTCCTGCATTAACTTCCTATCCGTTTTGCTCACATAGGGATCAAGGGATGTAGATTTTCTGTGATTTGTAATACGGTATTGTTCCTGATAGTTGATCCAGTCTCTCGAAGGAAGATCATTCATCCACCAATGAAAAGATCCGCAATGATTCGCTACCATATCCATGATAACTTTAATTCCTCTCCTTTTTGACTCTTCCACTAAATCAACATAATCACTGTTACTACCCAATCGCGGATCTATTTTATAAAAATCAGTAATGGCATAACCGTGATATGAAGCCCTTTCCATAGCATTTTCCTGTACCGGATTAAGCCAGATTGCAGTAAAGCCCATACCCTCAATGTAATCCAAATGATTGATGATTCCTTTCAAGTCTCCCCCATGTCTTCCATAGGGTGCACTCCTGTTCATTTTATCTGAATATCCCTCTGCNNGATAGATGACATCAGAATTATTAAACCCCTGGCGTCCCGAAGACCCAAGCTTCCTCTCCATCAAATTATAAGGGTAGGTTATTATCTTTTGATTCTCTTTTTTGATAATAATATCAAATACTCCAGGTTTTGCATTGGAGGAAATTTCGAGGTCAAGAAAAACATAATTTTCATTCTCTACACCAATCACGCGATCGAGAAAAACCCCTTCATAATCAATTTCAAATTGTAGGGATTGCAAATTATGACCATAAAGCATTAATTGCAAAGAGGTATTCTTCATACCTGTCCACCAAAATGGAGGCTCAACTCTTTCAAGTGATTGTGCAAATCCCCATTGGACAAAGCATAGAAAAATGATGGACGTTATAGAATGTGATTTCATAAGCAAATTATTAATGTCAAAATTGGATTAAAAACCCGACTCAACGATTCAAATCTTATGACTTTTCAGAAAATGAAAAATAGCCATTATTGGATTACCCCCCGTGCATCCGTCTGGAAAACCAATTATAATTGACTAAAGGTAGCAAATAGATCATTAGGGATTATATTTCCCGTTCATCTATAAAAAACTCCTATTGCCCAATATCCATTTCCATTGAGTTGGCCAAATGAACCAACGCTGTAAATGTTTAACAGGAAGAAAGACTTTGCATTGCTATCCCGGAAATTATTACAATCTGGTCAATCGATATGCATAGCGGGCATCTTGTAAAATAAGCTCTATCCGATATCTACCGGCCGTAGTCACCTGTATATTGGCTCCATCATAGTCCAGAAACCCGGCACCTGTATTATCGCCGAAATTGATTGCCCAATCGTCATTCGCTCTGAATTTGAGTTCCCCAACCACCAAATCCATTTCGACTTCCAAATTTCTTGAACTGGCATTATACACCATATCCGTATCTGAATCCCATCCGGTAGGAGTAGCACTCCCTATTACGCCCCAGGTCGTTCTTAAAATGGTGTAGGTAAAATTGACAAGATTGACATTCAATCTGTACATACCCGGCACTGCTGCTACAATATTGGCGCCATTGCGGTCAAGAGTTCCATTAGCTCCATCATCTCCATAATTAATATCCCAGCTGGGTCCAACAGTAAATTTAAACTCTGTATTAGGATCCTGAAAGAAAACAAAACCTTCAAACCGGTCATCTGCTCTCCGGGAGAAAATTACAGTATTATTATTGGAGGGATCCCATCCCTGGTAACTTCCTGGTACCTGAAGCTGAGGAAAAACAATTTCGATAATAAAAGGCGTTACCCTAATGGGTATGGGATTGCTTATCAATTGAGGAACATGGTCACTGACTGATGCTACCACTCTAACTTCCAAATCAACGGGAATGGCTTCTTCTACGCCTCTCCCTAAAAGGATTCCATTAACCCTCGATTGAGAAACAGAAGCCGAAGTCTCAGTGGTTGTAAGCAAAGAAGAAGGTTCATTAAAATTATTCCCTGCCATATCAATTTGGAGGGTATAATTTACGGCCGCTGAGAAACCAAAAAAGGATGGGCTCCACCTGAACATGGTCATTACCTGATCAGCTTGCTCTTCCTGTAATACAAAACTGCTACCTCGGTTGGGAGAAATTATTACTGATGCATCTCCAATCGACAATATAGCTTCTGGGTCGTCATCTGTACATGCCACTAATGTAGCAGAAATCAAAATGGATAAAAATATATAGCGAATCATTTCAATATCATTTTATCAATTAAATAAATTTAATAACCTTCATTCTGGATTAGATTGGGATTGGCTCCAATATCCGTATTGGGAATTGGATAAACGTTTCTGAATCTCGGTACGGTATTGCCCAGTGGGCTTCCTCCCTTCCAGGGCCAAACATAGTTTCCATCAGTAAACTTTCCAAATCTGACCAAATCAGTCCTCCTATGACACTCCCACATAAGTTCCCTCGCCCGCTCATCCAGGATGAAATCCAGGGTCAATTCATTCATTGCAATGGTACCCCCTTCTCCCCCGTGAGCACGAAGTCGCACCTGGTTGACATAATCCAAAGCGTTGGAAAAACTTCCACTTCCTCCTCGCAGTACTGCCTCCGCATACATCAACATAGCATCAGCAAGTCTGAACATTGGAAAGTCAGTATCAGGAAATGTGGGATCAGATCCTGCAACACCAGTAGACGTTATATTGGTAAATTTGATCAAAGCATAACCCTCATTGTCATTAAACATGGTGGCTGTGTTGGTGATCTCTGGAACCTGGTCCTGCGTGTAAAATATGGCTCTTCCATCAAATACCGGTTGTGTTATGGAATAAGTGTAATAAGGAACTCCCACGTATAATTTAATAGCATAATTGCCATTGGCCGGTATTGCAATATTTGCACCATCATAATTTAGCAGAGAATTGGGGCCATTGTCCCCAAAATTAATTCCCCAATCCTGATTGGCTCTGAATTTTAATTCACCCGCTACCAGTCCAATAGTAATCTCCCAGGCTCCTTCAGCAGGATTGTACGTCATATTGGTACTGGCATCCCACCCCAGTGGTGTAGCAGAGCCAATAATTCCCCATTCCACTTTTAAAATTGAATAAGTCATATCATTAAGATTTACCCGAACACGATACATCCCCGCTTCGGGAACACTAAGATTGGCTCCATTTTGATCCAAAGTACCGTCATTATTATTATCACCAAAATTGACATCCCAGCTGGGTCCATCAGTAATTTTGAATTCTGAGCCGGCATCAGCAAAATATATATATGCTTCATAGTTACCGTCATCATTGACTGACTTTAATACAGTATTGGTATTGGAAGGATCCCAACCTTGATATCCTCCGGGAACATATAAAACCGGGCCAGGAGCAACACGGAAATCAGGTTCAACCAAGCTGCTTCCACCTCCTACGGAAGGAAATATGTCTACTGCGGCTGAAGTTACTTTAGTCCCACCCCAACCTGCATCAATGCCATAATTTGCCGGGTTCATGGGGCCGCCCACTGCTGCGTGAATAATAAATGTCATCCCACCCCAGGTACGAGTCCGTATGCCATCGAAAGCTACCGGAAAAATCACTTCCCGTGAATTGTGATTGTCGGCCATAAACAGGCGTTGGAAATTTGGCTCCAGACTGTATCCAGAATTAATTACCTTTTCGCTGTATTGAGCAGCCTTTGTATACTCTGGAGATCCTTTATAAACCTGGGCATTTAAATATAGCTTAGCTAAAAGCATTTGTGCAGCAGCCTTGTCTGCTCTTGCATATTCATTTTGTCTTGCCGGCAGTAACAGATTTTCAATTTCCAATAATTCAGATTCAATAAAATTATACAATTCAGCTGCTGTAATCTGAGGAGGAAAGAATGCCCCAACGGCATCACTTTCTGTTACAAAAGGTACATTTCTAAAATGATCCAAAGCATGCCAGTAACTTAATGCCCTGAGAAATCTCGCCTCTGCTCTGAATAATTGAATTTCATTTCTTAAAGCTCCATCAACTCCGCGTCCGTCGAGCTTTTCCGGCGTTGTTTCCCTGAGAAATTCATTACATAAAGAAATCTGGTAAAATATACGCGAATAAAAAGCAGAGATAAAGCCGTCATTGGCATCCCACGTTTGATGTTGAAAATCTTTTATGGTCTGGTCATTCCATGCGATGACCGCTTCATCTGTAGATAATTGCTGGTGGTACCACAATCCTCTGAGGTACTGCCCAAATCCTTCGTCAATACCAGCAATATCCGGTTGTCCTGATGGTCCTTGCTGACCAGAAACAGCTAAACCAGCATATAACTTTGCCAACACCTGCTTATAACTATCCGGGTTATCATACACCGCTGCTGAAGTAATAAAATCTTCATCAATGGGTATGGTGTTCAGATCGTTGAAGCAAGACTGAAAAATCCCCGTTAGTAGCACAGCAAAAAGCGAAATTTTTAATAAATTTTTCATTTGTTACGGGTTTTAATTTTAAAAGTTTACACTTATTCCCAGGACATATGTTCTTGGTCTGGGATAAATATTATTATCTATACCATTGAAGACCTCAGGGTCCAGTCCCTCATATTTTGTAATCACAAATGGATTTTGAACAACAAAGGTCAGTCGCATCATATCTCCAACAACATTATTGAAATTATATCCCACAGTCATGTGATCCATTCTTAAAAATGAGGCATTGCTCACAAAATGGTCACTGAAATACTGTGGCCCATTAAATCCTAAATCCCGGACTGCAGAATTTAAATTCCAAAGTATTCCAACATTTGTTAATCTGTTGTAAAAGGCGGCATCTGACCAAACATTGTTGTAAACATAATTCCCAAACAATGCTCTTCCGGCAAATGCAAAATCAAAGTTTTTATATTGTATCCTGGAAGTAAATCCTGAAGAAAACAAAGGTGCCGGTTGTTGATATCTGTACCTGTCTTCTGCATTGATTACACCATCATTATTTCGGTCGGCATACAATCCTTCAATAGGAATACCATTTTCATCATATACCTGTTGGAATACATAGAAAGAAGAGGTAGGAAAGCCTACACTGTGAATCTGAATGGTACTTCCCACTCCACCTGCAATTCCACCGGTCAACACTCCTTGATAATTTGGATCATCAGTAGCTATCAACCGGGTAATCTCATTTCTATTGTACGCGATGTTAAATCCAAAATCCCATAATAAATTCTTTCTTGATAATGGAACTGTATTGAATGACAACTCAATACCATTATTGACAAGATCTCCCACATTGGTAGTTATGAAATTGGTAAGGTTGGTACCCGCAGGAACAGGAACAAAGTTCAGAAGATCCCTGGTCTCTCTGCGATAAATTTCAAGTGCACCGGTCACTTTGCCCCGAAACAATCCAAAATCTACACCAAAATTATAAGTAGTAGTTTCTTCCCAGCGAATATTGGCATCATATCCGTTTGGACGAAGCGTGGGTATAAAATTATTTCCAAAGCGGTAACTGGCATTGGTTTGACTCAACTGATACTGAGGAAGATAGGCGTAATAAGCTCCTACACCGTCACCAATATCCTGCTGACCGGTAATACCCCAACCCACTCTGACTTTCAGATTGTTTAATCCGGAATGGTTGGGATTGTCCAATAGTTTATATGCTAAAGCAGCGGCTGGAAACAAGCCCCAACGATTATCCTCTGAAAAGCGGCTGGTACCATCCTGCCTCAGTGTAAATGTTGCCAGTAAACGGTTATTATATGAATAATTCACTCTACCAAATAATGATAATAAATACAACTCTCTTGGATCAAAGTTAGGTTCATCAATCACTTCAGAGCCATCAAAATTGGTTGCCACATTGAAGTTTTCAAAGAAAAACTTCTGCCAGCTGTAACCGGCCATGATATCAAAACCACTTCGTCCAACATCCTTCTTATAGTTAAGATAAAATTCTAATAATTGGTTTTCTTTATCCTCTGAATATTCAACCAATCTTCCCCTTCTGAAAAACTCAAATGCCGCTTCCGGAGATACGACCACCGAACCATCAGAAGAAGATCGATCATAGGCCAGGTTTAAATTGGCCCGCAATTCAGGAAGAAATGCAAACCGGTAATCTGCCGAAAAATTAGCCAAGTATCTTTTAACCGTAGCCGTGTTATCCGTTTGCTCCAATAAAGCCAAAGGATTGGCCGGTGCCAATACATTGGGAGCACCATCGGCTTGTTTCCATGTAAAATAACCTCCGAATTGATTGTTTTCAAAGACTGGTTGCGTGGGATCAAAGTTATTTGCCGCCCCAATAGCTCCCTGATTAGCAAAAGTATTATTGGACAACATACCCTTTAATCCAAGATTCAATTGCAAACGATTGTCCAATAATTTCGGGCTCAAGTTGAGGCTTCCGGAATATCGTTTAAAATTATCCGTTTTCAATAAACCGTCTTTATCGGTATACCCTATCGAAATCCTGTAAGGCAATTCTCCCATTGCACCGGATACATTCAAATTGTGATCCTGACCAAAAGCGCTTTGAAAAATTTGATCCTGCCAATTGGTGTTTTCATTCCCTAATAATCCGACAGAAGCTGGCTGTCGCTCCTGGATAAGTTGACGGAATTCATCCGCTGAGAAAATGGGAACAGTTCTTGTCTTTGTCCCAACAGAAACTTGTGTAGTATAACTTACACGGGTTGGGGCGCCGGCAGCACCTTTTTTGGTTGTTATTATAATAACACCTCCAGAAGCTCTGTTTCCATAAATTGCAGTAGCGGATGCATCTTTGAGTACTGTAAAAGACTCAATATCATTGGGATTGATAATGTCTAATGGGTTCCGGCTTCCTGCCACCCCACTGTTGTCCAAAGGTACCCCATCAACCACAATCAATGGATTGTTGGAAGCACTTAGTGAAGATTCACCCCGCACTCTGATCGCTGCCCCATCTCCCGGTGCACCACCGGATGAAATGGTAACCCCAGCCACTTTTCCCGCTAATAAGTCCTGCGGTCCTGTTATCAAACCGCGGTTAAAATCTTTTGTGCTTACAGATTGGATTGCACCGGTCAAATCTTCCCGTCGGACCGTTCCATAAGCAGTAATAATAACTTCTTCCAGATAGGTCCCCTGTGCAAGTTGAATATTGTACACTGTTTCATCGGTAATTTCCAAAACCTGCGTTTGATATCCAGTATAACTGATGGTAATGGAAGTGGCTCCTGCCGGAATCTGCAAAGTAAATTCACCATCGATATTGGTAATGGTTCCTACAGTAGTACCCGTGGCCAGGACATTCGCCCCAATTAATAGTTCTCCTGTACCGGCTTCTGTAATTGTGCCTCTAATGGTTCTTTGTGCATTGAGAGAGAATGCAGTCAACAAGATCACCAGAGAAACACCTGTCAGGTGAGATAAAAATCTTGTCATGCCTTGTAATTTTGTCTTTAGCTTTAATGGTTAGTGTCATATTGACACGTAGAACAAAAATAGAAACTATTTTAATCAAAAAAAATAAATTTTCATTTTTTTAAAAATATGTCCTACTTCAGTATCCAAATGTGAAATAATAAAAGTAAATAATCAATGATTTAGGTCACTTCAAGAGAGAATATTCTACCTATTCATTATCCCTAAATGTAAAATTCTTCCACCGGTTTGATTGACAGGGTTGGTGGATTTTCCGATAACAATCCCATTTTCCGGAGAAAAATATTCTTTAATTTTATCACCAAAGATATTATACTGGGTTGCGATCAATTCTCCTTTATCTACCGTTTGTGCAAGCCCTGGGTGGACATTAAGCAATCCTCCTTTTTCAGTGTAAATCCAATAAGAGTGTTTGCAGATTTCAGATTTTTGGTCAGGCAATTCGATATCTCCTTCTAACATTTTCAAATAAATCATGGCATTCAATAATCCAGTAATTCCTGATCTGATTAACCCTTTTTGAAAAGTTCCAGGATTGCCTACTTCTAAAGTGAATGCAGGAATTACAAATGCATTGGCAGCACCCCTCAATGTTCCATCTGAGGGCTCGTTGTGTACAATGATTTGGGCATTCTGGAGCATGGCCAGATCTGTGGTGACCGGATCTTTCATATTAGCCCTGATATAATAAGAATTTATCCTCCCAAAGCTGGCTGTATGTAAATCAAGTAAATAGTTAAATTTTGATAATATATGGTGTGTAAACCGGTATGAATATACCTCACTGACATTTCCATCTTTCTTTCCTGGCATGATGTGATTCAAATCAATTTCTTCCAGAAATTGTCTCCTCATACTGAAAAATGCCGGTGCATTAACTACAGGAACTCCTATAACTGTGCCCCGTATTTTTTCATTTTCTATTTCCTTGAATAAGCGTTGAATTACTGGGATTCCATTCAATTCATTACCATGAACGGCTGCTGTAAGGCCTAATACAGGACCATCTTCCCGACCTCTGCCAATCAATACTGGCAATGATATAGGCATTCCAAATGCATCAGTCACAATATCAAACCAGACTTTATGCAGTTTACCTTTCTCAAAATCATCAAGATTTAATGCATTAATATGTTTTATATTTCTTAAGTTAGTCATAAACTACACGTTCTAAAAGGTTTAATATTAAGTCCATACCAGAATTTTAAAAATATTTAAAACTTATTTATTTACATGAGTGATTTGCAATAATTAACTAATTTTTGAGCCAATAAATCCGAAATGGGTTGTCCTGTCTGCTTTTCTGCAGGAAAAATTCCACCGACACTCAATGTATTAATTTCTGACAAAACTCTTTTACCCTCATCATCAACAAGAGTATCCAGGCCAAACAAAAAAATTCCTTCCTTCATTAACGTTAAAGAAACCTCCTCTACCATTTGAAATTCCCTTTCATCCACGTCCGAAGGGACTGCGGTTCCCCCTTGGGCAACATTACACAACCAGCCTCCGGGTCTGGGGAATCGCAGAGATGCTGAAATAATGTCTTTACCCGCCACCACCAGCCTTTTATCGCCAAGATGTACATTTTTTAAAAATTTCATGGCGAGGTATGTTTGCCTGGATTGTTTGTACACCTTTTTAAAATCCTCTAGAGAATACTGTATTTTATCTTCCACCGACACTTGTCCATTTTCAATTTTAATAATTCCTCTCCCTCCATAATTTTCTAAAGGTTTGAGCACAATAGCATCTCGATTGGCCAACTCTTCAATAGCTCTCCAGTTATTAACTAATTTGGAGGGAGGTATCCATTTTTTAAAACGTCTGATAAATGCCTTGTTAGATGTTTTGATGATTCCAGAGGGGCGGTTGATAATCTTTTTTTCCGGAAAACGCGTTGTCAAATCGACAAAAAATGAAAGCAAGACAGGTCTGGGTAAACGGAGGAATATAAAATCTACACTTTCCAAAGAAATCAGCTCTGCTTTTGCCGTATTTAATTTGATGTAATCATAAGTAAACAGATCATCTACTTTTGTACCATAAAGTGAGCTTCCTGTTTGTTCATAGAAGAACAAATGATTCCTCTCATCATGGCGGCTTACTGACCACACTTGAAATACATCCGGATGGTGTTGCAATGCTCTGGCTATGCTATATAATGAATTCTCAGAGTCATGTCTGCTATAATCGGTTAAGATCAAAATGTTCAATTGAGTATGATTTGAAGTATTCCAAAAAAAGAGTTACACAATTAAAACGGCAAAAAATATTGAATAATAGAATATTTTCTTCCAAAACTTATACCAGCAACTCATTTAATAATCCCGCATCATGATTGAGTGCAAAGAACAATTTTCTACGCAATTTGCCTTTGCTATTCATTAAAGTCTGCGCCATATTATCAATGGCGGTCATTGACAATACGGTTTGGATGTAAGCTTCAATCAGATCATCCACTCCAATTCCCAGTTTATTAAAATCACGTCTATCCATTAAAATGAGTCGATTGGTATCGCTTGCCCAGGAACCATCTTCCAATTTATAGGACAAATTAGTACCTAAAGAATCCCAGGAGTCCGCACCTTGATTGATCCTGTCTTGCAGGGGTTCCTTAGCTCTTCTTGAATAAGCGCAAATAGGCCTTATCCCTTGTTCTGTGGCTCCCACCATCATTCGTATATCTGCCACATAGGTTTGATTCTTATTATTGGGTATGGTACCCACGTGATATAGTTTTCCTAAGCTTGATGTGGAGCTCCAATGAAAATTTCCAATCAGGCTTTGAACAATGAATTGATCGTATTCGAAATCCATTTCCATAAATTGATGCAGTTCCCTTTGACTCACAATAGTAAAAACACCTTGACCCGCATTGCTGTATGGAACTTTTACAACCGCCTGACCGCCTAACTTTTTCACCCAGATGGGAACCTCGTTTTGACTAACGTCCCAGATGGTTTCAGGAATATTGATCTTTAAGCCGGCGCTTTCAATTTCTGCATTGTACAGCTCATATGCCTTGGCTGCCATAATTTTATTTCGGCCTCCAGCTATACAGGAAATGATCGGGTTTAGAATTTTTGTTTTCGTAGCGACAGGTATCCGGTTCCAGGGTTTTTGGGTAACATATCTGAATGCTGCTTTAATATCAATCCACTCCTCCTCATTTATTTTCAATTTTAGAACTCCATCATGAATTTTGATGTACTCCTCCCACCCCTCATTTGGAAAGTGGATATAATATACATTCTCCTGAGTCAAATCTGAGATTACTGAAGCATACCCTGATGCTTCCATGGGGTTTTTATCATAAAGAACCGCTAAAACGCCCTCCGAAACCAGGGACTTTTGCTGCATAATCGGCAGGAATGTATGCTCAATGAGTTTCCTGTACCCACCATACTCCTGCATATCATCCAAAAGGGGCATTGATTTTTGACCCGATGGACAGGAATTGTTCTCAATGACCACCATCATTCTTTTCCCATCAGCATTGGTTACATTGATAAGGTCTGCCCCGGCCCACCTGAAATACCTGGGTTTACCCACTATGATTCCCATCAATGCATCCTTATCCACTCTTGGATGGAGATGACAATATCTTTCAACCACACGCTGTGTTGAAAGATTAAGAAAATATGACATCATAGGATGCACTGTAGCATTCAGTGCCTTAGGATACCAATGATTTTCCGGCTCAAAAGACCCGGGTTGTACAATTTTATAATATTCCAATGAATGGGCTTATGTCAAAAAGCTTCAATCAGTCCATATCCTCCTCATCACTATCTTCGGCATCTACCAATGAATCCAAATCAGAGAATTTATCCTCATAGACCTCTTTCACTTCATCTTTCAGGATACCATCTTCATCATAATCGTCATCTTCTTTTATGATATCTTTAGCTCTCTGTTGAGTCATTCTGACCAGAAAATACCTGTCTTCGGTTTCAAAAGGTAAAGCACTGATAAATTTACCCTCCAGATTTTTGAAAGTAATCAGGTGCTTTTCAAAGCCATAGGGATATTGCAATTTGATTTGCTCCTGGATATTGATATCCAGCTTTTCATAATCTTTAATTACCCTGGGTTTATTCATAACTTAAAATTAAATATATATTTGTTTTATTTGTTATTCTTCTTCTAGCAATTCATCTTCAATGATTTTCTTGGACCACTTTATAGGCGCTTCGTTACGAAGAAGCTTTTTAGGTTTTGTTTTTGCTTTTTTAATGACCTTTCCGCGGTCCATTTCGTCAAAATTATTCTTTTTAAACTTTTTTAAATTCTTCATTAGAAAAAATTTTTTGCTTTTAATCGGGCTACAAAAAATTTGATAAAATGACTATTGGTTTTATTTATATAAATTTGAAATAATGATTAAATAAAATTAAAAAAATTCAAATTCTTACTAAGATTCAATTTGTTCCTATTACCATCCCAATAAATATGCAAAAATAAGAGGTGCAACTATTGTTGCATCTGATTCTATAATAAATTTTGAAGATTGAGCTGTTAATTTTCCCCATGTAATTTTTTCATTAGGTACGGCACCGGAGTAACCTCCATAACTGGTGGTGGAATCACTAATCTGACAGAAATAAGACCATACAGGAATACCATCCTTTCTCAGATCCTGATGCAACATGGGTACGACACAAATGGGAAAATCTCCTGCAATTCCTCCACCCATTTGAAAAAAGCCTACGCCATTCGCTCCAGCATTTTCTTCATACCATGAAGCCAATTGGATCATATATTCAATTCCCGATTTAACCGTTGAAGGGCGGAAACCATCCTCAATGCAGTGAGCTGCAAAAAAATTTCCACAGGTTGAATCTTCCCATCCCGGAACTACCAATGGTAAATTCCTTTCTGCTGCTGCCAGCAACCAAGAATCTTTAGGGTCAATCTGAAAAGACGATGTCAGCGATCCATCCAATAGAATTTTATAAAAATATTCGTGGGGAAAAAATCTTTCATTATGGTCGTTTGCATTCTTCCATTCGCGCACCAAATGCTTTTCTATCCTGCGCATGGCTTCCATCTCCGGAATACAAGTGTCGGTAACTCTGTTGAAATGTTGATCCAATAAAGCTTCCTCATCCGCTGGACTTAAATCCCTGTAATTGGGTATTCGCTTATAATGTTGGTGAGCCACCAGATTAAATACATCTTCTTCCAGGTTAGCTCCCGTGCAACTAATGATATGGACTTTATCCTGTCTGATCATTTCTGCAAGGGATTTACCAATCTCAGCTGTACTCATTGCGCCTGCTAAAGTTATCATCATTTTATCACCGCGTAAAAGATGTTCTTCATATGCAACCGCTGCGTCTACAAGTGCTGCAGCATTAAAATGCTTAAAATGTTTGGTAATAAAATGAGAAATAGGGCCTTTGTTCATGATTGTACAAATTTATAGCTCAGCATTTTATAATACAACTTTGCTGCCAAAAACTGTGATGCAGTGTGACCTTCAATCGGTGCCAATTCTACAATGTCAAATCCGACAACATTCCTGGAGGCAAATACTTTTCTAAGAAATGAGGTAGTCGTATACCAGTCCAATCCTCCAGGTTCAGGTGTGCCTGTTGCCGGTAAAATGGAAGGATCAAATGCATCCAGGTCAAAAGTAATGTATACATTCTTATTTAATTTTGAAATACATTCTTCCATCCATGAAAATTGGTCATGGATCTGATGAGCAAAATAACACCTCTCCGGATCCAAATACTTATTCTCTGAAACATCCATGCTTCTTATCCCCACCTGAATCAGATGTGCATTCTTGTTAGCATCAAATAAAGCACAGGCATGATTATAGGGTGTGCCTCCATAGGAAGGACGTAAATCAGTATGTGCATCCAACTGAAGAATGGACAGCCGCTCATCCTCGAAGGGATACACGGACTAAACCCCCGCCTCATCCCCGACCGTTGGGCTGATTCAGCGTTTCGAATTTATGTCTCCGCCCTGACCCAGCTCAACCTCGACCGCCACAACCGCGTTTCGACGACCGATACGCGCCTCATCCGCCGCATTGTGCGCGACGCCCGCGAACGCGGATATTCGGCGCAGGCTACCATCTCGCGCTGGGAGTCGGTGCGGCGCGGCGAGAAGCGGCACATCTTCCCCTATCAGGAAAACGCGGATGTGATGTTCAACTCGGCGCTGGTGTTCGAACTTTCCGCCCTGAAATCGTTGGCGGAGCCGCTCTTGCGGCAGGTTCCGCACAACGTGCCGGAGTATATTGAAGCGCGCAGGCTTCTGGCATTTCTCGAATGGTTCCTGCCTTTTGATGTGAGCCTTGTGCCGGCGAATTCCATCGTGCGCGAATTTCTTGGCGGCTCAAGTTTGAAAGATTTCAAGATCTGGCGAGGGTGAAAGTAAACCATCCGAGAATTTTCTCGGATGGTTTTTTATCGCAAGATATTTTCGATTTCCTGTAGTTCTTCTTCTGAAAAATCCAATTTTTCCAAGGTTCCAACTGCATCTTCGATCTGGCTGACCTTGCTTGCGCCGATCAGCACGGATGTCATCGTCTCGTGCCTCAGCACCCATGCCAGCGCCATTTGCGCGAGGGATTGTCCGCGTTGCTGGGCAAGTGTGTTTAGTTTTTGCACCTTGACGATCTTTTCATCCGTGATGTGGGCAGGCTTGAGAAATCCATGCGCTTTCGATGCGCGTGAGCCTTCGGGAATCCCGCCGAGATATTTATCGGTCAGCAAGCCCTGTGCCAGCGGGGAGAAGGCGATGCATCCGATGCCTTCCTTTTGCAAGACATCCAGCAGGTCATCCTCCACCCAGCGGTTGAACATGCTGTACACAGGCTGGTGAATGAGACAGGGCGTGCCAAGCGACTTCAAGATATTGGAAGCATCCCATGTTTTTTCGGCGGGATAGTTCGAGATGCCCGCGTATAACGCCCGTCCGCTGCGGACGATGAAATCAAGCGCCTGCATGGTCTCTTCGAGCGGAGTGTCAGGGTCGGGGCGGTGATGATAGAAAATGTCCACGTATTCCAAGCCCATGCGTTTCAGGCTTTGGTCGAGGCTGGAGACCAGATACTTGCGCGAGCCCCATTCGCCATAGGGACCGTCCCACATGAAATAGCCCGCTTTCGATGAGATCACCAATTCATCGCGATAGGGGCGCAAGTCCTTTGCAAGGACCTGACCAAAAGTCTCCTCTGCCG
>JRYF01001070.1_pt1 | contig 25755 bp, 23 predicted proteins | sample 235331 | NCBI WGS metagenome assembly JRYF01 (sample SAMN03074217, study PRJNA261475) | activated sludge metagenome | biome: Wastewater Treatment Plant; feature: Wastewater; material: Activated sludge; isolation source: activated biomass of a wastewater treatment plant treating hydrocarbon... ...
TATTTCAGAACAACTCTATAGAACACTTAATATCTTATTTTTTTCATATCAGACTGGAATGTGCGGATTTTGTAGAGTAAATTACAAAAAAGTATTACGAAAGCGATTTTTCAATTTTTTAACAAATCTATGGTAGGTACTTTCCCTTGCTAAATTATTGGATATTTCAATTTTAGAAAGAGCCGACAATATAATATTAAGGTAAATATCGTCTATTTTAGGTAATTGTTCCGAAGGTTGAAATTCTGGTGTACTAAAATTTTCCATTCCAAATTTTTCATACCAATATTTCTTAGATATTACAGAATTTGACATCTTAAATTGCTCCACAATTTTTAATTTTGTATTTTCGTCTATTATATTGTACTCTCTGAAAGCTCCCTTGTTGCTAACTTCTTGTAGAAGATCTCTTAAGACTTTTCGTTGTTCAATGTTTATTTTTTTAGATAAGTTATCAAATATTTCCAATGCATTTTTAGAAAAACCCACATTTTTTATAGGCACTTTCTTAAAGACTTTAAGGAAATTTGAACCAATTTCTATTCCTAAAAGCTGAATAATGCTTTTTTTATCAAATATAACTCGATCATATGGAAGTACCTGAACTTTATTTGAACCAAAATAGTAAATAAATCTCTCAATGAATCTATTCCAATCTAAAAGATCTATTTTCGACAGTAATTCGTTAATTTTTATTCCATTAACATTTTCATGTTTAGCTTGCATGTATATTGATTGAATAAAATCATCTTGACGTCTTAGGCATAAAACGATCGATGTATTATAATTTATAGTAGCATCTTTTATTATTTTACTTACTACTTCTACGTTATTGTATAGATTAAAGGGATCTCCTGAAAATCCTTCCCAACTAATAATATATCTTTTTGATTTATTTTTGATTTTTTTTTCTAAAAACGACTTTAAATCCTCAACTATTTGATTGTTATAAGTTTTTGTAAATTCAAGGTCTTTTCTTTTAATGAACTCAAAAATATTTATTACTACTATATTGTCAATAATATTTAATGCTTTGCGATTCTCCCATATGGTTCGTTGAAAGACAGTTGTCCCTGTTTTATGAGTTCCAATATGTAGAATAAGTGAAATCATGAGGTTTAATATTTTTCGATAAATATTCTGATAAAAAATGTATTATAATAATCTTTTTGTTACAATGTAGGTTAACGAACAAAGTAATTCAAAATTTCTAAACAAAATTCTATCTCTTTTTTATATTGACAAAAAATTGAAGTAGCGCCTATCAGGAATCGTATAATTTCTTCAATTACTTAAACATCTCAATGAATAATGATGAGAAAGGTTGTGTATTATCGAATTCAGATGATCTCATTTCTGAATGATTGGAGTTTAGTTGATTTGATTTTAATACTTTTTTAAACCCAGTAGTTACTCCCAAAGAATGCAGCCTTTTATATGAAAACCAACAAATATGTCTTGAAAAGTCATGTTTACTTGAATCAATTAGAGGTGGGATGTATTTATAAAAAAAGTCTTCCATATTTAGTCTTTTAAAATCTTCATTAAATTTCATGATTTCAATTGCCGAAATATCGAGTGGACTAAAAAAGTCCAAAAACATACTCTCTATCGATGATTTATCCCTTTGATTGTTTAATGATTTGAAGAATTCTACATCCTTTGCTTTGTATTTATTGTATGCCAACTCTGCATCTGGTACAGAAATCCTCAAGATGCCACCTGGTTTTAAAATGCGGTAGCACTCTTTCAAGACTTTTTCTACAGCGGAAATGCCAATGTGTTCAAAACAATGAGATGAATAAATTAAATCGACACTTTCTTTCTGGATAGGGAAAGTATCAAAATCTGTAAGGTTGATGTTAAAATCTATCAGCTTCTTGGGGAATATTGTAGAAGATTTGTATTCAGCATAATCTAAAATCCTCCAATCCTTTTTTATAAAGCGGCCCGCTCCAATGTTCAAATAAAATTCATCTTTTGAATAGGTTTGAATTACTGCTTTCCGTCTGCGATTCTCACTTAATCTTATTTTTCTCCATTCCCATGAATCATATAGGCAATAAAACTTTTTATAAATTTTACTTTTTTTGAAATTTGTTTTTAACATTATAACTTTAAAAGTATAGGAAGTTTTTCAGAATTGCCATTCCTGCCAAACCGCTTTTTTCTGGATGAAATTGTGTACCTATCACGTTACTTTTTACCACTGCAGAGCAGAAAAGTATATCTCCGAATTGGGTAATACTTAGCATATCTTTTGGAGAGAGGGGCAAGGCAAAGAAGGAGTGAACAAAATACATATAAGTATTCTGTTCGATATTAGTGAAAATTGAATTTTGCCATTTTTTTTCATTTTCCCCCTTTATTTGTGCCCATGCCACGTGAGGTATTTTATTTGTATGCCCGTTGCTTTGAGAAAGTGGTAGTTTTAGAATTTTTCCTGGAATCAATCCCAAACCCGTGGTACGCTGTATCTCTTTACTTTCGTCAAATAGCATTTGCATTCCTAAACAAATTCCCAACAGAAAATTGCCTTTTTTTACATATTCATGGATAGCAGTTACGAAGCCCCGGTTGTTCAACTCTATCATTCCATCCGGAAAAGCGCCTACTCCAGGTAAGACCAATCTTTCTGCTGCTAATATGTCTTCGGGAGAATTGGCTATTATGACATTGGCCCCCACCTTTTCAAATGCCCTACAGATGCTAAGTAGGTTTCCCATTCCGTAATCAATGATCGTAACATTGGGCGTCATAAATTCCTTATAGCGATTTGTTGAGCAATGGCTTCTTCCCGAATATCAGCTATTTTTATGTGTCCATAATGAAGCGACCTTGCAATGGCAACGGCATCTGCCCCTGCCCGTATTGCCTTCACAAAATCAGAAGGCAAGGTGAAACCACCGCAAGTGATGACGGGTACATTAACTGCAGCAGCGACTTCTTTGGTAAGTTCGTAATCCATACCTCGCATCATACCCTCTTTGTCAACTGATGTCAGAAGTATTTCTCCGGCGCCCCTTTCAACTGCTTCTTTTACCCAGGAAACAACTTCTCGATTAGTGTATTCCCTGGCAGAATCGTAGCAAGCATAATACTTGCCGTCACTCTTTTTTTTTGCTTCGATGGAAAGAACCATACACTGCGCGCCGAAGCGCTTTGAAATTTCAGTAATTAGTTTGGGGTTTTGGATAGCTCCTGTATTTACAGCTACTTTATCAGCGCCGCAGCGAAGAATTTGATAGGCATCATCAAGGGAACGGATGCCTCCGCCGGCGGTAATGGGGACAAACACATCGGCGGTTGTTTGGCGTATGATGTCTCTCAGGGCATCCCTGCTGTACAAGCTTGCGACTGCATCGAGGTAAAGGACTTCGTCAATGCCTTCCAGGTAATATTTCCGGCAATATTCGTTGGGGTTTCCGAGAAACCGCCACCCTTCAAGATGAATTCCTTTGATAAGACGGTCGTTTTTAACATCCAGCCTGGCTATGATGCGCTTTGCGGCCATATTTATGCGACCTTATGTTTCAGCCGCCATTCACTTTTGACTTTCTCCCAGAGATGCGGAGACCGGGCATTGTCAATAACTTCCCAATACCTTTCTTCCGTTATGCCTGTGTATTCCAAAAATTCGCTGAAATATTTCCTGGGGAATTCACCGTCATATTTGTTCACCAATTCTATTCCTTCTTCCCTTGTTATAAAACCATCCCGAATGTCCCTGCACGCATCGTTCATTGCCCTTCCTTGTCCAAATTTTATAAACATCGTATAGTAATGCTGTCCGTCTATTTTATCATCAAGGCTGGCAAATTTGGAGTAAGTACCTTCACTGCGCCCATCTGGATTGGGCTGGAAACCGGAATGTTCCATAGCATAATAATAGTTTTCCTGAGGAGACCAATTGTGGTAGTAGCTGAAATAATGAACTTCTATTCCCGCCTTACGGATAGGCTCAGCCAATAGTGGTTTGTAGAGTACCATGTCTTTTTCTTCGATCCCATACTTTTTCAGGTCGAGGATATGAACTCCTCCAAAGTACAAATCAGTTTCCTCCGATTCCCTGGTAAAATGCTCAATGTTCATCAAAGGGCTATAATTCTCCCCAATACTGTTGTGCGCTTCCGCATGATTTTCTCCGTACATGATGAGTTGGACGCCATACTGTAGTGCCAAGCGGGGTGCAACATTTTTTTGACCGATAATGAATGGTTGAAATGGATTCACCAGATTTTCAAAAGCGAGCCGGGTGAGTTTGCCATGCACTATCCCATTCGGGGTGACTAGGATATTGTCGAAGCCGGCATCAATCATGCTCTGGAAGTTTGTCCAACCCACCTCCGTGTACCGGTGCGGCGCCCAGGTCACGGTGAGGGGATTCATCCCGTATTTGAATTTGAGCTGGTGTGCGACAAAGAAACTGTCCTTGCCACCGCTGGAAGGAACAATCACATCGTAGTTGCCATCGTGCCTTCTGAAACGGTTGCAAAGCTCCTGCAATTGCAATTCCCGTTCCTTCCAATCAATTTTTTTCTTCTCTTCAAACCACCGGCATGCATCACAGACTCCGTCTTCGCCAAATCCTGCGGTGGCTATAGTTGAATCTTTTTTGACGAACTCCCTTGAAGTAGAAGGTCGTTGGTTGTTCATTACGCATTTTTTACAGAATATCACTTGCTCCGGCAAACCATAGAGCGTTTTGGGTTTCGTTTCAATCATTTCAGAATGCATTTTTTGCTAAATAATTTTCTGCTTTTTCCCAATCTTCGGGAGTATCGATATTAATGTTTGGGGATTGATGATTGTCAAATCCTACAATTCGTTTCCCCCATAATGAGTTTTTTTCTTTTAAAACATAAGTGGCAACGATATAGACCTGTCCGTCCCGATGCCAGGCAGAAGGAAGTTCCTGCCTCCTTGGAATAATCGTTTCATCACCAGTACTGACTCTAAGGCTATTGTCCATATTCTTTTCAAATACCCAATGGGGATTGTATTCATGTGGCACTTGTCTTACGGTAATAAGCGTATCAGCATTCTCAAGAACGAATTGGTTAATACAAGCATCAATCAAACCGCTTCTGCGGAAAGGAGAGGTGGGTTGCAGAAGGCATACGGCATCAAAATGTTCACCCTCATCTTCTAAAAAAAAAAGGGCGTGGCGGATAACGGCTAAAGTTGGACTATGGTCTTGAGCCAATTCAGAAGGTCTCATAAAAGGGACAATGACGCCACTTTGCCTGCCGCAAGCGGCAATTGCCTCATCTTCAGTAGAAAGAATGGTTACATTGAGAGAGGAAGCCAGGGCTGCTTCTACGCTGTATTGAAGCAAGGGTTTTCCTCCCAATAACTTAATATTTTTACCAGGTACGCCTTTAGAGCCTCCCCTTGCAGGAATTAATCCAAGAATGCGCATCAATAGGTTATTCTTTTGTGAAAGCTCAAGGGAATGTGGCTCAACAATTCGGCAATTTGTTTTCCGGCTTCGCCATCGCCGTAAATGTATTCGGAAGAATAACGACCAGCTCCTACTTGCTTTTGAATGGCCGATTTTATCAATTCCCGGTCATATTCGACATCAAGTACATTTCTTCCTCTTGCCCTGCCCGTTTGCCTGCTGCCGATGTTGACTACCGGGACGCCCATGTATTCACATTCCCGAATGCCTGCGCTGGAATTACCCACCAGGCATTTGCCATTGTAAAGGAGCCTGAGGAAATCAACTGGTTCCATGTTTTTGAAATAATGGATGTTGTTGTTTTCTTCCAACTCCCGAAAAGACCTGATGCCATTGGAGGTTCCGTCAGACCCTGCATCTACATTGGGCCAGAAGAGCAGGGCGGGAATGTCCAAATCATTTAAGGCATACAAAGTTTCGTTTATCTGGTTTCGAGCCAGCTTGAACTCTGTAGTGACCGGGTGCTGCATCACAACTATGTAACCGTCGTCCAGGTTAATCTCTTTCCCAACGCCACCATATTTGATAAAAGGGTCGAAATCCAGCTTTGGATTTTCTAGAATTTGTTTTGCAAGGTCAATGGAAGGACAGCCTGTGACATAGACGCTGTCTTCTATTTCCCCCATTTTTTTTACTCTGTCTGCCGCATCAGCAGACGCTACCAAATGAACATCGGCTAATTTGGTAATAGAATGACGAACTTTTTCGTCAATATTTCCAGTGACTTCACCTCCTTGCACATGCACTAGAGGAATATTCATATAAGAAGCAGCGATGGCGGTTGCCATGGTCTCAAAACGATCGGCAACGGTCACGACGGCATCGGGGCTTAAATTGTTGAAAACGGTAGAAAGCTCCAATATTCCCAGACCTGTGGTTTTTGCCATAGCCGTAAGATTTTCGCCTTCCAGCACGTTGAATACTTTGGCTACGGGTTGGAATCCGTCCCGTTCAATAAAATTGACGGCAGTTCCATACCGATCAAGCAAAGCAGAGGCACTAACTACCAACTGCAATTCCAATTTAGGATGCTCTTTGATGGCCTGCAAAGCCGTCTTGATCCGGCTGTAACTAGGGCGGGCTGTAATTACTACACAAATTTTACGTTTTCTCATCAAATAAAAGGTCTTCTTCTTTTATAAAATCCCAGGCATTTTTGTCTTGACGCAACCTTGCACCTAATACCCTTTGGTATAACTGTGCAGAAATACCTTGGTCTTTCGGTTTTTTTGCTTCCAAGTCGTTTATAGTCAATACATATCCTTTTGGCAAGGATTTGTTTATTGCGAGTGACTTCTCAAATATTTTTTTCAATGGCAAAAAAGAACCAGTATCTTTCTTGTCAACAGGTGTTGATATTGCTTTTTCGATTTGTCTTACGCCCTTTACTAGATATTTAATTTGCTCAATCGTCAAAGAAGCCGTTGAATCGGGGCCAAACATTCTTTTGTCAAAAATCACATGAAATTCAAGTATAGAGGCCCCCATTGACGTTGCAGCAAGGCAGGCATAAATATCCCCAGAGTGGTCGGAGAATCCGATTGGCAGATTGTATCGGTCTTTTAAAATTGAGAGAACATTTAAGCCCCACTGTTCAGGCTGGGTAGGATAGGCTGTGGTACACTGAAGAACTGTCAATTCATTGCCATAAGGCCTGAGGAATTCAATCGTGTTGTCTAATTCATCAAGAGAACTCATTCCTGTTGATAAGAGAATGGGTTTGCCAGTCTTGGCTATTTTTTCAAGCATCAAAAAATTGTTGACTTCTCCGGAACCAATTTTATATCGTTGAACCCCCACTTTTTCCAATAATTTCACTGCGGCGCAACTAAATGGTGAGGAGACAAACTCCAGCTTTTTTTCTTCGCAGTGGTTTTTGAGTCCAGCCCATTGGGTTGAAGTAAACTCCATTCGTTTCCAATAGTCAAATCTTGTTTCGTCTTCATAACTGAATTTGACCCGGAAAGGTTCGTGAATGCTACTCTCTGCCTCGGCAATATGGGTTTGAAATTTGATGGCGTCCACTCCTGTTTCTGCCAACGCATCAATGTAGCTGTGGGCGATCCCTAAAGAGCCTTCGTGGGCCTGGGCTATTTCGGCAATGATGAAGATTGGGTTTGATGTCATTTTTTCAAGTAACCTGCCAACGTATCAGCCACAATTTGGTGCCCTAAAACATTCCAATGCCCGTCCGAATCAAATTCAAAATTTCTCTTGTTTTGGTCATATTCGCGGCGAAAAGCCTCATTCAAATCTATCACCTCTAAGCCAACAAGAGCGGTTTCTTCGGACAATGACTTATTGAGGAATAGGATATTACTCTGTGAGAGTATTCCATCGTAAATGTCTTTCCGGCATCCATCCATCACAAAAATTATCCTTTTATCAGGGAAATCTTCCTTAAATTTTTTTAGTACTGCTTTTAACATCCACTTGATTTCTGCTTGGCGGGCCTGAAGTTTGTTGACGGCCACATTGGCGTTGTATTGTTCGACACTTTCTTCACCAGCTTTTTTTTGACGGGAGGTGGTTAAGTTGGTGATTAGAAGGTTGTTCACCAGGTACCTTATCAATGCAGATTTTTTCATCCATTTTTTTACACCGGAAGTTTGGTAAGGAACAGGTTCAACTTCAGTAGCTAAGGAATCCTGCAAGCTGACTGTCAAGAAAAAAGGAGAGCTGGAGTATTTTTGAATGCTTTCGTCAAAATCGTTGTGTACGACATTTACGATAAAAATATCAGGGGCAAATTCTTTTTCAACATACCTGCACAAATGGAGGTATTGGGTCAAAGGTGCCCCGGAGATGCCGAATCCATAAACTTCATATCCTGATTCACTAAGACTACTGTTCAATAGATAGGGATAATTTGCATCATTGTTAACTTGAAAAGCCTCGATGTAGGAGTCCCCTATGACGGCAATCCTTTTATTTACACCTTTAGGTCTATAATCAATCGGATAGTTCCATCCGGCGTTGTTTACTTTCCAGTCTCCCATCTTTTCACCCCATTTTCCAAGCGTATAAGTACCTTTCGTGTTATTGTGGGTATCAAACTTCAGTACTTTATGATTCAGCTCAAATGAGTAATTTGGTGTATTGCTTGCAATAATAACAAAACGAAAAAATAATTCCAACATCAGGACTATAACTAATAGACTGGGTACTGTTACGAAAAAAAAATTCTTAAAAAATACTCGCACGATGCAGGCTTTTAAGATTTCCTTGATTTTTTTTTCTTTCCTATTTTATCATCATCATAATACCCATACCCATACCCTTTACCTGCCCTAAGGCCATTAAACACAACACCTACATTTTTCAGTTTTTTGTTTTTATAAATATCGTCAATGATACTAATTTGACCTTTGCGGGTTTGTCCGGCCCGGATGACAAAGAGGGAACTGTCCACAAATTTGTCGAGCAGCAGGGCATCGGCCACGAGGCCGACGGGAGGGGTGTCAATGACGATGAGGTCAAAGTCCCGTTTGAGTTCCTCCATGAGTTGTTCCATACGTTGGCCCATCATCAGTTCGGCGGGGTTGGGGGGCACGGGGCCGGTGGGGATGTAAAAGAGATGGGAGTCCAATCCGGTGGGCCGTACCACTTCCTGGATAGACATATCCCCGATGAGATAATTGGCGATGCCGGTGTCTTCGGGTTCGTCGGTGATGTATTTTTTGAGTTTGGGTTTGCGCATGTCGAGGCCGAGCAGCACGGTTTTTTTGCCGGAGAGGGCGAGACTGAGGCCAAGGTTGGCGGTGATGAAGGTTTTGCCCTCACCGCTGGCGCTGGAGGTGACCATGATGACCTTGTTGCCTTTTTCCCCGCCCATGAACTGCAGGTTGGTGCGCAGGAGCCGGAACATCTCGGCGATGGAAGAACGGCTGCCCTTGCCTACAACGATGGTTTTGTCGGAGCGGCTGTGACTGATGCCGCCGAGGATGGGTGCTTTGGTTTCGTTTTCGATGTCCTGCTGGCTGCGGATTTTGTCGTCGAGCAGGTCGAGCACCACGATGATCAGGGCCGGCAGGCCCAATCCGAGCAACAGGCCGATGGCATAGATCAGTTGGGGTTTTGGCTCTACGGGTGTCCTGCCGGCCCTTGCTGCATCAATCACCCGTGCATTGGAGGGGGTGACGGCCATGGTAAGGGCGGTTTCCTCCCGTTTTTGCAACAGGAAGAGGTAGAGTTGTTCTTTGATGTTTTGCTGGCGGTATATCTCCAAAAATTCCCGTTCGATGCGGGGCACGGCCCCGGTGCGGGAGGTGATCTGGCGGTTTTTGAGTTCGGTTTGGTTGCGGGTGAGTTGCAGGTTGCGAAGTTCGTCCCGGATGGCGGCAAGGATATTTTCCCTTAGTGTCCGCAATTGTGCATCAATGCCACTGACGATGGGGTTGTCTGGTGTACCTGACCGGAGCAAACGGTCCTTCTGAATGAGCAAATCATTGAACCTGCTGAAAAGGTCGTTCACGGCTGGGCTGTTGATCCCGATATTGGCGGGCACATAATCAAAAGTAGTGGCCTTGCTCTCCAAATAACCCTGCACGGAGGTTAGTATGTTCAATTGTATCTCAAGCCGGGAAAGTTCCTTGTCATAATTTGAGAACTCTGAACTCAGCATATCAGATGTGGCCTCGATACCCAAAGGGATTTGGTTGGACTTTTTGAATTGTTCCAATCCTTTCTCTACATCGCCCAATTCCCTGGTTAGGAATAGGAGCCGGTCTTCAATAAACCTCAAGGTGTTAGTGCTGATTTTGTTTTTATCTTCTACAGCCGCTTGGTTATAAACCTCTACCAGTTTGTTTAGGATGTCCTCTGCTTTTCTTGGTTTCGGGTCAATCAGTTTCAATTCCAACACATTCGAAAACTTTGAAGCAGGGACTACGGAGGTGCGTGCCGCATAACCGGTGGCTACGTTTTCAGGGTCTAATATTTTTAATTGAATGATTTGGGGGTCCAGTGATTTAATATGCTCATTCCTTGAGATTAAAAAGGTGCCATAAGCATTGGAGAAGGGAATTCCATATTGACAGCGTTGGTTCAAACTGTCCACCATGAATTGGAAGGAGCTGATTTCCCCGACTGCCAATTCAAATACGGCTGCTTTTTTGTCGCCTTTAATAAAGGAGTCGAGCCTTACAGGGCTTTCATTGTAGTATTCACTTTCGACAACCCTCCCGATACTTATGAATTGAACATCTAAATTGAGTTCATCCACAACCTCCCGCATGAGGGTCCTGGACTTGAGTATTTGCATTTCATTTTCCAGGTTCTTGTCTGCGGTTAAGAAGCCAAGTTCTCCAAGTAGTTTTTCCTCTGTCAAACCGCTACTCTGCTTATCGCTTTTTATAAGAATGGTTCCCTTCGCTTCAAACTTCGGTATAGAATACCGCAAGTATAACCACGCCCCCGTCACCCCCGCCGCCAGAAAAAACAAATACAAATACCAATACCTCAGTATATACTTAAACAAAAACCCCCGGAGGTCGAAGGGTTTTTCTTCAAGCAGAAAGGGATCGAAGCCGTTATGTTGTGCCGTATTCAAATTAATTGTAAATTGAGAATGTAGAATTAAGAATGGGTGGTAGGTTGTTCATCGTTATGTCGAGGTCCATTGGCAGAGTGCGGGGCAATATTGAGCGCTGTTCGATGAGCAACAATTCTACATCAATGCTTGTAAACATTTCAAAAAGTGACGCTTCATCATCTCACCCTGCAAAAACCTGTCGAAAATTGGCCAACCCATTTTTTTGCTTGACGGCTTGTGTGGTGACGGCATTGGACAGAGAATACTCCGCATCGAAAACGGTGACCATGAAGCCGTCGGCGATGTTCTGGAACTTGGGCACGGGCAGGTTGTTGTCTTGGGTAGCCTGGTTTTCACCCAGGTGGATGATTTGGGAAAAATCAGTGTTTTTTAGCATGGTTCAACAGCCCCAGATTGTGATTTTTTTACCGTATCCCCTCAAAACCTACTGGTGTTGAGTGGAATTAAATCGGCCAAAGCAGGCATGGCGAATCGCCCGGTAATTCTGTCATATAGGTAATCAAGTGCGGACACGCCGGGTTTGGCAGCCGTTTCGACCACTGACATGAAAGCATCCTGCGCCCTGGTGCCTTTCGACGACATGGTGTGCATCGAAATGTCCCTTTTCCTCACTTTTCGCCGCACAGCCAGTTCTTCGGCTGAATTCCTGCGTCAAAATGGGCTTTTGCAGGGTTTGGTCACTGCCTGGGAGTTGTTTGAAAGCGAGGAGTTTTTCATAAAAACCCCAATATTGCGCCTGAAAATCCTCCAGTGCGGTGCGGTGAACGTGTAATTTGGGCAGCAGTTTTTTATAATGGCGTGCATCGTGTATCCAGCAAAGCCCTTGTTCGGCGGTGATGCCCCGGTATTCGGGCGCATCGTCGCTCAACAGGGTGCGGGGGACGGGAAAGTCCGTCTGCTCCTTGTAGTGGCCCAGTGCGAGTGCTTCCACGATGCGGGGGAAAGTGGCTTTTTGCAGCAAATGAGGGGCTTCCTGTGCGAGCATTTCTTCAAAGCCCGTCCGGGAGCCTTCCACGTTTGGGGCAAGCAGTTGGCGGAGCGAGCGTCTGTCTTTTTCCGCAACGTCCGATTGTGCCAAAATCTCGGCGGCGAGGTCGTTCCACCGTAGCCGCAGCCCGCCTCTTGGGGTTTGCCTTGCAGGGCTTCGAGGACGCTTGCCCGGCTCTTGGCGGGCATGGTGTAATAAACGGTCCAGCGGGGTGCGCAGATGACTTGGGTGCTTTTGCCTTCGCCTGCTTCCCAACTCTTGGTGCCGTCCATTTGGGCAAAGTCGGATCGTTTGATGCCACTGCGCAATATCTGCTCTTGTTCTTCTTCCATTTGTGGGGCGTTGGACAGGACGAAGTTGCTGATGCTGCCTGTGGAAATAGCGATGCCCAGGCTTTCCATCATCGCCGAAAGTCGCCCCTGGGTCATGTCGCCGTAGTGGTGCAGCAATTGCAGCCAGGCTTTGAGTTGCCCGCCGAAGGCGCCCTGGCAGTCTGCCGGCAATTCGCCCCGGTAGGTCTTCTTTTCGCTTGCTGAATACCAGACAGGGATTTTGTACATCGTGTTGTTCCGCTCAATTTTCAGGTCTTGCTGTATTATCGTGTCGTAGTGTTTGAACTCGGCGTCGGGCGGAAGTGCTGATTTGTCAATAAGGCACGGAACGATGCGGTCTATAGCAACTCTGGCTTTTTGACCTCCTTTCTTATGGTTTTTGGAACGGGGCTTTTGCTTTTTGCCGCCTTTTTCTGTTTCATGTTGACCATTGGTCACCGGTGCGTCGCCTTTTGGCGTTTTGGGCGGCAGGCTGCCGTGTTCTCCCTTTAGCCGGTTGATTTCATCTTTGAGCGATTGGTTTTCCTGCTGCAATTCCTCATTTTGCGCCATGATTTCTTCCAGATACGTTGAGCACCAGGGTCAATGTCGCTCGAAATGCTTCCAGGTCTTGCATTTCTTTCGGATCGATATGGAGGATTTGTTCAAGCATTGTTTACCTTATGCCTCGTAGCCGGATTTTGTTCGTTTACCAGTGGGTTTTGAGGAGATACGATTTTGGATTGGGGGGAGATTCGCTGAATATGTGAATTATGGAATAAGTGAATTGGGTGGCAATTCACTTATTATGAAAAGAATTCGGACAAATCGAGTATTATGAGTTCCCAGTGTTTTCCCGGGAGGCAAACGGGGTTTCAGTCTTCATCGGCTACTCGTTGATGAGCCTGGGGGGGCAAAGCACATTTTTTACGCTTGCGTCGAAGGTGCTGGTCACCGCTTTGCCGTTCCCGCTAAGCACTCCCACACAAAGTGAACGATGTTGCGTTCTTCCCGGCTGAATTCGATACCAATGAGGAAGATGTTCCGGCAGGTCTGGTATTTTTGGTAATATTTGTTTTCGTGGATTTGGGCCAGGGCTTGTCCTGTTGGCTTTGCCACGACTTTGAACTCGAAAATCCAGGCATCGTCGTTGACTTTCAGGGTCAGGTCAATGCTGCCTTTGTTGCTGGTGTCTTCGGGGATGGTACGGAAGCCCAGACTGGCGAGATAGGCGTATATGACGCTTGCATAGTAACCTTCGTATTGGTCAATGGGGTTGTTGGTGAAATTTTGATAGGGGATGGAGGCGAACAAAGTGAACAGGATGTTTTTCAACGTTTCCGGGTCACCGGCTATGATAGCGGCGTATAATTGGTCCTGGTAGCGGAGTTTTTCCCGTTTCTGTGTGGTCAACGCATCAATGAAAAAGTCATTGAGGGAGTGTTGGATTTCCAGGTTGGGAATTTCCAGGCGGTATTGAATGATTCCCCTTGTCGTGTGTTTTTCCTTGATGGTCAGATAACCGGTCTGCCAAAGTAAAGGTTCGAGTTCTATGGTGTCCACATCGAAACTGTCGAGGATGGCATCTGTGGCTTCATAGTTCTGAAGGTCTGGCAAGGCGTAATCTTTTTGGTACAACAGGTCCACCAAAAAAGAAGGGTTGCCGGTACTCCACCAGTAATTGCGGAATTCAAAATTATTGGATATGAACAACAAGATATCGAATGGATTATAGACCCGGTCTCCAAAATAGTTATATCCATTGTACCATTCCCTGACCTTGTTCAGATCAACCTCTTTTAAATGCTCGGAAAAGGAATCAGTCAGGTCGGAATGCGTATATCCGCAGATGTTGCCAAAGTTGGGGTTGAGGGTAATATCGTTCAGGTTGTTCAGCCCACTGAACAGGTTCATTTTGGAGAATTTGCTGACGCCGGTGACGAAGACGAAGCGGATGTATTGGTCGTTGTCTTTAATGACGGAATAAAAGTCCTTCATTTCATCCCGGATGGCCCTGGCGGTTTCGGTTTCGGCGATGTTGTCGAGGATGGGCTTATCGTATTCGTCAATAAGGATGACGACTTTTTTGCCGTACTTGTCGTGGGCTTTGATGATCAATTCTTCAAAACATTCCCTGTTGTTGGTTCCTGCGGTACATGCAAGTTCCAGGTCGGCTTCTACCCGCTTGAGAATCCATTGGATGCTGCGGTTGAGTTGTTCCGTGTTTTTGTTGACGCCTGCACCGAAGCTGATGCGCATGACGGGGTATTTATCCTCGAAATTCCACTTGTCTTCTATGTAAAGCCCTTTGAACAGGGGCTTGTTGCCTTCAAATATCTCTTTCAACGTATCGAGAAAGAGGCTTTTCCCGAAGCGCCTGGGGCGGGAGAGGAAATAATATTTTCCGCTTTGGATTATCCGCAAGGCGATTTCCGTCTTGTCCACATATACATGGCCGTCCTGAATGATTTCACGGAAGGTTGATATGCCGATGGGGAGTTTTTTCACAGAAAGAAAACGGATAATGGTTAATGGATAATGGTTGGTTGTCTCAAAGTCGGGGAAAAGTGGGGTGGAGGTACAAGTCATCTCACAAAGGCGATGACAATCGCTGCAATGGACAGTATTCCTGAGATGATTGGTAATGTTTCTGCAATAGGGTCCCGAACGACGGCGACTACCTCCTTAATAGGTTCTACATAAACAATGTCATTTTGCTGGAGGTAGAAATAGGGGGACTGGAATATGTCCGGTGCGTGGATATTGATATAGCCGAAGTTCCGTTTTCCGTCCTGTTCCCGGATGACCAATATTTTTTCCCGGTTGCTGTAAGGGGTCAGGTCGCCGGCTTGACCGAGTGCTTCGAGGATGGTGATACGCTCGCCGGGCACGCTGATGGTGCGGGGCGCCCTGACTTCGCCGAGCACGGTGAAGCGGAAATTCATGAACCGGATCATTATGACGGGGTCGTTGAGGTAGGGCTTCAGTTTTTCGGCGATCATTTCCTTGGCTTCTTCGATGGTCAGGCCGGCCACGTTCAGGCGGCCGAGCACGGGGACGTCAATGTTGCCGTTTGGGTCCACGAGGTAGCCAGAGAGGGAGGGGTTCTGCATGCCCAATTGCCCCATCATTTGCATACCGCTTCCGCCAAAGAGGTTAAAGGGTTCTGCGGTTTCCTGGTCGAGTGCCCGCACGAGGATGAAGAGCACGTCGTCGGTCTGTATTTTAATGCGCACGGTGTTCGTAATGTCATGGCCCTGTAAAGGGATGAACTCCGACTGGTTGCGGAAATACAGCAGTTGGGGGTGTTTGACGCAGCCAGTTCCGACCAAAAGGAAGAGCAGGAAAAACAGGAGGTATTTAAAAGGAAATTCTGTCATGTAGGGTTTTTCGTTGTTGGTTGTTCAAAACTTCAGGAAACATATCAAAGTACTACTCTTGGATTTTGAGGGGATTCTTTATTTTCGATAAAAACATTTCAAAGTTTACGCAGGTTTGTTGTTCACCGTTTTTTCATCCCCCCGCTTTGTCATTTGCGACGGGTCCAACCCATTAACCATTCTCAACACCCCCAAACCTCCATCGTCTTGCCCTGAAAAGATTTTGAGTGGTGAAAAATCTTTTCTTCCCAGGATATACCGGGGCGCCGGTCGAAGATGAGGAGGTGGCCGGAGTCAGCGCCGCATTTGTCCATATAGGCGGCGGTTTGTTGCATGCCGGTTTCGATGGTTTTTTCGAGGGAATATCGCAGGACTTTCAATTCTATCACTTCCCTTTGGGTGCCGTCGGTATGGGGCCACTGGACGTAGAGGTCGGTGCGGCCCCTGCCGAGGCCGTATTCCCGGTCAATGCGCCCGCCACCGTTGACGATGCGCTGCAGGAAGGCCTGCAGGATGAGTTGTGGAGCGGCTTCCTTGTATTCAAATTTTTCCTTCCAAATCTCGCTGTTTTTCCTCCAAAATTGCTGGAATGCTTTGAGCAGGCCGTCCATGTCCAGTTCGCCTTTTGGCGTTACCCAGGTATTTTGCACTTGTCGTTCGAGGCTGAATTGCAGGTCGAAGGTCAGTGCCCGGATGATTACTTCCGAATAGATGCGGTTGGCGGGTTCCAGACCAACCTTACTTATTTTGATAAGGCCGAGGTCGAGACAGTATTGGGTATCGTCGGAGAGGATATGTTGGGCCAGGTCGCCGGTGAGCATAGGCTCGATGACCTTTCGCACCCGTTCTTCCTTGAGTTTGTCGAGCAGGCTGTCGAGGTGGGTATCCCTACGGAGCATGATGTTTTGGGCGGCCTGTTCGACGAGGTCGGGGGTGATGGGTTGCGTGTGGTCGTTGTGAAGGATTTCGCTGGTGATTTCGTTTGCCAAAGCGTTTACCAACCAGGGTTGCCCGTTTGAGAAGTCGAGCACTTTTTCCACAGCAGCAGGTTCAAACACCTGGCCAGTAGCATTTGTATGGAGTTGGTAAAGCGCCTTGACTTCCTCCATGTTAAAATTGCCAAGCGTGAAGGTTTTGGTAACGATATTGAAAGGGCTTGCCGAGCCGAGGGTCTGCCGGTCGTCCCCGATGAGTGACTTGTAATCCCGGATGTTGCGCATGCCGACGAGGGCGATGCTGTGCGGGAAGGGGATGGTACTCCTGGTGATGTAGCCTTCCCGGAGTTGCCGAAGGAAAGTAATCAAAGTTCCATTTTTCAGGGCATCCACTTCGTCGAATAAAAGAACAAAAGGTTTATCGAGAAGCCTGCAATAGTCTGTCAGGGCTGCCTTGATGGCGATGGCTGTTTTTAGGGGATTGATGTTTTTGCCAAAATCGCTGCTGTGTGGCAGACCGGAATGTTGAATGGAAAATGTCAGTAAATTGAAAATCTGAACGATACCTTCCTTGGGTTCCGTGAAGGCTTGTGCAGCTTCCAGGGGACAATAGGCAGTATAGTAAGTCCCTTCGTGATTCAGGTGTTTCACGAGGTGCTGCAAATAAGTGGTTTTTCCTGTCTGCCGTGCTGCATGGATGACGAAATACTGCCGCTGCCGGATGAGCGGGAGTACCCCCGGCAGCCGCTCCAATGGAGGCACGATGTAGTGGTACATCGGGTCGCAAGGGCCTGCTATGTTGAAGTATTTATCCAAAAATGCGGTATGTTAGGCTGTCTTACTTCCTGAAAATTATCACCTCGAGCATACCATCCCGGTAGCGGAACGAGGGCTGTGGCTTGCAGGTCTTGGCCACCTCTTCAATGATTTTGAGGGTGCCGGAGCACCAGGTTTCGGCAAGGCCTGCCCAGAAAAAAGTTTAGGCGATCAGCTTGTTGCCGGGTTTGGAAGGGTGGGCGAGAAGCAGGCTTTCTTCCGATACGAGGGGACGGATCCCACGCCGCTTTTCCGCTTTTTTCGCCCTTCGCGTAACTTTTTTCCAGGCGGTCGGTGACGAATGAGTAAGTGTTTTCAAAAATGCTGAACAGGTTGCCCGCATATTCCCGGTTGGCGGTGAAAAAGTCGTAGGAGCGGTCGTCGGGCAGGGCACCGCATTTCACTTCGTAATGCCCGTCGAAGAATTGGCCGGGATTTTTGCCGAACAACAACGGGTGAGTTTACCACCTTTCATCAGTTCCAGTTTTTCGAGGGCGTTGTCGAGGGGAAGGTACAGGCTCTCTCCCAAACTCCTGTTTTCATTGGCCAACTCCAGGAAATGCCGCACGGTGTCGGGGTCAATGTCGTTGAGCGAGGCATGGTCTATGGGCAGGTGGTCAAATCCGTAGCCGTTGTACCGGTTTTCCAGCAGTTGGATGTAACTCGCCTGATCGAGCTGCTGGTTGGTCGTTCCGATGCGCATATAAGGGCGGCCAAAAGCGGTATGTGGCTTGATGGGGCTTTCCTCGATGGTGACGGCGATGCAGTCCCGACCATCGAGCGTTATTTTTTCGACAACCGGAAACAAGCGGGGTTCCGTATTCAGCTTGATGCTGTTGGAGATATTCTTCAAGATGTCGTCAGATACGGTTTGGCCCAGCACGGTTCCGTCGTCCGCTATCCCAAACAGGACCCTGCCACCGTGTTTGTTGGCAAATGCACATATACTGATGATGCCTTCGTTGAGCAGGGAAGTGGATTTTTTGAACCCCAGTTGTTCGTTTTCTCCTTTAGAGACAAGTTCGCTGTAATCGGTTGCATATACCATTACTGCATCAAGGTTCCTGTCTTTCAGGTGCTGAATGGCCACTGCAAGGCAGTTTCTGTTAAAAATTGTTTGATTGCCACAGGTGCAGTTTCAAAGCCAGGCATAAATTCTACTTCTTCGGAGTAATCCACGTCTTCGTAATAAGCGAGTTGTTCCCTGAACAGTTTTGGGTTGAAGGAGCCTTCGAATAGTTGTTTGGCCTTTTCCGAAATTTCATGCAGAGAAAAATACCCTTTCAACAGGAAAAACAAATCCACATAATCCTTCCATTTTGCCCGTCCACCCAGGGCTAAGGCTTTCATGGCTGCCAAGCTGAGTAAATCGGGCATTTTAATAAAGCGCTGAAATGGTACGTTTGCCTGGATGTTGTATGGGTAGCGAAAAAATGTAATTTTCACATGGTTCGCCATCAAATGTATCTGCTCTTTATCCTCCCAAAGTACTTTTTGAATAACATAAGGCGATTGAAATTTGGGCTTGATTCGGAGTTTGTCAATCGGTTTTTCGGTAAAGAGGTCAAAATCAATGGATCGGCGATGCCCTATTTGCAAGGCAATGGCTGTACCTCCCACCAGGTAATATTTTTTGGAAAATCCTTTCAGGATGGGTAGCAGTTCCTTTTGATGGTTGTTCAATACTTCAGGAAACATATTTGTTGAAGAAAAGGGAAAAATAATGCTTTGTCCTTGCCGGGTAATTCACCCGCTTTTGTTGCAATTGCTGCCTGAATATTTCAGCGACACGGTTCATTCCCAACCATTTGAACAGTGCTTCTATTTCTTTTTCATCTCCATGACACAGAATTGCTTCAACAAGCGCTTCTTCCGACAATTGTTCCTTGTTGGTAGTCCACCAAAAAAGATACCCTGTTTTTTCTATGATGTCCTGCCTGGTCATTGCGGGTGAAAATGAAAGATCGGATTTTCTTTTGAATCTCTCAAAGTACTACTCTTGGATTTTGAGGGGATTCTTTATTTTCGATAAAAACATTTCAAAGTTTACGCAGGTTTGTTGGTCACCGTTTTTTCATCCCCCCGCTTTGTCATTTGCGACGGGTCCAACCCATTAACCATTCTCAACACCCCCAAACCTCCATCGTCCTGCCCTGAAAAGATTTTGAGTGGTGAAAAATCTTTTCTTCCCAGGATATACCGGGGCGCCGGTCGAAGATGAGGAGGTGGCCGGTGTCAGCGCCGCATTTGTCCATATAGGCGGCGGTTTGTTGCATGCCGGTTTCGATGGTTTTTTCGAGGGAATATCGCAGGACTTTCAATTCTATCACTTCCCTTTGGGTGCCGCTGGCATGGTGCCACTGGACGTAGAGGTCGGTGCGGCCCCTGCCGAGGCCGTATTCCCGGTCAATGCGCCCGCCACCGTTGACGATGCGCTGGAGGAAGGCCTGCATGAGCAGTTGGGGGCCGGCCTCGTGGTACTGGAAACGCTGGAGCCAGCTTTCGGAATGTTCCCGGAAGAACTGCTGGAAGGCGGCGAGGAGTTTGTGCATGTCGAGCCGGCCATTCGGAAGCACATACCAGGATTGGGGCTGATGGATGAAAGCCTGCGTGTCAAAAGTGAGTTCTCTTGGGATGATTTCCTGATAGATGGCATTTTTGATGGCGAGCGTTTTTTCGTCGGTGCGCTTTACGAGGCCAAGGTCTATGCAATATAGAATATCATCGGTCTTGAGGTTTTCGATATCGCCCTCTGTTTGGAGGATGGGCTGGATGACTCTTTTCACTCTTTCTTCCTGTAGTTTGTCCACGAGTTGGTCAAGGTGGGTGTCCCGCCGAAGGATGAGGTTTTCCTTGGCCTGTTCGAGGATGGAGGTGGTGATGGGCATCGAGCGGTCTTTGCCTTCTTTCATGCGGAAGCAGGCTTCGTATGCCAGGGCGTTGACGAGCCAGGGCTGTCCGCCGGTGTATTCATAGACCAGTTCCCAACATTCATCGTCGAAGGTTTGTCCGGTGGTCTGGGTGTGCTGGGCGTAGAGGTTCCGAATGTCTTCGTGGGTGAAATCTCCGAGGCGGAGGGATTCTGCCTTGATGTTGAAGGCGCTGCCGCCGGTAATGATTTCCCCGGAGTTGGCCGAGTGGATGCGGTAGTCCCGCACGTCCCGCACGCCGCAGAGGATGACGGAGGCGGGGAAATGTGCCGGACGGCTGGCATAACCTGCCCGGATTTGCCGCAGCAGGGAGATGAGGGTATCGCCGATGAGGGCATCCACTTCGTCGAGGAGGAGGACAATGGGTTTGGGTTCATGTTGTGCCCAATATTTCAGCAATTCGGTAAGTGCTTGCTCTGGGCCAAAATTTTGCAGGATGTGGTTCCATTTATCATAGAGAAGGTTACTGTTCAGATGTGATTTAACATTGGAGGAAATGTTGCCCATTACTGCCCTGATACCAGCAAATTTATCCTCTCTTGCTGCTTGTGCCGACTCGATGTTGGCATACAATGCGACGTAATTATTTGTATTGTTCAGATAGTCACTGAGTGCCAACAGGCAGCTTGTCTTACCGGTTTGCCGGGGTGCGTGCAGGACGAAATACTTGTTTTGCCGAATGAGGGTCAGCACGGCATCCATGTCCCAGCGCTTTAGCGGGTCGAGGGTATAGTGCCAATCGGGGTTGTTGGGGCCGGCTGTGTTGAAGTGTTTTTCCAAAAAAATGCGGGTATGCCTGTAGTGAAAACCTGTCATCCTGCATAGACAGACGAATAATACCCTTTATACCATTTCAAAAAAGCCCGGATACCTTCCTGTATAGGGGTTTGCGGTTTGTAACCCAAATCCTTTTCCAAATCTGACACATCGGCGAAAGTAGCGGGCACGTCGCCGGGCTGTATAGGCAGCAGTTCCTTTTTGGCCTCCAGACCAAGTTCCTGCTCGATGGCCTCGATGAAATCCATGAGCTTGACAGGGTTGTTGTTTCCGATGTTATAGACCTTGTAAGGGGCCGGGGAGGTCGAAGGGTCGGGGTGCGTGCCTTCCCAGTTAGGATTGCCTTTGGGCGGGTGGTCTATCACCCGCACGATGCCCTCCACGATGTCGTCCACGAAGGTGAAATCCCGCACCATGTCGCCGTGGTTGAAGACCTGTATGGGTTTGCCCTCCGTAATGGCCTTGGTGAAAAGGAAAAGCGCCATATCTGGCCGGCCCCAGGGGCCATAGACGGTGAAAAAACGCAGACCAGTCGTGGGTAGTCCGAAGAGGTGGCTGTAAGTATGCGCCATGAGTTCGTTGCTCTTTTTACTGGCGGCATACAGGCTGATGGGATGGTCCACATTATCGGATGTAGAAAGCGGCATTTGCTCGTTCAGCCCATACACGCTGGAACTGCTCGCATAGACCAGGTGCTTCACGCCGTGATGCCTGCAATTTTCGAGCAGGTTCGTAAAGCCGACGATGTTGCTTTGGATATAGGAGTCGGGGTTGATGAGGCTGTACCGCACGCCGGCCTGTGCGGCAAGGTTGACGACTGCATCGAAGCTGTGTTCTCTGAATATATGACCGATGGTTGCTTTGTTTTCAAGGCTGGCCTGGATGAATGTATAGTTGGGGTGTTTAGTGGATTGTTGTATGGTTGTATTGTTGGTATTGCTGGATGGTTGTATTGTTCCGTTTTGGGGGGTAAATATGATACCTGCCTCGGCCAAGCGGGCATATTTCAAATTGACATCGTAATAGTCGTTGATGTTGTCAAGCCCGATGACTTCGTCGCCCCGCTCCAACAGCCGGTTGGCGAGATGAAAGCCGATGAAACCGGCGGTGCCTGTGACGAGAATTTTCATTGAAAAGGGTGTTTCGCCAACGGCAACGTCGCCAGTTCGTGCCAGTGACCGTGCAGCCCGACGGGCCGGGCGTTGCGGATGTCGTGGACGATTTTGACAGCGGTCGTGGCATCGTCGAGGGTAAAGCCATTGCCGGCAAGCACAGCTTCGTAGCTGCGGGTGTGCAGGTCGGTGAAGCCCTCGCTGAACTCTATTTCCTCGCCGTCCACAGTGACGGAGCGGTAGGTGCGGTCACCTTTGGCTTTCACGGCATCGGGCAGCGTGTCGTAGTTGATGCTCAGAAACCACTTTACACGGGCCTTGTCGAGTTCGAGGTAGCCGGAGGCCCGGTCGTGGGTATGGACGTGGACGATGTTTTCCCGCACGTTGCCGAAAAGCCAGGTGAGCATATCGTAAAAATGTACACCGATATTGGTGGCAATGCCTCCCGATTTGGCGAGGTCACCTTTCCAACTGGTATAGTACCACTTGCCACGGGAGGTGATGTAGGTCAAATTCACGTCATAGACCTTGCCGCCGGGGTCGGAGTGAATTTTTTCACGAAGGGCCAACAAGGCAGGGTGGAGGCGGAGTTGGAGGATGGTATAGATTTTTTTTCCAGTTTCGGCCTCCATCTCTTGAAGGGCTTCCACGTTCCAGGGGTTCAGCACGAGCGGTTTTTCACAAATCACGTCCGCCCCGATGCGCAGGCCGAAGCGGATGTGCGCATCGTGCAGGTAGTTGGGCGAACAGATACCCACATAGTCAATATGAGTCCCCTGGCGCTTGAGTTTGTCGAGGTGCCGGTCGAAGCGCTCGAACTCCGTGAAGAAGTCAGCCTGCGGGAAATAGCTGTCCATCACCCCGACGGAGTCATTTTTGTCAAAAGCAGCAACAAGGGTGTGCCCCGTGTCCTTGATGGCTTTCATGTGGCGAGGAGCGATGTAGCCGGCGGCGCCTATCAAAGCAAAATTTTTCATACTTTTTGATGCTCGTTGCCTAATTTGACAACAGTGTTGTTGGGATTTAACAGGTAGGTGTCACTGCTGCCGGGACAGGTTGCCCGGCCATTTTCATCAAATTTCAACCGCTCCCCGTACTCGCTCATCCAACCGATTTGACGGGCGGGATTGCCGACGACGAGGGCATAAGGTTTTATCTCTTTCGTGACGACCGCCCCAGCGCCTATGAAGGCGTAGGCTCCAATGTCATAACCACAAACGATGGTGGCGTTGGCCCCGATGGTAACACCTTTTCCCACTACGGTTTTCATGTATTCGCCCTTTCGGTTGACGGCGCTGCGGGGATTATAGACGTTGGTGAACACCATGCTTGGGCCGAGGAACACGTCGTCCTCGCATCTCACGCCTTCGTAAAGGCTGACGTTGTTCTGCACTTTTACGTTGTTGCCCAATATCACACCGTTTGCGACAAACACGTTTTGGCCGAGGTTGCAGTTTTTCCCGATGACGGCACCCGGCATGATGTGGCTGAAATGCCAGATTTTGCTGCCTTCTCCGATTTGGGCACCGGGGTCAATGATGGCGGTTGGATGAATGAAGAGGGAGGGGCTCACGCCTTTTTTTGCTTTTTCTGAAGGGCTTCGAAGTTAAGTAAGTCCATGTTGTCGTCGCCCATGGCCATGGCATATACGCCCATCCGGGTAAGCCGTTTGACAGTGCTTTCGTGAAGCTGCATACTGGCAAAAATGGTAATCAATTCCAGGTGGGCATGCTCGGGGAAACATTCTCTGAAATTTTGGATGACGTTGGGAATATTCCTGATGTATTCCTCTCTCACTGTAAATTTGGTTTCCAGTAAAAAAACTTTCGAGTCCGATGTTACCACTGCGTCGAATTCATATTCATCGCCAGGTCTGTTGGGATGAACAACCCTGGTGTTGGGCATATATCGTTGAATAGAGCCAACCTGAAAGTATTCCCTGGCAATGCGAGGGATGTTAGGGGCGGCAATATCCTCAGCGAAGGAACCAAGTTTGTTGGAAAGATCGCCCCACTTTTTATTCATTTCTTTTTTGAATTCTCGGATTTCTTTTTCAGCTGTATCCTTGTATTCCCGCATCTCATCCTTGAAGTCTTTCATCTCATCCTTGAAGTCTTTCATCTCATCCTTGAAGTCTTTCATCTCATCCTTGAACTCCTGCATCTCAATTCTCAAGGTATCAATGCCACGCTCAAGACGGTATAGTGCTTTATCTGTATGAATGATAAAGCGGTTCAGGTTTTCTTCAATATCACTGACTCTTTCTTCTAACAACTCTTCCATAGCAAATTTGACAATTATTAGTTTGAAGCAGCAAAATGAAGAAAAAGTTCAAAAAAGTCAATTAGAAAAACGAAACAACACAGTCACTGATATAGCTAAGCAGTGTTTCATTCATTTCCGAATGAACAGGCAATGAAATGACCTCTCTGCACAACCTCTCGGTGACAGGTAAAGAAAAACCAGCCGGGGCGTATTTTTTGAATGCCTTTTGTTCATAAAGGGGCACGGGGTAATATATCATCGAAGGAATGTCTTTTTCAGACAAATATGCCTGGAGTTCATCCCTCCTCCCGTTTTTTACCTGAAGCGTATATTGGTGAAAAACGTGGGTGGAATTGTGCTGCCGGACCGGCGTTTGCAACGCCGATATGTTTTGAAAAGCATTGTCATAAAAAGCTGCTGCTTTTTGCCGTGCCGCCGAATATTCATCTAAGTACGGGAGTTTGACACCCAAGATAGCGGCCTGCAGGGAATCGAGCCGGGAATTGACGCCGGTCACATCGTGATAGTATTTTTTCCGTTGGCCGTGGTTCGCTATCATGCGCAATTGGGCAGCCAGCGCATCGTCGTGGGTCATCATGGCCCCGCCATCCCCGTAACAGCCAAGGTTTTTGGACGGGAAAAAAGAGGTACAGCCGATATGGCCGATGCTGCCGGTTTTTTTCACAGTACCGTCCCTGAAAGTATAATTTGCCCCGATGGCTTGGGCATTGTCTTCGACTACAAAGAGGCCATGTTTTTCCGACAGTGCCAGGATGGGTTCCAGGTCAGCGCTTTGGCCGTAGAGGTGAACGGGCACGATGGCCCTTGTCTTTGGGGTGATGGCTGCTTCAATCAAGTCGGCAGTCACGTTGAAGGTGCCGGGATCCACGTCCACCATGACGGGCGTGAGGCGGAGCAGGGCAATCACTTCAGCAGTTGCTACATAAGTAAAGGCGGGCACAATAACTTCGTCGCCTGGTTCGAGGCCGAGGGCCATGAGGGCGATTTGAAGCGCATCAGTTCCGTTGGCGCAGGGTACGACGTGTTTCACGCCGAGGTAGGTTTCAAATGCTGCCTGAAACTGCTTCACAGGCGGCCCTTGTATGAACTGGGCGGCGGAAACGCAGTCCAATATGGCGGCATCCATTTCCTCCTTGATGCGGAGGTATTGGGTTTTGAGGTCCACCATTTGAATGGTTTGTTCCCCCTTTTTCATTCCGAAG
>JRYF01001488.1_pt1 | contig 25652 bp, 19 predicted proteins | sample 235331 | NCBI WGS metagenome assembly JRYF01 (sample SAMN03074217, study PRJNA261475) | activated sludge metagenome | biome: Wastewater Treatment Plant; feature: Wastewater; material: Activated sludge; isolation source: activated biomass of a wastewater treatment plant treating hydrocarbon... ...
CATCAGCACATCAAACCATCTTACAATCAGCAAATCCAGTTTATTAATTCTATTTGAAGTGTCCTATACTTTTATAAATGTGTTTTATGTGATATTAATTACAAAAACAACGCTTATTATTGTAAATGAATGGTAAAGGATATGAAAGAGAAATGGTGAAAGTGGTGTAGTTTGTTAATTATCGTAAAAAACCTTTAACCATGAGTTAAAATTTTCTTGATTTCCTTTTCTAATTCCGGCAAATCATTTTTTGTAATTTGCCATACTTCTTCAGCATCTACTCCAAAATAATTGTGGGCAACAATATTTCTAAAACCTTTCATTTTTAACCAGGGAATTTGAGGTTCTTTCTCAATGAATTCGTTAGTTAACCTGGCTACTGCTTCCCCTATGATCACAAAATTCATCAATACCGCATCAAAAGTTTATTATCCATACTGAAGGAATCTGCGTCAGCTATATCTTCAACGAATTTCTTGATTTTCGAGCAGCTGTCAATGATTGCTAACAGGTTGCCTATATCCTTCTCAGACATAAATTGCAGATTGAAGGATATGAGATTTGAAATAAGGCTTAATGTATTTTTCCCGACATAAATCGACATCTCTGTTGAACCTTTTGGAGATCAAATCTTTGATTTTTGATTTCTTTTCAGTCAGATTTTCGGTGTTAGGTTGAAATTCGATGATCAGGTCAATATCACTGGTTTCTGTTTCCTCATTTCTGGCAAAAGAACCAAACAATCCAATCTTAATCAATTGATAATCTGAGAACAATTGATCTTTTCTCTCTTTTAAAAAGGNNAAAAAGGATAATATTTCGTCTCTTTTTATCATAAATATTTCTTCAAGGTTAATGGTTTTATTTATCATTTTGCCCAGAATATTCATATACAACGCTCAAGATTTTCTCTTTTCAAATTCCTATTCATGAAAATACTTTGTTCAATAACAAATCTTGGTGTTTAAAAATTCCAATGCCATTTGGGTACTATTTTTTCAACTTACAGTAAATGCAGCAGTAGGTTCTTTATTCCAATTTGTCAGCTGTCCTTGATTTAGGGTAAGTCCACTATTTCCTTGGAGACTATCCTCATTTTTTGTCATTACCGTGTATTCTATATCAAATATTGGGATTTTTACCGTACTTTCTATACATGATTTTGTGTAAATTGTCGCATATATGTGACAATTTAATGAAAAGGATGTTTAAAAGGCAGATTTTTGTTCTTTTGATAAAGTGGAAAAAATTCACCCCGAAAGAAACCAATAGTTTGAAACCGGAATCCTGAGACTCAAGCTTAAAATGTTTGTTTTTCTCCTCACCATTTTATTAAGCTGGTTTTACCCACTTGCCTGGCTCCTTGGAGAATCTAGCATAAAAGATGATTATTGATTACATACATGAGGTGTGAGTAAATTTTTTCCCGCAGATTTACTTTTATAATTTGCATATTAGCGCATATCTTCCCCTCCCCATGTCGAACGAAAATACATTCACTTCTCCTTATATATATCTCCATCCAGCTAATTTCATCTGCAGGATCGCTGGTAATAAATCATAATCCAGGTGTTCTTAATTAAAAAAAAATGAACTCTACATTTGAAACCCATTCGGTGTATTATATTTGGAAATTAATAAGGAATTTAATTATTGCACTCCATCAATCCAATTGAATGAATTTATACATTGGTTTTCTGAGAAGAAGTATTTATAGCATCATGATCCCGGTTTTTATTCTGGTCATTTTAGGTATTAGCACCCAATTGGATGCTCAGGAACCAACTGCCTGTGGTCCCATTTGTCCGGGGAGCTTTGTAGTTTTATCGACGGATGCACCTTTTATACTTGAAGGTGCTACACCCACAGGAGGAACCTATAGCGGGTCTGGTGTAGTCAATGGGATGACTTTTGATCCGGCACAAGCTTTGCCGGGGTTAAATACCATTACGTATACATGTCCTCCTGGAATAATGGGACCCACAGGAGAGACCGGCCCCACAGGATCCACAGGAGAAACAGGCTCTAATGGAGAAATGGGAGATACCGGCCCCACAGGATCCACTGGAGAAAAAGGCACTACTGGAAACACAGGACCCACAGGAATTACCGGACCCGAAGGTCTTCATGGTGAGAACGGAAATCATGGCCTTCAGCTTGGTGAAGAAGAGGGCATGTACTGTACTTTTAATATTTATGTATTGAAAATCGAATTATTTGACCCTTGCAGTTGTCAGGATCCTTTGAATGTGATTTCCTCCGATCAATCCATTGCGTTTTTTCATGATATACTTACGTTGGTTATGGGAATTACCGGTGCAACCGTAACCACAGCCAGTACCGATATAAATTTTTTGGACGATCAAGGCGATGCTCTACCTGTAGGAACCCCAATGATCGAAGATCCTGACAACCCGGGAAATTATCAGGTTGATTTTTGGCGACCGTCTAACAGCGGAATGTTTAATTTATCATTCCAGATTGCCGACACAGAGCCGGCTTTTGATGGAGATATTACCCTGCCTATATCATCTTGTGGATTGCAAAGTTCGGATTGCAGGCCGGCAGAAATCCCCGCTATTGGTACCTGGTCAATGATCATATTGGGATTATTTTTGATGATTATTGCAGTTGCACAATTGAAAAAGGGAAAGATGTTATTTGCCTATTTGACCAGATAATGAAAAGCTTTGTTTTTTTTGGGGTTTAATCATTTTTCCAGCGCCACTAAGCCGACGGATGCCTACAGGCGCGGGAATTTTAATTCCAGCCGGATAAAGCATTGTCGCGCGAAGCGGGACGCAAATCTTTTCATCATTCGGAGACGCTCTACTTCAAAATGCGTGAAAAAGTATGCTGAATAACGAATTTATTGGGCATGCTGGAAAAAATTTTCCAGCGCCATTATTACGTAGGAAACCTTTTTGGAGAAATCTCACCATCAAACCATTTCACCATATAATGATTTGGGAGAATGAAAAAATTGCATAATGGTTTTATGGCATGGGTGTAAAGTTTTAATTTTTACTGTAAAATCACAAAGTTCAATTTAGAAATTGAGAATTGTAAAATTCAATATCAATGTTATAAAGCTGGGAAAACTTTTCCAAAGTATCTGGAGGTAATTTTTTAATTAATTCTATATCCCGGGATTTTTTGAGGACATTACTTTTATTCATTTTGGTCGACATCGGAAAGTTCACCTTGTATTTTTGATTGGCATATTCCAAAAACTGCGGGATTTGATCTGTTGTGAAAATTTTGGTGAAGGTAATGTAGGGTCGCGACTTAAACTGGGGTGAAATTCGTGGATCAAGTAAAAACTTGTGATTCCCGGTCTGCATTTCGTCGTAAAGGATATCAATAAGACGGGCCATCGAAACTGTCTTTAAGTCGTTTTTTTTGAAAAAATGATGATCTCGAAATTCTGCAGCTAATAAATTTTTGTACATAGAAATGAATCTTTCCACAGGATTCCTGAATACTAATATTTTTTCATAATCTGTAGTTGAAGATGGATGATCGTCTTCATAAGCCAGCCAATTATGCGTATGAGGATTTATTTTTAAAACATCATCAAAAGTATATTTACCCAGAAGCACAAGAAACCAGGAACGGATTGTAGTTATTCCATTAAATGGATAGGAATAAATTACCAATTTATGTTCTTCCGATTTCATTGAAAAGGATTGCCTTACTATGGATTTTTGTGAATTCAAGGAAGAAAAAAGGCGATTATTTCGTGAAATTAAAAATTGATGAGCCTTGTTAGGCGGTGCAGTGGACGGATGCCATTGATGAATACCAAAGGGTTCTGATTTCCAGTCGGTATAACGCACCTTGAGCTGTAATCTATTCCTGATCCTGTAAATGAATTCAACATCATCAACGCCATGTCCAAAAGCATACTCTTCTCTGAAACCTTCCAGGTTTTTCAGATTATTTTTATGTATTGCACATAAAAAATGGAAGGATGCAGCCCTGAAAATGGGATGGTTATACCAAAGTAAAAAACTGTTATTTAGCTTATCCGATTGTTGCTCTATAAATTCCCTGACCCTTTGATCTTTTAAATCGTTGTCTTTGTAATACAGTTTTTGTACAACCTCATTAAAAGATGACTTGTAGAGTTGTGCGCAGGTAAAACTGAGATACTCATTTTCATTAAGATGCTGGTTTACATACAATAAAACATCCCCAACATGGCAGACCTCAGGATTTTGAATAATGACAGATTCACCGCGTGCCATTTTGAAAGCTTTGTTGTAGGGTATACACGAATTGATGTAGTTTTTCTCCATTTTGTATCGATCGGCAATCTTCATTATTACTATTGGAAACGCATAACTTTCTATTATATCAAGTACACATTGTGACTCGTGGCTGCCATCATCTGCAATGATCACTTCTATTTGATCTTTTGGAAATTGAGATTTTTCAATAGTACTTAGAGTAAAGGCTATTTGCGTCTTACGATTCTTATAAGCCATGACAATCGAAATAGCCGGTTTGATATTATGATAATTGAAAGCACTGTTTTTATAATGAGTTATTCCATTGAGGTGGGTCATTTCACAAACAGGATAGAACGGTGTTTGAAGAATCTCCGTTACACTTTGTATATTTTCACTTGCAATAAAAGGTATCCTGAATTTTTGAATATGAGACTCAGCATTCTTTTCAGGATATGCATAAAATTTCAACCAAATTCTCTGTTCACTCTTATAATGTGCCGGCTGTATCCTGTGATAAGTATTGGGCGAAGAGACTACATGATATTCAATCGTTCCGGGCATGGGACAGTTATACGCCAAAAAAAAAGTTTTGTACTCCCAGTCAGATAAGCTTTTGTCATCCTTAAAAAGTGTAAAAGCTATTGAATTAAATTTCATAAAAAAATATACCTTAATGATGATCTCTTTTTCAGGTTTACGGATCAGCTTATTCCATAATCTCGACCGTAATGCATCAAAATTGATTTTCAGGTCGGATCCATGAGGGTATGTGAATGTGACCCCAAGTGGTGGAACCGGATGTTCATATCCATATTTCTTTTCCTGACCACTCCAAAATTCAGAAAGTGAGCCGATTTCCAGAGAAATACTACCGGATTCTTTAATTTTTCGTCCGTATATTTTACTGCGAATGCCTGCAGATACTAAAAATAGTGCTCCTTTATTCTTACTTGTGATGTACTCTATTTTTTCAAGTATGTCATTATGGAATGCTTTATTTTCTATTTCAAATTGTTTTTTGGGAGACAAAAAATTTTCAGGTACTTCAATCCATTCCACTATAGGAATTTTCAAATTGATCTTCAGGTGGTCAATTATTTCAGGTTTCGAACTGATCACGTAACATTTTTCGACTGAATCAAAAATATATGGAAGCAGTTGGAAATAATTAAAATCAGAAATCAAGTCTGAATGGGTAACGATGTCAAATTTATCCAAACGCACTTTTTCAAACTGGGTGTTGAGATTCCTGTAAATATTTAACAAACCAGAATATTCATTAAAAGCTGATTCTTTTTTAAATTCCATTATAGCCTTTAATACCGAATTCCAATCGGGTAACCCTAAAATATCCGCAGCTTCCAGAGAATACATATATTGATCAAACATCATTGTCAGGTCTTCCAGTGGTTCAGGATTAGGAGTAACTTTTTGTGTACCTTTTGCATCAAAAATGAAATGGTCAAACTCTGAATTATCATTGGACATCAATTCCAAAAATATTCCATCTGCATAGTCAATACTTATAAGCTGGGTCGGTATCTTATTTTTAATCTTATTCCTCAGCAATTCTGCCATTTGGAATGCTGATTTTACATTGGTGTAGGTATCCGGATAAAAGCGATTGCATTTTGTTGACAACACTTTATATCCCTGAAAATATTCCTGTATAAATTCTGAAGAAAGTTTATCTTCAATGATATGTTGTAAATATGGAATGGGATTAATGCATTTTTTGGTTAATAATTTTTCGTCAATTTTCAGTATCTGCTTTAATATCCGTAACAAATCAGACCTCTCTCCTTTAAAGAATGAGGACTGTGCAAATTGAACCCACATTTTATCATGCAACAATGACTTTAAATGTCTGGCCTCCCTGAAAAGGTTTACTTTTAAAACAAAATCTTCAAAGGTTAATAGAGGCTTTTTGTTGAAGGTACTAAGCAATGTTACGGCATGGGAAAACCCACCCTGAGCTATGCAACGGTTATAAATATCCAATAGAATATTCCAGGACAGATTTGAATTTTTTTCTTCACTTTCCATCCTTTTCAATGCATCTGAAAATCCATTATGAGGAATCAGCTCTTGCAGGGTTTTACCTAAAAGGGCTTGGGTTTTATGACTTTGATTTTGTAAAAAATCCAATGCTTTTTTGGTCCCATTAAAACGGTAATAAATTAAAAATTGATTATGTATAACACCGGGATNNCTCAAATGCCTTTTCTATATTGGAGACCGAAGGTTCAGGAAGAAGTCTCCGTTTATATTGAAGTGCCCGGTCATAAAATAGCTTATAATGTATATTTTTATCCTTTAAATAGGCATCATAGATTTGATCGGCAGCATGGACATCTTCTAATTGTAACAGGATATTGTAATAGCGCTGCAAAGCATTGATATCATTTTCAATGCCATTTTCTGTACTAAAATATTGCTCAATGCTTTCCAAAGCCTTTGCGAATTGACCTTCACAATAATGAATGCTGGCATTTATATATGCATAAAGAGCCTTATCCGTCCCCTTCTTATGGTCAACCCAATGGTCTTTAAAGTGGCTCAATCCCTGGTTTTCCATTAATTTTTGGAATAAATAGTCGCATATACCTGTAGGATTTTTATTTGCTTTTCCTTCAATGACAGATTGTATAAAGTCAATAAGTTCCTGCCATTGTTTGAGTAAGATATTGTTATAAATCAATCTTTTACACAATTCAAAATTTTGCTGTGTCACAAAAGAATTACCATTTAAAATATTTGTTGATTCCCTCAGAAATCCAAACCGGTTAAGTAAAGATGTGTACCAAATGATGATCTCTTTGTTTTTAGGAAAGAGATCATATGCTCTTTTCCAGGCTTGAAGGGAAAGGTGGTACAACCTTTTATTTTCATAGTATTGAGCATGATCTATATATCCTAAGTGGTGGTCAGGATATTGAAGAAGAAGTTGATCAAATATATTACTGGCTTTTTGATGATTTCCTGTTGATTCAAGAGATTTGCCATGACAATGGAGTACAATAGCAGGAAGAGGAATATTCCTTTGATTATGAATTTCAATCGCTTTATCTGACCATTCTATAACAAGGGAGTATATTTTCTTTTTAAAAAGAGCATGGATATAAATATGGATCAATCCCAGATGTTTCGGATTTTTTTCCATGGCAGGAGTTATGATATCCAAACATTCGTTCACCTGATTTTGGTGAATTTTTAAATTTGCCAAACCGCAAAGTCCAAGCAGAGAGTCTTGATAGTTTTGATGCAGTCTTTGGAAAACTATTTCTGCCTCAGAATGCTGTTGGGTGTACAAATATGAGTAGCCTAATAAATGGTATACTTCCAGATTCTCAAAACCATCCGAAATCAGATGTTTAAATATAAGGATGGCTTCAAGATACTCTTTGTTGTGAAAAGCAGATTTACCATTTGCTAAACTATCTTCGAAAGTATGAGTCATTCATTGCTCAATTTATTCCTGTAAAGTTATTTATACCATGTCCTTTTATTGACAATATGGTAATAAGATGCGATAATTTTTAAAACACGGGAAGAAACATCAGGAATCAGATAGTCTTGAGGAAAGGAATTTTGTGGTAATTGTCTTGAGAGTTCAATGGAAAGACATATATGATCCGGATCGAAACCAGTTACTATGATGTTTCCATTTTCAATTCCTTCGGGTCTTTCTGAAGCTTCTCTGATGGTTACTGCAGGAATCTTAAAATGAACTGCTTCTTCAGCAATGGTGCCACTGTCAGATAAAAAGCAATAGGCATTTTTTATGAGTTTGCAATAATCCAAAAGTCCAAGCGCTTCAATGAATAATACATGACCCTCTACATAAGAAGTTATGCCTAAATCCTCTATTTTAAGCTTTGTTCTTGGGTGGGTTGAAAAAACTATAGGTAATTTAAACCGGAGAGATACTTTTTTCAAGGCTTCGAAAATATCGAAAATATTTTCTCCGATGTCCAGATTTTCTTCACGGTGTATACTTGCTAAAAGATATTTGCCCGGACTCAGCCTGAGTTTATCCAAAATGGTACTGGCTTCAATACGGTCATGGTAGAAGGTTAACACTTCATGAACAGGACTGCCTGTAATAAAAACATTGTCTTTGGTAAATCCGGCCTGGTTAAGGTATGATTTGGAGTTTTGTGAATAAACCAGATTAATATCAGATATAGAATCTACTAATATCCGGTTAATTTCTTCAGGCACATTCATATCAAAGCACCGGTTGCCTCCCTCTAAATGAAATATGGGAATCTTCAGCCGCTTGGCAGCGATGGCGCTGAGACATGAGTTGGTGTCACCCACAATAAGTAAAGCATCCGGTTTTTCTTTCAATAATACCTCATAGCTTTTAGCAATGATATTTCCAAGAGTCTCCCCTAAATGTTTCCCGGGTGTCGACAAATGGTATTTAGGTTGAGGTAAGCCCAGTTCATCAAAAAATATATGACTTAAATTTGAATCCCAGTTTTGTCCCGTATGTATCAATATCAGATCCAATAAATGATCAGCCTTAAGGATGATTTGCGATAATCGGATAATTTCCGGCCGGGTTCCCAATATAATGGCTAATTTCATAGTGCATTCATATTAAATATTGTTCAGATATTAGTTTTTTAACTGCACAAGTTATTCAACTTTTTTCATCATCATGTTAAACTCTTCTACAGCCCATTGGTACAGCAGATAGTCAAATCGATTTTTTTCAATGATAGCAGTAATGACTTGATCGTCAATATCCAAATCATCTTTTGGTGACACATTATTTTTTGTGTAGTCAGGTACTTTATCCCATCCCAGGATTTTTTGATATAAATGCNNCGTAAACTTTGTTTTTAAATTGATTTTTGCCATTTCCAGGTCGGAATCATTGCATCCATTGATCGGAAAGTCACTGCCACACAACAATCTCACAGAGAGATTATCCAACTCCCTATCCAAATCACTTGTCACAAATTGCATAAGTCCTAAGTTTTGGCTATGAATTGCGGAATGCAAAAAATGACCAGGCATTCTTTTTACATAGCGATAATACGAAACGATTCGGGTTGCCGGATCTCTTAACATGGTAATCAAATAATATGGTAATGGTAAGCTGTCAATAAATTCCATACCAAAATGGCCTGCAATTAATTTCAATTGTGCCTTTTTATCCTCAGCAAGGGCATTGAAATTATCCATGTCTTTCTTCCCATTGATGAAGAAGTAATCTGACGGTGCATACATTTTTCTTAATATCTGCCTTAATGTGCTTCCACCGGCTTTAGGAATATGTAAGAATATTAATTTTTGAAGGTTCATAAATACTACAGTAAATAGAATGAATTCTATAGTTAAATCAAACGATTTTCTATATCATATTTAGAATATTGGTGGAGCAGGTTAAAATTTTTCATGTTTGTAATTTGAGTTTGGATATCCGGCACATTTAACATAGAACTCAGTGAGTATTTGGAAGCAAGGCGCTTATCTATAGTTACGGGCAGGTCTTTCGGTGAAATATTTACATTTACATTATACATTTTTGCAATGTAGGTTATTAACTCGTATTTCGAAATGGAATGCGGAGAATATATGTGCCTGATTCCATCCCACCATAAATCACTTTGGATGATAATTTGTATGATATGAACCAACTGAAGGCAAGTGACGCCGTTCCAGTACTGATTGGTGTAACCTTCAATGGATCGGCTCTTTTGTTGTCTCACCCATTCCAGCAGCGACCTTTTGGTTTCTCTTTCTTCTCCAATCAGAGAGCAACGAATCACGCTGCAATAACGGCTTACCGGTTCACCCAAACTTTTTGAGAACCCATAGATTGTGGTTTCATCACACAGGTCTTCTTCATGATATCCAGTACCCACAGGATTTGGTGACTGATTCCGGTTTTTACCTGAAAAAACACAGTCTGTACTGATGTGAATAAATCTGATTTTAAACAAATGACATATTGTAGCAAGTATATTGGGGAAAATGGAATTTACTTTATAATAGTCTTCATCTTTGGAAAGACCATGTTGCTTTTCAGCCTGAGGTATCAATCCCAATGCGTTGATGACCACAGAATTTTCATCTAACTGCAGTTGAGTGAACAATCTCAATAAATCATCTACCGATGAAACAAGGGGGTTGTATGATTTACGGTCTACTCCCGATACGTCGAAATCTGTAATGCACGAAAGGTAAGTTATCAAATAAGTTCCTAACATACCTCGTGCGCCGAAAACCATTATTTTTCTTTGCTTCATCCTAAAGGAGATATTATTTAATCAATGTTGTGATCATCGGGAATATTTAGCTTTGCGATATTCAAAAGTACCATAGACTTATCAAAAAACTTACCTTCGGCCTCCTTGCAATTTTCTATTATCGTTTCCAAAGGATCAGTAAAATGAAAGGGTGCCTGGTGTAAACTTAGCGTTCTCCAACGGTGACCGCTCTCTATAATATCTTTATTTTGGCGATCATTGGTAAAGGAAGTGGTTAGCAAATATTTGCTTTGACTCATTTTGATGTTTCTTAATATTTTCCAGATATCGGCATATGTTAAATGGACCAAAACATCCCTTAATATGACCAAATCCATAGGCAGAAACAGTATACTTGAAATATCTCCACATATAAAATGAATATTTGAAAGCGCATATCTTTGGTTGTTTTCATGGATGAGTTCCGGTACGATATCAATCCCATAATATTGTATGCCTTTTAAATCTATAGCTTTCATCCAGTTAAAATCTCCACACGCTAAATCGACTATAGTCTGGATCTTATATTTGTTAATCAACAAAGCCAGACCCTGGCGCAAATCCATAGTTGCTTCTATTGTAGATCCCAAACCTGATCGACTTTCATTATTATTCCATAAATTATTTTTATAAGTCAGCTCAAATGCCTCTTTGAGTTTGTGTGAAACTTGTTCCACAGGGGGAGTGGTCATACGTTCCTGAATCATTTGTAAATAATATATGATAGTGCTTTGATTACTGGAAATATTTCCTTCGTCATATTGATTTTGGAAATCTTTTGCGACATCGCTTCCATTAAACCAGTGGATACCAATAGTATGATCCTTAATATAGGAATGTTGAAGGGAATGAAAAATGAAATCCAGTTGATTCCATTCAAAAGGTAAATATACTTCATGGGGAAGCAATAAGATATTTAATGAATCAGTATATTTCAATTTGATATCCTGAGGAGAGGGATACAAATGTTTAATCATGTTAACTCCCAAAGACTGATATTTTGTATCTTGAGCAAAGAGCTTACATTGATGAGCTAAATCTGAAAAGAAAACATTGTCGGGGGCTGACATCATTATTCCAATCGTGTAATAACGCAATGATGTACCATTCAACACAGGTACAATGACCGTATTGATATTTTTAGGGTCCCCAAAGACGGTGAACCCGGGATGTGAATTCAAATGGGAAATAGTGTGGATGTACAGGATGTCCATATCTGACCAAACTCCTCCAAACTTGCCCAATATGTAATATCGAATGAAATCGGCTTTGTAAATCTCCGGAGCAGAATCTGGAAAACCCAATGATTCCATTTCAATGATTTGAATTTCTATACCAGATGAAATTAATTCATTTAAATAATTTTTTCCGGTATAATCTTTCTTTTGTTCAAAGGTTGGCCAGGGTTTGTGAAAGGTTCTATATTTCGGCATGTATAGGGTAACCGACCAATCCGGATGGAATAATTGGAAACTTTTCACTGTCATGTATTGCAGATATGAAAGCGTACTTCCATCCCAATACAACCATAGTTTTTTGGGTATGTTTTTGAAGTAGTCCATTGTCAATTATTCCATTTCATTGAATTCCTTGTTTAGCATTTCCATGGATTTAAGGTAATTATGTAATTGACTTTTAGTAATGGGATGTGAAGAACTTGAATAACTGAACGGTGTCACATTATTGTTGAAAGAATTGCCTTTATGTGGAGCGGTAAGGAAGTAGTGTTGCTCCTCATCCCGAACATAGAATGATTGAGTTTCGTTGATTAAAGTTTCACTGATTTTTTCACCATACCTGATTTTTCCGGAAATCACTGGTTTATTATACAGTTCAGAAAATATGGAAATAAGATCCCGGATCCACATAGATGGTAATTTTGGAATAACAATATCTCCGCTTTCTCCATATTGCAAAGTATATTCAATGAGCTTACAACTTTCATCCAAAGTCATGACAAATCGAGTCATTTCCGGGTGAGTAATTGTGTAAAATGGGTGTTCAATTGAACTTCCGATTTTGTGGAGCAATGGTATGATGCTTCCTTTTGAGTTCAACACATTTCCATAACGACAAATCACAAAATCAATTTCAGGTATAAAAAATGCCTTTTCTATCATAAATTTCTCTGACAGAGCCTTACACATGCCATACACATTGACAGGAGAGCAGGCTTTGTCAGTGCTTACAAACACGACTTTTTTCAAATTTGTCAATACGTTCCTGTTAGATTCCACCCCATCCAATACATTTTGAACACCTGCAAGATTGGTTTTAATACTCTCATGAACACTATATTCTACCCTTTCGATATGTTTCAATGCAGAGGCTATAATGATGATATGTGGGTTTGCTCTTTTTATTACTTCTTTGACACGATGGTGATCTCTGATGTCTCCGATCACATTGATCAAATTTTTATTCTTTACTTTATAATCCATTTGCCAGTGCTTCCACTCATCTCTTGAATAATTGGTAATTTGATTTTGAGATATATGCCTGTCAATAAAGGTTTTGCCAAGAGATCCTGAACCTCCGAAAATCAAAATATTTTGATCAATCATTCCTGTGCATTATTTTTAACCGAATCTATAAGTTTACAAATCAATCTTTTGTTGTATAGGTTTTGTTAACTTATCCTTTAACAAAAGGTAGCTTTAATTTCCATGTATTTTTGTAGTTCTTTCACTAATAATGACAAAACTCATACAATAATCAGACCGATTCGAAGAATAGGAGAGTGCTTGTGCTTATACTATTAATTCACCACTTTCTCAATGATATTGTTTTTTTAAAACCGGTTTTTGTTAAAAATGAAAAACTGGATTATCATTATATATTTTGATTGATTGGGGTATATTCTTTGGAATGCAGTTTAATGATTTCCTGTAGATTTATGCAGATTTTTTCTTCATACGGAGGTGTCTTACTTCAATTTATGTTACAAAATATAGAGAATGCCTACTATGTTGAGGCATGCTGGAAAAAATTTTCCAGCGCCACTAAGCTGTCGGATGCCTAAAGGCGCGGGAATTTTAATTCCAGCCGGAAAGGGCATTGTCTTGCGAAGCGAGACGCAAATCTTTTCTTCATGAGGAGACGGCTTGTTTCAAAATGTGCTACAAAACAATCTGAATAACGACTTAGTTGAGGCATGCTGGAAAAAATTTTCCAGCGCCACTATTACATTGTACCCCTTTTAGAGAAATCTCACCATCTTACCATCAAATATTCCTACCATCACATTCTTTTTTCCCGCAGATTTTCGCAGATCAAACGCAGATTTAGTATCCATCAAACCATTAAACCATCAAACCATCATACCATCTTACCATCAGCACATTAGCACATCAGCACATCATTTTCTTTTTCCCCGTAGATAACCGCAGAGAACACGCAGTTAGCGCAGATTTCTTTTTAGGGAATAAAATAAAAGATCTGCGCAAATCAGCGAGATCAGCGGGAGAAAAAGAAAACATGGAGATGCACCTAAATAAGGAATTGGAATCATATAAGATGGAGTTTAAACCACTCTATTTCATACTTTCTACCCACGCTAAAAAACCATACAACGGTATATTTTTCATCCAATCCTGATCCTGGTATTCCATCAAAGAGGTGCGGACACATAATTTGGGTTTGTATTTTTCATGATATACATGTAAGCTTCGGGAACGTACATTCTTGCCGGCTTTTACCTCAATGGGTATAATATCGTTTTCTAACTGAATGACAAAGTCAACTTCTGATAGTGCATTTTCAGGTTTCCAATAGTAGGCTTGTACACCGGCGGCTATCAACTGTTGTAAAACAAACTGTTCGGTCAATGTTCCTTTAAATTCCATAAATAAATCATTACCTTTAAGTATAATTTCTGAGGAAAGATCACCCTTGGCTCCCAACAGACCTACATCATTCATATAAATTTTAAAATCAGACCAATTTGCGTAAGATGTAATTGGCCATGCACTTTTAGTGATACGTGTTACTTTTTGAATTAAGCCTGCATCTTTCAGCCAATTGATAGCCATATCAAAATCTTTTGCACGGGCTCCGGAACGGAGTACGTTATATACAAATTTTGAATTTTCTTTAGCCAATTGACCAATCACCGACTGCCAGACGAGCCTTATCCGAGGGAGTTGTTCTACCGGTGCATGTTTTGAAAAGTCATTTTCGTACGCCAGGAGAATATTATTCTGCAATCTTCTCGCTTGTTTGAAATCCTTGTTCTGAACAAATTCATACACTACTTCCGGCATACCACCTATGCAAAAATACTGTTTTAGCAGCTCAATCAATGGATTATGAAACACTCTTATCAATTCTCTGTTTTCTGATTGCAAGACGGATAAGAGCTCAGCCTGGCCCATGGCATCCAAAAACTCATGAAAATCGAGAGGGTAAAGATTTAAAAATTCTACTTTACCGACTGGAAAAGACACCGCTTTGTGCATGGCGACCCCCAATAATGAACCCGCTGCCATGATTGAAAGAGAGGGCTTCTGCTCATTGAAATACTTCAGGCTGGTTATAGCTTGTGGGCACGCCTGTACCTCATCGAATATGATTAATGTACTGTATTCTTCGTTAATTTGGAAACCTGCCAATATTGACAAACCCACCATTATATTATTTATCTGGATACCCTGGGTAAATAGACCATGAAGCTCCCGGGTAGTTTCAAAATTGAAATAGGCTACCCGATTATACTTTGATTTTCCGAATTCCTGCATCAGCCAGGTTTTGCCTACCTGGCGGGCTCCCTGAATGATCAGTGGTTTCTTACTCTGATTGTCCTTCCATTTATTTAAAAATCCTAAGGCTTTACGCTGCATCATTAAACTTTTTACTACAAAAATAGCGATTAAGTCATTAAAAGTGTATGTGTATAACATAAATAACCACTTAAAAATGTAGAGACGATACACAAATGTCTACTTAATTGATATGTTTAGAATGAAAAGTACAAATAGTATTCATTTAATCAATCAACATCTCCTGTATTTCAAATTTTTTTAAAAGATGCTGAATAACAACTTTTTTGAGGCAAGCTGGAAAAAATTTTCCAGCGCTCATAAGCTGTCAGATGCCTAATGGCGCGGGAATTTTAATTCCAGCCGGAACAAGCATTGTCACGCGAAGCGGGACGCAATTCTTTTCTTCATGCGGAGGCACCTTACTTCAAAATGTGTTACAAATAATGCAGATTAACAACTACATTAAAGCATGCTGGAAAAAATTTTCCAGCGCCTCTAAGCTACCTGATGCCTAATGGCGCGGGAATTTTAATTCCAGCCGGAACAAGCATTTTCGCGCGAAGCGGGACGCAATTAATTTCTTCATACGGAGACGGCATGTCTCAATATGTGCAACAAAATAAGGAGAATGTCGACTAAGTTGGAGCATGCTGGAAAAGATTTTCCAGCGCCATTATTAGGCAGGAAACCTTTTGGAGAAATCATACCATCAAACCATTTCATAATCAGCACAACTTGTCCCGATGACCCCACCCCAATGCTTTGGGGTCTTTGGGGGGGATCAGCACATCGACAAATCAGCACATCAAATCATTTTTTTCCCGCAGATTTACGCAGATCAAACGCTGATTTACGCAGATTTTTTTTAGTAAACGAATGTAGAAATCTTACCATCAAACCATCTCACCATCAAACCATCACATTCTTTTTTTCCCGCAGATTTACGCAGATCAAACGCTGATTTACGCAGATTTTTTTCGTCCAGTCATCATACCATCAAACCGTTTCATAATCAGCACATCAGCACATTGGCATATTAAAATCATCTGACCATCAAATAATCCTAACATCTATTTATTTTTTTAACTTCACCCAGAATTGAGCATGGGGCAATGATTCCGTGGAAACGACATAAACCTACTATACAGATTCTTACCTGCATGTACCAACGTCCATTGGTCAGTGAATTGTTTATCCTTTCAGTAAGGCGTTTGCAGGAGAAGTATTCTCGTCAATATCATATCAGGGTTCATGCAGCAGTCAGTGAAGAAGCCTCTGCAGAGGTTTGCAGGAAGTATGGTATTACTTATATCTATACGGAAAATTATCCTGTCGGTGCCAAGTGGAATGCTGCCATAAACGATGTCATGCAATTTGAGTTTGACTACCTGATGTTTTGTGGCGATGATGATGTATATTCCAATGAATTACTCAACTTATATAAACCTTGCATTGATAAAAGCATAGCATATTTTGGTGTGAATCAAACATATATGTATTGCACACACACAGAAGAGGCCCTTTTCTTTCAATATGCCAGTAGCTCTTCAAGGATTATTGGAAGTGCCCGTATGCTGAGCAGGACTCTTATTGAGGATGTCTGTCTTCAGATCGAAGTAGAATGTCTTCGCGACCTTTTATCCTATAAAAAAGGGAACATCATCAGACTTCCTGTTCGTCAGGCAGATTATTTTGAAGCGATCAGTATGGTCAAACGGTATTCTTCTCTTCCAGAATATAGTTTGTGGAATCCTGTCCTCAATAAAGGTTTGGATCTTAGCAGCGAATCCTTTTTGGTCAGCCAGAATTACATTCCTGTAGTAGTACCTTCACGACAGGCATTGATAACCGGTATAAAAACTTCTGTCAATATTTGGTCCTTTGACTCTTTCAGAAATTTGGCTGTAAAGGTGAATAAAAAGGAGGCACTTTCATTTTTGTCACAATCTGAATGGGAACAATTAGAAAAAATCAAGGAATATGAAAAAGAATTAAAGAGAATATAATGCCTGGTTTTTATACAATGTGATTCCTTATCCATGATTGAAGATAATTAGAGTAAATGAAAAAAATTTTAAAATTCATCTCAAAACGATATCAACAGTTTCTCATTTACCAAAGCGGATTATTTGATCTCCAATACTATTTGGATAAATATCCCGACGTGAAAGAATCTGGAATGAATCCTGTAAGACATTATTTGGAATATGGGGGATTTGAAGGAAGAGACCCTTCTATTTATTTCGAGTCGGCATTTTACTTAAATACCTATCCGGATGTGAAAGAGGCTGGAATGAATCCCTTGTTGCACTATATCCGGTTTGGAAGGAGGGAAAGGCGAACGCCTGTGGATCTGGGTGGAGTTAGCATCAAACCGATTCATAAATGGAGATATTATAGTAATGAATTTCTCAATGTGTTTTCAAATCATAAAGTGAGCGTTATTGTCCCATCATACAATGCCAGCCATACCATTGTAGTTTGCTTGAAGTCTTTAATTCAGCAGACCTACACCAACATAGAAATCATTGTAGTGGATGATGGGAGTGAAGATGGAACAGGAAAGCTGGTTCAAAAAATAAACCGGCTGGATTTGAGAGTAAAATATGTAAGACTTCCTGAAAACAAGGGCACATATGCAGCATTGAATACGGGTATCCGATGTGTCCGCGGTAAATATATTGGTATGCAGGGTGCTGACGACATATCACTGTCCACACGCATTGAAAAGCAAATCCAGGCAATCAGAAAGTACAAAGTTTTATTTGCACTTAGTTTATTTACAAGAAGCCAATTAAAAATGGATGCTTTGGATGGGGATGATCAAATGATTATGCAGCGTGTGCAGACTGTGGCTGATTCAAATAGTAAATCACGGTTTCAACCCCATATTTGTTTGGGGAGCTTAATCATTCATAAAAAGGTATTTAAAAAGTATGGATTGTATTGGGAAAACAGGTATGCTTCGGATACGGAATTGCTGGAAAGAGTTCTATACCACGAATTGAACCTGGAATTTCCAAACACATTTAATCATATTACTGCATTTTTTTACAAACTGAGATTTCATCATAGATTGTTTATCATATTGGATGAGGTATTGTATTTAAGCTCTGTGCAAAATTCAAACAATCTGACAATAAAATACCCAATCAGAGGAAAAGAAAGAAATAACTTTGCAGAAGAATGGCGCCGCCGGTTTCGAAATGAAGTGGAATATGAATATCCACGATTATAAATTTGTTGACTTCTTAAAAGTGTAGATCTGATCAGCCTGTATTCTGTAGATTTGTAATTTATATAATTACCTCCAAAAAGCGCACTGTGTTGTCTCCATAGTTAGTGACTGCTAAAATGTTTTTTTGATTAATCTTTCTGGCATCCAGGCCATGAGGGAAATCAAAGCCATGTAATTTTTCTACAAAGTGTAATCGATTATTTTTTAATTTCAGTACAGTGATGGTATCAGTATTTTGATCCTGAAAGAAAATCAGATCTTCTAAATTACACATGGAATCAATATGACAATCCGGTTGTTCATAGACAGAAAGAACATCCTCATGATTTTCATGAAGATCAAATAAGACTACATGGGCTACAACATCCAGCTGTTTAACATTTTCCCGGCCGATCTTACTGGTTGTATAAATAACAAGAAGCTTATTGGGTGTGACAAAACAAATATCCTTTGGAATAAAATCAGAAATGTAAGAGATTTGACGTATGATTTCCCTCTTCTCTATATCGACAAAATTGACGATTGGAACTTTGTTTCCAGTCGTTACAATCACATTTTTGTCAATGGGATGGAAGCGTACGCCATGGCAAAACTGTTTAAATTCCACAATTTTGTCTATTTCACCTATCTGGGTTAATTTTCGATCTGATAATTCGAAAAGAGCCTGTGCTCCTGGCATGAAGTAACTGCAAACAATTCGATCTTTTCCATCAAAATCTATCAGATCAGGATAGTTCAATTCAGAATCAAGCAAACAATCAATATCATCTAATAAAGTATGCTTTTTTGATTTCATATCAATGTCAAAAAGATAAAGTCTTGCAGCTACCAGATTGGCAATTACAACCTGATAGTCATTAATAAAGCGAACTCCGGTAGCTGTAGCTGTTCTCTTTTTTCCTGCAATATATAATGGCACAAATGATGACCGATTTTCATCTTTTAATTGGATGCGAAATATTTCTTGTGCTTCTAGAGGCTTTCCATTTTTTTTAATTTTTTTGGAAAGAAAAAAAGATTTAATTGGATTTAGAAATTTTACTTTTTGTTGAATCCAGACATTTGACATATTAAATTACTTTTGTTGAATCTCTTTCTATTGTGAATTGACAAACCACCCAAGCAATCCATTCAAACAATTGTAATGGATTTATAAATTGGGCAGGATGGTTTTTTTATCACATTCTTGTATGGTAAAAATAGGGATAAGTAAGTAAACCATTTTACTAAAGGAGTTAATTTTTTCTAAAATAAAAGATGTGAAAAGAATAACTGAATTTTTTAAAGAAATTTATGCTATTATTCAAATTGGGCTCTCTGGGTACTTTGATCCTAAATATTATCAGACTCAATATCCTGATGTAAAATCAGCAGGCATTCTTCCGCTGCGTCATTACCTGAAGTATGGAGGAATGGAAGGGAGAAATCCATCTTTTAAATTTGAATCTTCTTTTTATCTACATACCTATCCGGATGTAAAAAAGTCAGGAATGAATCCCCTGTTGCATTATATCCGGTTTGGAAAGCGAGAAAGGCGAATGCCGGTAGATCTGAATGGAATCAATATCATACCGATTGCTAAATGGAGATATTATTGTAATGAATTTCTCAATGTATTTTCAAATCAGAAAGTGAGCGTAATTGTCCCTGCTTACAATGCCGCACATACCATTGTTATTTGTTTGAAGTCCTTAATTCAACAAACCTACACTAATATTGAAATTATTGTCGTGGATGATGGAAGTGAAGATGCAAGCGGTATCATAGTGCAAAAGCTGGCTGACCGGGATAAAAGAATCAGATATATTAAACATCATGAAAACCTTGGCGCATATGCCGCTATCAACAACGGAATCCGAAAATCTACCGGTAAATACATTGCCAAAGAGGATGCGGATGATATCTCACTATCTACCCGGATTGAAAAGCAAGTACAAGCCATCAGAGTGCACAAGGTTTTATTTTCTTTATGTTTACTTGTAAGAAGTGATCTAAAAATGGAAGAATTGGATGCTGAGGATCACTTAATTTTAGAACGGGTCGATCCAGGCAATCCTTCAATCAGTCAGATTCAAATGCTGCCTCAAGTCTGTTTCGCGAGCTTAATCATACATAAAAAAATGTTTAAAAAACATGGATTGTATTGGGAGCATAAATTTTCATCCGATGCTGAATTTTTAGAAAGGGTTTTATACCATGAGCGTAATATGGAGTTCCCTGATTCTTATAAGCACGTGAATACATTATTTTCTACAATTAAATTTATGCACGGGTTATATATCGTTTTGGATGAGGTATTATATTTAAGTTCCAGACGCAATTCTAACAATCTGACCATCAAATATCCGGTTGGAGGGGAAGAAAGGATAAAATTTATTGAACAATGGCGTCGTCGGCTTCGAAATGAAATGGAATATGAATATCCCCGATTATAATACTTTTGTCTCTGTAATTTGCGATTCTCAAAAAGCATTTATGATTTGGAGTGATAGATCAGAATCCTTTTTTTGAATTCAAACCTATCCCATGAAATAATACTGCATTTCGATGAAGATTCTTTATATTGAATTAAAAATGTGGTATGAAAAGAGTTTCTGATTTTTTCAAAGAAATATACTCCACTATTCAAATTCACTTCAGTGGGTATTTTGATCATGAATATTATCAGACTCAATATCCTGATGTAAAAGCAGCCGGGATCAATCCTATACTCCATTATTTAAAATTTGGGGGATTAGAAGGGAGAAATCCATCTTTGAAATTTGAATCTTCTTTTTATTTACATACCTATCCGGATGTGAAAGAGGCTGGAATGAATCCCCTCTTGCATTATATCCGGTTTGGAAAAAGAGAAAGGCGAATGCCTGTGGATCTGGGTGGGGTCAACATCAGGCCGATTCCTGCATGGAGATATTATTGTAATGAATTTATCAATGTGTTTTCAAATCATAAAGTGAGCGTTATTGTCCCTTCATACAATGCCTGTCATACCATTGTCATTTGCTTGAAGTCTCTAATTCAGCAGAAATACACCAATATAGAAATCATTGTAGTAGATGATGGAAGTGAAGATCGAAGCGGTCAGCTTATTGAAAAAATTGCCCGTCTGGATCCAAGAGTAAAATATGTAAGACTGGTAGAAAACATGGGTAAGTATGTTGCTTTAAATGAAGGGATCCGCCGGTCCAGTGGTAAATACATTACTATGCATGGTGCTGACGATATTTCACTTTCCACACGAATTGAAAAGCAAATGCAAGTGATCAGGAAGCACAAAGTTTTGTTTGTTTTATGTTTATTTGTCAGAAGTGAATTAAAAATGGAAGAATTGGATGCCGAGGATAAAGTCATCATTCATCGTCTTACAGGCAGGTCAGATTTATATACTATAGATACTAAACATACAAATCTGAAGTTACAAATATGCTTACCAGGTATGTTGGCTAATAAAAAGTTATTCAGAAAACACAATCTGTTTTGGGAGGCCCGATATGCGGCCGATACTGAATATTTGGAAAGAATTTTATATCATGAAATGAATATTTCTTTTCCCAAAGATTATTCAGGTATCTATCAATTCTTTATAGATTTAAGATTTCAACACAAGTTATATTATTTCATATATGAAGTTCTATATATTAGTTCGGTACGCAATGCTAACAATCTGACCATGAAATACCCGATGGGAGGGGAAGAAAGGATGAAATTTATTGAACAATGGCGACGCCGGCTTCGAAGAGAAATCGAATATGAATATCCGGTTCTATAATTTATCTAATATCCAATATTATGGATGATTTGGATCATAAATTTGTCAATGTAATAAAGTGCAGGAATGTGGTTTTATAAAATTTTGAATTGGATCAATCATTTAGTTAGTGGAATCCAGAATATATTTTTTGCAAAAAGTTTAAATCCAGTCCATTATCAAGAAATGGTGAAAATGGGCAAGTTTTTATTACAAAATAATAAGTATGACCAAGCTACTTCAATGTACAAAGAATGCATTAGTAGGTTTCCCGGAGAACCCGGAGGATATCATGGCATGGCTGAATGTGCTAAAAGTAAGTGGCAGAGAGAAAATGTGGATGCATGGCTCGATCGTTCAATAATTAAGACTGGACATGAGTCTTCATATCGTATGAGAATAAATCTTCTAGTTAAACATGGTCAATATCAAGAGGGGTTTTCCTTATTAGAGGAGTTGATGAAGAAAAAAGGTGTTACCGAAGATAAATTGATATTTAAAGCACAAATGCTGTTCATTCCGGGAAAATTTATGGAAGCGGCCAACATATTAATGGATGTTCGTTCAACAGCAGAAACCCAAATTCTTTTAGCCAGAGCATTGATTGGAGCCAATAGAAATGAGGAAGCAAATGAAGTCATTCAATCCATTGATTTCTCCCGGGAAAAGAATGAAATGGAAAAACAAACCTTGCAATTATTACAATGTTGGCAAAAAAATTACGAGAAAGGAGCCGGTTATGAGTTACCTAAAATATTTGGTATAGGATTAAGCAGGACAGGTACTACATCGCTAACGCATGCATTGAATATTTTGGGTTTTGGCGCTTTACATTTTATAAATCCGCTCACATCTCAGATCATCAATGATATGGATTACCGATTTTTTGATGCTTTTACCGATTCACCGGTTAGCTACCGTTTTGAGAACCTCTATACCCTTTACCCAAATGCAAAGTTCATTTATACAGACCGGGATCTGGACGATTGGGTGTATTCAAGTTCAAGATTATACAAGCCCTGGGGCGTGAAAACGACCAAAGAATTCAGAAGTTGGCTGGATTTAAATCGTAAGGGAAAGTTTGTAAAAAATTATCATAATTATGATCCTGTTTACCAAAAGGCATACCGCAGTCTATACGCAGATTTTCCGGATTGGAAAACCGCATTTCTCGCTTTTGAAGAAAGAGTTCACCAATTTTTTGACGGAAAGCCTCAAGGTAAACTATTGAAAATAAATATATGTGAACAACCTGAATGGGATACATTGTGCAATTTTTTAGGTGTGGATATGCCGGATATTCCATTTCCACATACCAACAAAATGCCCTGGTGAAGGATGATTATTTTCTAAATTTTTACCGGATTGATTAAATTGTTAACTATTCATTGTTGGATTAGCAAAATAATAGGAGGAGGATAATGTATTTTTCAGATCAGATATACATAATGTGTTTTTTTGCAATAAATTGAATTATGGAAGTATAAATTTTGTTGAGTGAGATCAATCAAACAAACATGGAAAAACTGTTGGAAGTATTTTGAAAGCAGGATTGGCCATCCAAAGCAGAAAAAGGCCGTATTTATCTGTTGTGACGATCAATACATTCCAAAATCCATTATAGCGTTAAAGTGTTTTTCTCATCATAATCCAGATTTCAATGTTTATATTATTACCTCTGCGCTGAGTGACGAAAACAAGGACTTGTGTTTTGAATATGATATAACACCGCTAGTTGTTGATCTGTCAAAAGACTTTGACCGGCTTGATGAAAGACCTTACGGTAAGCAATATCCGCTGGAGTGTTTTTACCATTTTTATGCATATAAACTTTTAAAGAAGTACAGTTTTGCTATCCAGATTGAACCGGATGTATTCACTCAAAGAGCATTAAACCTGGATTGGGATGCCATTGAATTTGTTGGAGGAACCTCTGTCAATAATTATACTATTGACAAGTTTTTTTCTATTTTAAGAGACCTCGATGTTTTAAAGAAACACTTTCCCAACCTCAATGTCCATCAAAACAAATTGATCAGTGGTTTTAGAATTTACAATACAAGAAATTTAGCTAAAGTTAATTATTATGAAGAAATCGTAAGATTATACAAGAAATCCTGGGATTTGGGAATACCCAGAAGTGGTGATGACAGTTTAAATACTTTATACCAAGCTATACATCCTGAACATTTTACCATACTTGATTCAAAGTTTCACTTACTTTACCCGCACTCATATGCTTTGGATAACATCAGGGATATCGTGCATTTTCATTTTTCCGGTCCCAATCCGAAATGGTGGACGGACGAAAGGCCTGGGCATCCAATGACTTTATTTTTTAAGTCCCGGTTTATTGAGTTTTTATATAATCAGTTTCCAGTATCATTTATAGAAAATTATTGTAAAGAATTGTATGTACCCATTGATCACCCCTCTCCGGTATCATTTTATTATTGGAATGGAGCGAAAAATTTTGGTGATTGGATTACTCCTTATTTTTTGAATAAATTCTGCAGAAGCAGTGATTATAGATTTGATTTTAAAAATGAAGTAAGGCCCAAAGTATTGGCATGTGGATCCATTATGCGATTGTGTAATAAAAAATCTATTGTTTATGGTTCTGGTATCAGAAATGCTGATCAGGAGGTACAATGTGGACATTTTGAGATAGTAAGAGGGCCGCTCACACGAAAGCGATTGATGGAAGTCGATTGTGATTGCCCTCCTGTGTATGGGGATCCGGCTTTATTGTTGCCGTTGTATTATATGCCTGCCAAAAAAGGCAAACGATTCAATGTAGGGATTATTCCTCACGTCATTCAATATGAGCGGGTATTTGACATATATAAGGATAATAATGAATGCAAAGTAATAGACTTAGGAAATGAAAACATTGAAGAAGTTGTCGATCAGATGAGCGAATGTCATTGTATTGTCTCTGCCAGTTTGCATGGGTTAATCGTTTCCGATGCTTATAGAATTCCCAATAAATGGATTCAATTCAGCGATGAAATTTTTGGAGACAACACCAAGTTTTATGATTATTTTTTGTCAGTACAAAGGGTGGATCAAGAGTTCATTGATGCCAGAAATTATAAAAAATTGGATATACGTTCTGTCATCCAGCGTATCGGACCCGTGCAAATCGATTTTGATTTTCAATATCTGAGGGATCGGATGTTTTTTAATGAAAAGGGAATAACTCCATACGTGAAATACTTATATGCTACCATGCAATCTGATGATTCAACGTGAAAAGGTGTTTGGATGTATATCCAAAAAAAAAGTAAATTAAAGTCAATAATGTTTAAGCTTTTATGAATATAATACAATTTTAAATTGAAATTTAGTCGTTACCATTGAATGTTTGTTCATTTTCTTTCCCACCCCCCAAAGCTTTGGGGG
>JRYF01002666.1_pt1 | contig 25642 bp, 18 predicted proteins | sample 235331 | NCBI WGS metagenome assembly JRYF01 (sample SAMN03074217, study PRJNA261475) | activated sludge metagenome | biome: Wastewater Treatment Plant; feature: Wastewater; material: Activated sludge; isolation source: activated biomass of a wastewater treatment plant treating hydrocarbon... ...
ATCAGGAGCGTGCCGAGCATGAGCGCGTCGCCCTCGTCGTTCGAGGCAAGCAACGGCATGACCGCGAACGAATAGCCGAGGAACGTACTCGCCACGTCGCCCATGAAAATTTTTGCGGGGTGCCAGTTGTGTCCGAGAAAACCCAGGCTTGACGCCGCAATCGCCAGCCCAATCCAGAACACGAACGAGTTCGCCAGGTACGGGATGTTCGACGCCAGCAGAACCCAACCCAGCCCCGCCGCAAACGCCACGCCGCCCGCGATGCCGTCAATGCCGTCCATGAAGTTGTAGGCGTTCGTCAGTCCGATGATCCACAGGAACGTGATGACGACGCCCACCGCGCCCAACTGCAATTCACCGAACAACGGGATCGTGACCGACTGAAAATATCCCAGCCCCCAAATGGACACGGCGGCGACCAGCCCCTGCACCGCAAAACGGACGCGCGGCGAAAGCGAATGGAGGTCGTCGCGCCAGCCGATGAATGCGACGACGACCCCGCAGACGATATAGACGAGATTGCGACTCAAATCCTCGGCTCTGACGAACCACAAGCCTGTTCCCGTTACGAGGAGCACGATCGCCAGCCCTCCGCCGCGCGGCGTGGGCAGGGAGTGTGAACTCCGTTCGTTGGGATGGTCGAGCAGTTGACGTCTTTCGGCGTAGCGGCGGATGATCCACACGCCGAGGTAGGAGAGGAGGGCGAGGATGGGGAATATGACGATGGGAGGCATTAGGATGATTCTAAACGAGAATTGGAGAATTGCGCTTCACGCGTGAGTGAGGCTGATTCGGTTTCGATGGGCTTTTGTCTCGTCCCTATGCCCCGCCCCGACGTGAACGTCAGGGCTATTCCCACAAAGCCCGCTCAAGCGGACTCCATTTCTGTCCCAATCCCCTCCTCAAACGCCAGCGGACGAAACCCAAAATTCCTCTGCGCTTCGGCGTAACTGAAATCCTTGTTTCTGTTCAGACACCAAGACCGGCGCCCGTTATAAGAATTCCCCAAATCGTCTTCAAAGCGCCCGAGCGGATCTTCCGATCACGGCTTCTAGGAAAAACGCCTCAGGCCGGTCTATAAGCCGCATTTTTCGAGGTGTAGAAGATACCCTTAAAAGCGACCATTTTCCCGTCGCACAATCTTATCCAACGGGGGGAATCCAATGATCACTTTTCTGGTCATCTCCCTGCTCGTCCTTGCCCTGGTCTTCGGGGTTTCCTCCATCTCCCAATCCCATGCCACAGCCAAACAGGCACAAGCCACGATTGAAATTGCCCGCGCCGCAGAGATCGCCAGCATCAGCAATCTGGTCGTCATCCTGTTGCTCGTGCTCCTGGTGATCGCCATCGTCGGGATTGTCATCTATTTCCTCCTTCACATCAAATCCAACTCTCCACACCGTTCCGCCCAATCACAGATCGCCGACTCGGGCAATGCCAATTGGGAACATCTGCTGACCCTGCTGCTCGTGCAGCTCCTCCAAAACCAGATGGAGCAGAGCACCTCCCAATTGAACATCCCACCCACCTACATGGATGCTCCCACGGAAGACAACGATCTCTGGCTCCTGCCATAGGCGGGTGGATATGAACAACAAAGCCTCATTGTTCCTCCTGCTCGTCTGTCTCCTGCTGGTTGGATGTACCACTCCCCCATCCGTTTCGCCCTCAACCATGCAAACGCCTGATCCCCTCCAGGTCTTTGTGGATGCCAACTCCAGTCAGGCGACAGCGGTCTCTGCGGCGGCCACCGCCCAGTTCTACTCTGCTCAACTCACAGCCACTGTGGAGGCGCAACATGCCACCGCCACCGAACGCGCCTGGCTGATGCAAGCCACGCAACAAGCGGCAGATATCACATCCACTGCAAGGGTCTGGGAAGCCACGGTCACAGCAGACAGCCTGTCTGCCACCAGCGCCGCGGCGCAGGCAGCCACTGCACAGTCCATACAAGGGACAGCCACACAACAGGTCTGGAATACCACCGCCACCGCCAATGAAGCTTCCTCACAAGCCTATGCTACCGCCATGGCAGGGGAAGCGATCTCGGTCGAACTGGCAGTCCAACGCGAACGCATGACCAACAAGATCAAGGCGGTGGTTCCATGGGTGTTCCTCATTTCAGTCTTCGTAGTCTCCCTTGCGCTGGCTATACGCTGGAGTCGTGTCCGACCTGTCCTACGCGATGCACGTGGGGATGCACCGCTATTGGTCATCGACGGCAAAGTGTATGACGCGGAACGCAATCCATATACCCATATCGACCTTTCCAACAAGAAACCAGAGATCCCGGCGCTTGTCTCTCCCGAGTTGCAAGCACCCACCACCGCCCGCGATCAAATGATCGACCTTGCAACACGCGGCGCATTGGACGCTCCGAGTAGCGAGAGACGAAAATCCGCTGCTAAACAAATGGCATCCCAGAATATGCCTCTTCTGCCAACGGTCAAAGTCCTGCCGCCTGAGCAGGTCAAGCCGCTGCTCAAGGATGTACTGCCCGGCATCGTGCGCGATGCCATCGAAGCCGATGTACTCAACCCAACCGATGAAGGAGGTCCATCATGATCGATCAAGCCACTGCCATGGGGATCAACAAACGTGAACAACATCTTGCAGAAAGTATTGCAAAACAACTGCCAGGTCTTTTCCTGCAGCGCAGATTGAAGCCTGCCTTCAGCGGTTTTGGACTGACGCGTCATCTCAACCTGTCCATCCTGCTGGCAGCCTTGGACACGCATCAGATCGGGGATCACAGTCCATATACCACCCCCGACCTCCTGCACCAGATCAGCACGGACCTGGGTGGACTGCGGGTCTATCTATCCAACTCGACAGGCTTGCGCTATGTGATCCTGCTCTCACCACTCCCCAAACTGCCACACAAAGTGGAACTTCCCCTGGATGTGCCACAGGGCAAGGTCGCCCTCGGATTGAACTTCACCTTCCGTCCCTTGCTCGTGGATTGGGAAAGCCTGCGTCACCTGGCAGTGTTGGGACAGACCGGTTCGGGAAAGTCCGTCTTCCTCCGCTCGCTCGTCCATCAAGCGGTACGCGATGACATGCAATTGCTTTTGGCGGACATCGACCAGACCACCTTCCCGATGTGGCAGGGTCACTCCAACCTGCTCGCACCCATCGCCATCACGCCTGCAGAGGCACTGGAGTTGGTGCAGAAAGCGCTTGGGGAATGTGATCGCCGCGCAGGGCTCTTCCAGTCCATGCCAGGTCATCCGGAGAATCTCGCCGAGTACAACGCACTGGCGATGAAGTCTGGACTCTCTCCTATATCCCGGGTTCTGGTGGTGCTGGATGAAGCCAGCGCGGTGCTGTCGGTGATGGGCGGCGGCAAAGGGGAACTGGGACAGGCATTGGCAACGCTCGGCTGGAGAGGTCGCAAGTTCGGTGTGCACTTCGTCTTCGGCGCGCAGGAGTTCACCAAGGACCTGGTCGGGGCGGTGCGTGAGCAGGTTGGGTTATCTGTGTGTTTTCGCGTGCGTTCCGAGGAGATGGCCAAGCGCATGGGTTGTGCTGGCGCAAGCCGTATTCCAGAAGGACGACCGGGACTTGCGATCACGGACCGATTCGGTCCGATGCAGGCATATTTCATCCCCAAGACGAATTTTCTCATATCGGATCTGTCATTGGATGTCCTGCCCGAACTGGAACGAAAACTGTTCTCCAGGGCACAAACGGAGACTGAGGGGAAGCTGACCTTGGCGAACATCGCTGAGTGGGGCGACTGTTCCCACCATCAGGCGCGCAAACTGCAATCTGCCTGGGCATTACGCGGCTGGATCGCCAAGGACGGCAGCCGTGACAATTCCTTCTGCATCACGGCAAAAACGCGGGATCTCATCACAAACCGACAAACCACACAAACCTCATCAAACCGCCGCAAAGCGGCACAAACCACCATTCAAGGAGAAAACGAACAATGAAATCCAACATCCTGGCGGTGGATCCCGGCTTCGGGGACACCAAGATCAACGTCAACGGCAGAACGGTCAAGATGACATCCGCCATCGCACGCGCAAAATCCGTGGGCATGGCAGGCATCGGTATGAAGTCNNCCAATACGGCTGGGAGACCTACGTCATCGGGGAAGGTGCCTGGCATCACGGCGAGGTGCTCACCAACCGCGACTACAGCGCCCTATCATCTCCTGAACGCAGAGCATTGGTCTTTGGCGCACTTGCACAGGTGCTCGAGCCTGGTGAGTATTCCTTCGACACAATGGTGATCGGCCTGCCGGTCCCGCTCCTGATGGATGAAGTCCAGGGGCAGGCGGTCATGGGTGGGCTGAAGGCATACAAGGGCGAGCATCAATTTACTACCGAGAAGGGTACATACAAACTTCAGATCAACAAGTTGAAGGCACTCGCACAACCTGTAGGTGGGTACGCGGACTGGCTGCTGGATGATGACCTGCGCATCCGCAAGAACGGACGCAATGCGGAGGTGGCGGTATTGGATATTGGCATGAACACGCTTGACCTGTATGTCATCCAGGATGGCAAGGTGCTGCCGCGTTTCATCGGCGGCGGCAAGGTCGGGGTAAGGCGTCTGCTGGAACTGCTCAGCGCCAACGGACACGAGCCGGAGGAACTGGATGCCATGATCCGTTCAGGAAAACTGCGTCCTTCAAAGGATCAATTGGAGTCGTGGCTGTCCGAGGTGCTGGCTGCTATCGAACGCACCTGGTCCAACCTGCGGCGTTTCACCACGGTCATTCCAGCGGGTGGCGGTTCCATCGTCCTCGGCGACCTCCTGCGCCTGGCCCTGATCTCGAAGGGAGCGGCGGTTTCCTGGCCGGAGGATCCCTCCACCACCAACGTGCGCGGCTTGTGGAAATGGGGTGCCTATGGCCGTTAGCAAACGGGTGGGCGGGACTTTGGTGGTCACCGTGCGCATCACCCTGCAGCCAGGTCGTGACGATGATCTGATCGAACTGGTGGAAACCGCCCCCAGAGGCGCTCTGGCTGGTTTGATCCGCGAGGCAATGCGCTCCGGGACAAACCGTCAAACCAGCTACGAAGCGGAATGGACGGATACCCCGCTCGAGATGAACGATCTGGGCGTGGAGCTATAAGCGTGTTACACGCTGGCTGGTGTGTTACACGGTCTGTTTCCATCTGGATTCGTCTGTGTAACGGCTCTGCCAACGAAATCAATTGACGCATGGAATGGAATTAATTCCTGGAATTAACTGCATTAGAAAGACAAGAAAACATTATTTCCACAGGAGAACGATATGAAACAATTGAAAGACAACGTAGACCTGATCGATGTTCTCAAAGCCTCACAACCTTATGGCCTGCTCGGAAAGACCATTGTGGTGTTGGGTACTGATCTGTCCACCAAGGTGATCTCAACCTCCCTTAGCCACCTGGAACGGCTGGGGATGATTGGGCAAATACAAACCGCCAAAATCGAAAGACGCGGCAGACCCGAGAAGGTCTATCGCGTCACACAGGCTGGTGTGGAGTGGCTGCGCGAAAATGGCTTCGAGGAAGCCACAGTATTGGGGATATCCGACCCGATCGAACTTGCCCATCGCTACTGCCAGGCACTATTGGGAGGCTGTGTGCCAAGCAATGGGAGTTCCGAGATCGAGAAGATCATCCCTCTGAAGGATGGAAGGAATACCCGCATTGACGTGGTGATCTCTCTTCATGACGGCCATATGCAGCTTCTGGAGGTCGAGCAACAACTGGGGCGCAATAATATCGGCCGCGTTGTTGAGAAATTCCTGAGATTGGGCGAGGTGTTCAGTGATGCGTATCACCAGCAGGATTACCGGCTCGATGTTCTATTCGTGTTCAATCTGAATGCGGCGGAACTGCCAAAAACCATAAACCATTGGCGTGATGCCCTGGAGATGGCGTTCCCTGGCAACACTCTCATACCTTTCACCCCACGCTTTACCACGATCGATACCTTCATGGTTGAGCCTGCGTTCAGCAACATGGAGCGATTTCCTGTTATCGAGAGGCGCAGCAGTTCAGAAAAAACAAAAGAACAGGAACCGGCTTCAATGGGCGACGTCATGCCAGATTACCGATTTGCCCCTTCCACGAAAAAACTTCTGGATGCAATGAGATCCATTCCAGAGAACCCCGCCAACCTGCCTGCGCAGGATCCCGATCAGTTGTTCTGCTTGTGCGAGATCGCCATGACAATCTACTGCCGATCCATGTATGTGAACAGCCCCACCTTGAAGTATTCCGCCTTTCCACATGAGTCTGTCCAGGCGTTGCGGGATTTTCTGCACCTGCCGGAGAATATTGAGTTGTTCGAGTCGTTGAAGGAGGGCATGGCCTGGCTGGAGGGACGCAAGTCCGGCTTGATGCTTTACCGCGATGCCGCCACCCGACTGGTCCGGGATGTCTTTCTGCGGCATTTTGGATTTGGCAACGGACTGGAAATTGGCAGCGCCCTGCATGTGTATGTCAATGTCCCCGATCCGGGCGAGCGCTTTTCCGAGATCAGGATCGAGGCCCATTTGTCCAAAGAGTTCGAACATCTGCGGAAGCCTGACATGGTTGCCAGGGCGGAGGAGTATGAAAAAGCCATTTCCTGGATGCTGACCGCCCTGTTCAACTATCCGGTCGACCTTGGCTTTTCTGAGGATCTCTGGAGTTTCCCCAAACGCAAAGGAGGCAAACGTGGATCTGCTCAGTGAGTACAAATCCTACCTGGAGAACGAGGACCGTTCCCGCACCACCATCATCGGGTACACAAGCGATGCATCCCAATTGATCACCTGGTTTGAGTCCACAAACGGTGAGAAGTTCAAACTGGAGAACTTCACGCCCACCGATGTGCGCGAGTACCGCAACCATCTCCAGACGGTCCAGGGGCTGAAAGCCAGCACGGTCAATCGCAAGCTGGCATCCCTGGCTTCCCTGATGAGCTGGGGCGTGGAGAGCGGCAGGATCTCCTACGATCCCACCGAGAAGATGAAGTTCGTAAAGAAAGTGCGGAGTTCCCCGAAGTGGCTGGACAAGCACGAACAGTTCGCCCTGCAGCGTGCCATCGAGAAGGACCTGCAGATCGCACAGCTGCGCTATCCCAAGCGCTGGACGACGCGCAGGCGCGATGCCTCCATGGTGCTCTTCATGTTGAACACGGGCTTGCGTTTGAGCGAGACGATCTCATTGAACCTGGATGACCTGGAGATCTCCGAACGCAAGGGCAGGGTGCTGGTGCGTCAGGGCAAGGGCAACAAGGAAAGAGTTGTGCCCTTGAACACCGAGGCGCGTGAGGCGATCCAGGAATGGTTGAAGGTGCGACCAGAGTCCAACTGCAAGCGCTTGTGGCTGGCGGTCGAAGGCGGAGGCGATCAGGGGCTGACACCCCGAACAGTGCAGAGGATCCTGAAGCGCTATGGGCAGGAGGCAGGAATTGCCAATCTGACCCCGCATGTCCTGCGCCATAGTTTCGCCAAGAATAGGATCGACAAGGGTGTCGGGGTCGAGCAGGTGGCGCAGCTGCTCGGTCATGAGAATTTGAACACGACACAGATCTACATTCAGCCCGGGTACAAGGACCTGGAAAAAGCCGTGGAGGATTAATGAACACAAACAGAAATGCCGCCGATTGGTGCTCGGCGGCAAATCACAAGGACGCTGGGTTGGCGTCTATCTCGATTCATTGTAGCACAGATTTTAAGCCTGTTTTTTTATGCGACAGGAAGGGGGAGCCATGCTGACCAAACGCATGCAGGTGCAGTTCATTGCGGATCGCATGGCCGGTCTGTCCGTTCAGGTGGATGCACGCCACTTCGCCCAACCCTGGCTGGCGTGCTGGAATGCGATCACATCCGCCCCAAAGGGTCAGGAACATGAAGCTTTGCACAAAGCCACGGAAGGGCTGCCAGAACAGAAGGAGATCCTGCAAGCCATTCTGGGTGCCCGACCCGGCTATGTGCCTGGTTTCCAGTCCCTGAAGGATCTGGGACCGGAACTGCCGCCCATCGAGTGGGTCTGGAAGGACTACATCCCGCGCGGTTTATTATCCGTGCTGGGCGCCTCCCAGGGCAGCGGCAAGTCCTTCGTCGGTCTCGATCTTGCCCACCGCATCATCCACAACCAGGGATTTCCGGATGGCACACCCATCGCCCGTCCCGGTGCCAGTGTCGTGTATGTCGAGGCAGAGAATGTGCCGCAGCTCATGTACGGACGTTCCAACGATTACTTAACCGACCAGTCCAGGATCTTCCCCATGCTCCCCGACCAGGGCGAGATGATCGATCTTGGGTTACCAAAATACCAGGATCGTCTGACGGAGATGGTCGGGGGACTCAAGCCGGAACTGATCATCTTGGATTCGCTCTCGTCCATGCATTCGCGAGGGCAGAACAACGTCGAGGACCTGCGAGCGTTGGTGGGCTATCTGACACGCCTGGCGGGTTGGGGGAACTGCGGTTTGCTGCTCATTCATCACATCCGCAAGCCGCCCAGCGGCCAGCGCATGGCGAACGTGGATTTTGACACCCAGGACCTGAGCGGCTCCGGCTACATCACCCAGCAGGCGCGTGTGGTCATGGGCTTGCGCGGGGTGCAGACCGGTCCGGAGTTCGATCCGAACGGTCCGCGGGAGTTGAAGGTCTTGAAGAGCAATCTTGGGGCTTATCCCAGGCCGTTGGGTTTTGTTTTTGAGCAGCTGTATCCCGAAGGCGCACGATTGAAGTGGAAAACCGAGGCTCCCAGGGAATACCGTGAACCGACCCAGATGGATGTCTGCAGGGAGTGGCTGGAGGATACCTTGAGGGAAAACCCGCAGGGCTTGCAGCCAAAGGAGGTTTTGAAGATGGGGACGGAACAGGGCTTCAGCCGCTCGATGCTCTTCCGTGCCAGGCGTGAGCTGTCCGTTCACATCCAGAACACGCGCGGGCGGCAGGCGCCCGACAACGCCTGGCGCTGGTCGGATACACCCGTTGAGCTTGAGGAGGAGGAATGAACTGTCTCAACTATCTCAAGAGTCTCAAGAGTCTCAACTATTTCATCAATTTTGACTGTGTGGGGATAAAACCCCGAAAGTGGCTGAAACAGTTGAGACAGTTGACACAGTTGGGGAGCGGACATGCATGATCTGGATGAAATTCGTCGAAAAGTGTCCCTGATCGCCCTGGCTGAGCAGGCAGGCGCCAGGTTCGGTGACGGGCATCGTATGCGGAGTCGCTGTCCCCTGCCGCTGCATGCCGGGGATCGATCCAGCCTGGCGTTTACCATTTACGAGAATGGACAGAAATGGAAGTGCCATTCGTCGTGTCCCTCCGATGCCAACGGCGGGGATGTGATCGCCTTCTACATGGCGTGGAAGGGGGTGGACTTCAAGGCGGCGGTGGAGGAACTGTCGGGGTGGACAGGCTCTGCGGTTCCTTCGAAGCCTGTGCCTGCTCCGCAGCCCAAGCCGCGGATACAACCTCAGCAATGGGTCGAGAGAGCGGAGCAGTTCGTGTCGTTTGCGGAGGAAAATTTGAAGAAGGATAAGGGCGCGCAGGAGTATCTCAGGTACGAGAGAGGATTATCCCCTGCAACGTGGAAAGCCTTCCGTCTTGGGTACAACCCGAGGAACCTCTATGATGATCCTGCAAATTGGGGATTGGAGGGAAAGAAAATCTGGTTGTCGCGCGGGATCGTGATCCCGGGTTTTCGCCAGGAACGAGTGAGTTACATCAAGATCCGTCGTCCACAGCTTGGAGATGTGCTTGGGAAGTACATCGGGGAATGGACATCTAGGGATGGGAATGCAGAGATCAAATTCGGTGGACCGCGCGGCGGCAGATCGGTCATGTTCCGCCTGGAGTTTGCCGATCATCTCCCCGTCCTTGTACTGACGGAGGGCGAATGGGATGCGATGCTGCTCTGGGAGCATTGTGCTGATCTGTGCGACATGGGCACGATCGGGGGAGCACAGGCGAAGTTCAGTGCGCTCGATCTGACGCTGCTCACGAGGTATCTGGCGATCCTGGTCGTGCATGATGATGACAGGGCAGGTGAGAAGGGACGCGCGTATATATCTGAATTGAGGAAGATCAGCGAGAGAATCGTTCCTGTTGCTCCGCCTGCGCATGATCTGACGGAGTATTGGAAAGCGGGCGGGAATCTAAGAAGCTGGGTCGCAGGGTATGCGATCGATGCTTTAAGGTCGACTTCTCACCCAAGATGGGCGGAGGTACTGAAGCATGCGGAAAAGGAATTGAATAATCTGCCTATGTTTAGTTTTGATAATGAATGATCTTTACTTAAATCCTGCTCCGCAACTCTTCCAAATCTTGATCATTTACGCCATGCAAAACCACCAAGCGATATCCTAACGCACTCAATCGTCTACGCTTGCTATAATCTGCAACTTGAACAAAATCCTGATGATGGGGAGAGCCATCTACAAATACAATTACCTTCGGTTCGTAGAAAAAGTCCGCGCTGGCAATTGGGCTTCCATCAGTATCATAGATCACATACTGAGCAAAATCAGGCAAACGCATATTTTTATCAGCAACAGCCTGTAAAATCTGGCGCTCAAGATCAGATTGGCACAATATTAAAAGCGCCTTGAATTTTTCCTCTCGATTTTCTTCGGCTGGAATAATTACGATGGATTTCAACTCTGCCAGCCATTTTAGGGCAACAGTGCGGTCAAGGAATCCATGTTCTCTTTGGTTGTAGAACGCCAGCAAACACTCGTAGCAGGCTTTTTCACAGCCTTGATCTGGCGAGTCGCCATGCAAGAGTTCAATGGCGCGGACAACTACAGCCTCAAAGCGCCCAACTTCAAATAAAGAAGCGAGGACACCGCTTCCTCCCACAGCCGTTTCGTAAAGAATAATACGCCGTGGGGTGATGTCATTAATACCAGGTACAAGAAAGCCAGCCAGTTCACTTTCATCCAGGTTGAAAGCGACCATTAGAGAACGCATCAAAGTATGCAGCAGGGATGTGTAGAAGACATCTGATTGTGTTCCGTCAGGCAGCGGAATATCGAATATGGCCAAATCGCTTGAGAGATTTTGGGTAAGCCACATCCCACTTTCAAGGTCACCCTCACGCGCTCCTTGCGGACAGTCGCCTCGCTTGCTAGGATTGCTCACATGATCGCTAATCTCTTTCTCGCCAACCAGCCATTTATGGCACTTAGGGCAGAGGGTAAAGCCAATAGGATCCTTACCAGCCTGGCGGCTGCCGTGATTGATAAGAAATACATTCCCATCTTGGACTAATTCAAAATGAAGTTGCTGTTTTTGGTCCACTTCAACCGCGTATCTGATAGCACGACCGCCAGACAAATAATGGGATGTTATCTCGTACCCTAGGCGCATTCGTTCTTCTTCATCGGCAGTAATGCGGGCATGTTTTCGAGCATACATATCACACATGGGAAGACCCGTGACAGAGTGGCGTGCTGTAAGATCCTGTCCACAAATGCAGGCGACTCGCCGTGTGTTTTCAGAGCCAATATATACTCTTTGGCAAGTTGGGCAAATCAATATCGGCTCAGTATCCAAAGCCATTTCGCGAATGGCTGGGCGGGCATGAGTGATCTTGTATCTTTGCCCACTGAAGTAGATAAAGTTGCCAGGGGCATATTCGGTCAGAGCTATGGTTGGGTCACGATCCAGTTCGTCGTTTTGATCATCAAACGAAAGATGAATTGCCTGTGGTGGAAAGGCATATCCAGGGAGAAAACCTTGAGAGCCAAGATAACGATAGATATACCAGGCGCCATCCCCTATTCTTATGGATTGACGCTTTTTCTCAATCACAACCCTGCGGCGATCAAGGCTGAAGTCAACCTGTTCATTCCCCAACTGCCGATTGATCTGTTCCAGTTCCCTGCCGAGCCTGTCATATTCACTGCGCAGAAAGTCAAGCGCACGATCAAAATCCTGAAGGAAATTACGAACGGTCATTTCAACCAATTGATGATCCAGCCAGGGAAATATTTTTACTTCATCAACAAAAGCGTCCAGTACGGCTTGAACGATTTCACCATGATAACGGTCAAGGCTGGTTTGCCAGGCGGTTTGAAAATCTGGCAGTAACGGCGCTGTTGGTTGATCGAGATCAATAATTTCCTGCGAACGGGAGGGTAGTTTGCCAGCGCTCTTCAAACCCATGACTTCCAACACCAATGAACGGATATGGGATTTGAGTAAAACTTTGTTATCAAGGCGGAAACGAGGCGCGGCAATTGCACCCGAGATCATCTTTTCAGGAAAGCGATAGAAGTACTGGTCGTGGGGACCGCGTGCAGCGCCAACACCTGCAAAGGAAATAATCACAGATGGTTGACCGCTTCGCCCTGCGCGACCCGCGCGCTGTGCGTAATTGCTGGGGCTGGGCGGAATATTCCTCAAGGTGACCGCGCTTAATTGCCCGATATCAATGCCCAGTTCCATCGTCGGAGTGCAAATCAAAACATTGAGCGGATTATCCTTGTCCTTGAAGTTGATCTCGAGCTCGCGGCGGTTTTCACCCGAAACCTGACCCGAATGTTCTGCGGCTTGTATTGGCGTGGCAGAATCCAAAGATAAGGCATAGACCTGACGGAAATAGTTGTCAGCCAGATCGCGCTTTTGAAGAGTGGTTCTACAAGTAGAACCTGTGCAATGATTAACAGTGCGAAATTGGTGAACGGTCAAACATCGCGGGCAAATCAGTTGCTCAGAATGAATCCCAGCCTGGAATTTCACTACATCGGGGTTGAGCATCCATAAATCATGTTTGACGCGCTGGCGACCAGCGTAGCCAACCACTTCGCGTTTTTGGATAAACCCTGCACGCGAATCTCCCAGTTTTTCTATCATCAGCGGGATCAATTCTCCTGCTTCACTGGAACTAATTCCCAAAACCCGCCGAACCCAATTTGTGAGCTGGGTATTCGGACCTACAAGTCTTATGACAGTATAGTGCCAGCTGTCCTCAGGTGCTTCATCGCTGTATCCAATCGGCAGGTAATTGATTTCCTCATGGATGAAAACCTGCTCATTAAGTTTATCCAGTGTATCGGCGCGGAAACGGTCAAAGTGAACAAGAGGTTCGAAGTCCAGTGCGAGGCGTTTCCTCATCAGGTGCAGAAACCCCAGCAGCAAATCATAGCGGACATCCACAGACAGATCTGCCAGTTGCGGAATCCCAACCCAGGGGCGCGTGTCTGCGGCGAATTCATCCAAGCCGTGATAACCAACAATCAGCAATCCTACATCTTCCAGATTTTGGTGAGTGTAGCGTTGAGTTCCGCGCAATTCCTGAGCAGCAAGAAAGGACAGGTATTCTTTGTAGCGCGAATCCGCCTGGCGATCCCTGCCATATTCGCGGGTTTGGCGGCGATATTCAGGAAGGATGCTATGACTTTCAAGGGTCTCAAACAGATAGCGCCCCATATCTCGCAATTCTGCGAAATCGTCACTGTCAACCGAATATTTATGTTCAAGCAGGGCGTGATACAAAGCGCGACGAAATGCCAGTCGATTATGCAGGCTGTTCATGTGTGCGGCTTGTAATGCTGTATCCTGACGATTATCAGAGAATGCGATTACCTTTCTTTGTTCAGTGGGCAAAGAACGAATCTGCGCGTTGATCAGCACGTCTGTTGCAGTGGAGCGCCCGACTGAGCCAAAGGTAAACAGTTTGTTAAACTCGCGGCTCCTGCGGTCATGGATTACTCCGCATGTTGGACAAAACAGAAATGGAGCGGGCAGGAAGGTTATATTTTGTTTAGCGTGAGAGCAATTTGAATTCGTGGAATTGCATTCAGAGCAATAAGCAACTCCCTGCGGTTCGACGTCTGTAAAGCGACTGGAAAGTTTCCCTGTAGGCGTGAACCAATTTTCGGGCAATGCTGCACTGATTTCATCGCTTGGTTTTGTGGTCAGGATATATCCAACGGTTCCCTTTGCATCCACATCATCCAAACCAGCGGAAGACAACTTGCCGTTTTCTGCGAGAGCAACAGAATAGTATTCCTGCCCACAGACACGGCAAAAGACAAGTGGAAACGTGGCGCGACTGTTTTCGTCGTGAGCACAGATCGGACATGTGGTTTCGCCGCGATCGTTCAGGTGCATGTAAGGGGTTAGACACGCAGACACGCCCCTGCCTTGGGAGAAAAAGGCGTGAAGTTTTGAAGGGAGGTTCTCCAGACTGGTAAGTTGATCCTGTATATGCTCGGCGGATAACCCCGTCGCCAGCGCAAGGTCTGGCAATGTACGCGGACGTTCTGCCAGCAGATCAATTATTGGGCGCACGCTGTCGGGTACATCGGGCAATGGCGCGTACGTTTCCGTGACCACATCATCGGAATCAAAGGTCTCGCCAAATAGTTCAGAGACAAAGTGTGCGATGCTATCCACAGGGCGAACTCGCTCCCCTTCACTACTGCCTTCTTCGGCAACGGTGGCGCTGGTTGCAATACAGCGCAATTTACCTTTCGAGCCTGTATGCTGTTTCAACCTGCGGATCAATGCCGCGACGTCCGCGCCGCGTTTTCCTGAATAGGTATGCACTTCATCCAATACCAGGAATTGAAGCACACCTGAATTGGCAAATAGCTTGCGATCCTCAAAGCGGGTAAGGATCAACTCAAGCATGACATAGTTTGTAATTAGAATATCAGGCGGGTTATCCTGCACTTCCTGACGAGAAAGAACTTCACTGTCGTAAGGGTCGCGGCCATGCGTACGGCGGTGGAACTCCATGGCCTCGGCAGGGGAATAGGGCATGTCGCCTGTATAGAGAGCTATCCTCAAGCCCGAACCATTCAAGCGAGTAGCAAAATCATCATATTGACTGTTTGCCAACGCATTCATGGGATATACAAGAACAGCCTTCACCCCTTTGATACCACTCTCCCTCTGCCGCAAGGCCTCGGAGATGATCGGAACACCAAACACAAAAGACTTACCTGAGCCTGTGCCTGTGGCAACTACTACATTTTTATGCTCCAATATCTTTCGAAATGCCTGAGTTTGATGCAGGTATGGGCGGACAGGCACAGAAGCAGGTTCACTCATTTTTGAGCGGAATATTTGCAAAGCGCGCGGATGTAACGCGCCCTCATTGACCAAATCTTCAAGGCGTTCCCCCTGTGCAAACGGACGCGAGATCTGCACGTAAGGCGGCTTCCAGAGCAACGTCCCGTTTCGCACGCGTTCCATGATCCAATCCTGAATGACTGGATTTTGGAATCGCTGAAAGGTCTGAACGTAGGTTAGATAATCTGATTGGACACTTTCTAAAAGCACAAATGGATCAAGAATATCGGTCATAAGCTGTGCTGAAACGTCAAGCAATTCAACAGGTGATAATAGTGAGGTTAACAGTTCATTCTTTGTTTTATACGCAACAAGTAACTCTTGCCCGAATTCTTTTGGCAGTTCGAGTAGCAATTTCGTGCTTCCTGCCGAAACGGATTTTGTTTTTATGAAAGACGGTAAGGTTTTCAAAAAAGCAGATAATGCCGAAGTAACCCATTCCTTTATTTCATCGTTGAATTGGCCAAAATCAATATTAATTGATAAGTTTATATTGATTAGTGAAGTGGGATTTTGAGGTAAAACAAACTGATGAAAGGCACAAGGGTCTATTTTATACTTTATTAGAACATCATCCCCCCACTTTTCGTTGTCGGCACGTGAATGGCAATTTGCACAGAGGCATATAAGGTTCTCTGGGCTGTGGTCGTGAGTCCGACTCCAAGCATGAATGTGTGCAAATTCCAAGGGCGTTTGAGCACAACAAACTGCGCAACGGTGACGCGCTTCCATCAAAACTCTTTTCTTTATCGCAGTTGGTATTGCCGGTCTTTCAGACATATTTTTGTCCTTTTAACTTATCGGCTTTGTCATTGTCAATAGGACTTTCAACCAGTCGGTTTCGCCCACTGCGGTGGGACTCCACAAATCTTGCAGGGATTTTATGGTTTTGAGGAAATCGGGTTCGAGTAACCACCACTCCCAAGGGAGATAGCACCAATGCGACTCGGAACCTTTTTCGTAGTCCCGAAGTTCCCTATAGTTTGTCCTGACTTCATCGGGTATTTTAGCAGGTTCCAGCCAGACAAAGTTAGGTTGAATCGTTTGTGATATGGAATAAATGAAGTTTCGCAGGGGTGTGATCTGGGTATCCTCATGAAAATGCTTAACCAGGCTTGGCCAGCGAACCGAGCAGGCTGTCCACATCGCGAGTTTTTCAAGGTTCAATCCGCTGGTTTGATCAGCAATGATCTTTTCTTCCAGAATCTTGCGTTCATTGGCAATGTAGATCGAAAGCCTGAACAGATTTATGAAGGTTTTTACCTGGCGCGGATTATCCGCTAGCAGTTCCGTGCCTTTGAGTATTGCCGCGCGGACTTCAGGTTTGGCGTAACTGGCAGGGTCTATTCTTGGCGCAGAAATGCTCTCGACCACAGTATCAATTTTTTCTTTCCAGTTTTCACCTGGTTGCACAGGCTCATCAAGCGCATCGCTGATTTTGCCGTCTTCGTTTGAAACAGGTGTAGAGATTTGCGGCGCTGCAGCCAGCGCAACTGGTTGACCAATTGCATCTTCAACCATCCGTGTGATTTGCTGCGGCGTGGCACGCGGCACCGAGAACGGGATTTGCACGATCTTATCCAGGAACAATCTGCCGAGTGAAACCACGCCAGTGTTTTCGGCTCTCATCCGCTCAAACAAATCTTTGTACTTGACCTCAATGCTCCTGGCGACAGATTCGGAATCCATGCCGATGACAAAGATGCAGCCTTCGGCATCAAGGAACAAATTGACGGCTTCCACAATATCCGCAGACTTGGGTGGTTCGCAGCGGTCGAGATCGTCGATAAAGATGACCAGTTTGGAAGGTTTCCAGCCGAAGCCGTTTTTAGTCGCGGCGCGAACAATTCGCGCAAAATCTTTCTCGAAGTGCATGAGAAACTTGACCTTGTCCTTGTAATTCGGGCGGTCGAAGACTTTATCCAGCGAGATTTGGAAGGGGTCTTAGAAAATGCTCCCGACAGCTAGAATGCCGCTGATGACAAAACCAGCCCACAACAGCGGATTGCCGTATTGGGCAAAGGCTTCCAGCGGAGTTTCAAAACTGCCGATGATAGTTTCGTAGTAAGCCGCGGTAAGGGCAAATGCCAGTGGCACGATAAATTTCTTGAATACCTCCAAAAGCGCGGACCAGAACGACATACGGCTAAAGGTGAGATACCACCAGAACCACAGACGCCAAAACAGACCATGTTTATGCTTGATCTGTTCCATCGTCGCCAGCGCCAGCGAAGCCCAGACTTCCTCTTGATTATCGAACTTCCAGGCATTCAACCACACAGCATAGTGATAAGGCGGCTGCATAGGCTCACAGTTGGCGTGAACCTGCGCCCACCATCGTACGCTCTTATCCATTGCATCAATGCCAGTTTGATTGGGGGCTTCGGGGTCAGTACTCTTATCTATTGCGTCATTGCCAGTTTGATTGGGAACTTCTGGGTCAGTGCTCTTTTTCTTTTCATCATTGGCAATTTGAATGAGAACTTCTGGGTCAATGGAGAAACCTTCCACGATATCGGAAATATATTTATGGAAGCGTTTATTGTTTTGCCCAAAATACAAATATATGCCGTCTTCATCCACATCGTTGCGGACAAAGAGCGAGATAACGGTTTTACCAAACCGCTTCGCAATGGATGACTTCAAAAACCCAAAATACCATCTCCACCACAGACGCAGACCTGCGAACCACTCATACAACTTGCGAACTCCATCCCGCTGCGGATCCAACTTCCCCTTCAACATGGACATCAAGGATGACTTCCCTGTCCCCCAGGGACCATCAATCGAAATTGTTATCGGGGTGGTGGTGTATTTTGAAAGGATAAAACTATGCAAGGCATTGACGTATATCCTGAAATCAAGTTTATCCTGCTTGATGTTCTGAACAGGCTTATCAGTCGCAACGTGTTTTTCAATAGCATCCCCATCAACGCTGTATCTCTTTACAAAACTCGAAGATATCGGATCAACAGATTGTGGTTCTATAGAGTCAGGTGGGGGAGATACTGGCTCGTCAGGAGTAAAGATGGGAGGCGTTGGTTCACTACCATCTTCATCATCGATTTTCCAGACAGACAATGTCCTTTCAATGTATTCTCTTACTTTAAACATTGAATCTGCCGAGCGCTTGGTTTGATCGGCTGGATCAATGTTTTTTGCCTCAAGAATTTTTTGAACAACTAATATTTCCGAATACCCATTCTGTAAATATTGCTTTGCAGTAATTAAACTTGTCTCATCCCTGATAATTTTTATTACGTCTCTTACATCTTCTCCGACTTGCCTAAATAGTTGATATGAAAGTTCAGTCGGATTGGCATCATATAGAATGTCTTTTATCCTCTCGATAGCGCTATAACACTCATCAAGTACTCTTGCTTTCTCTTGTTTACTTAGATTAATTAAACCATTTCGAGCATAATCCTTAAACGTCTTCGGACTCTTTGAAGATATATCCATAATTACCCTCCTCCCATCCCATCCCACGCCTCAAGGACAAGCCTTCTCGTCCGATACTCGCCATACAATCGTTCCTCTTTATCCTTCAGCACGCGGAAAGTTCCCCCAAGGAAATCAACCCCGTGGACTTCCTTTAGGTCAAGGATGTTGCACAATTTGTCATAGATGAATGAGTTTGTCATAATTTACATACTCAATTTCTTCCAGGCAGGGATAACAGCGACGCGGAGAAGCACAAAGAATCCAAGCAGGGCATACAAAAATAAAATTGCTGAGTCAATGATAGTTGGCCATGTAACTTCAGCAGGTATTAATACATCATGCAATCCCCATAAGCCAAAAATTGTGCCAATAAGCATTTCGACGAATGTGGATGTATCATTGATAAAAAGTAATGAAATAATAATTCCAAAAATCATAAACAACAGAAGCGGCGTAAGGATGCGGTTTATTAGAGGACGTTTGTACTCTATGCGTAGTATGGTTCCAAAGTTTTCGCCAGATTCAGATCGCGACAAAGAAATCGAAACATCCCAGTTCGGAGCAAAAACTTCCCCAGCAATTTGCGGTGCAATGGAGTTAATAACTGGCTTTTCATCCTGTCCAGCGACATTCCCATCAATCCATATAACACTTTCATAAACGCGATCATCGTAAGGAAAATAGAATTTTGAAGTACCATAGGTTTCAAGGTCACTTTGAAAAAAAGCATATTGTATGGACTTTCCGGAAGGGGAATCCACGCTCATGCACTCATCATACAAGAAACCTCCCAAGTTGTGGATGTCAGGGTCATAGTTGGAGTTTGCAGAGGAACTTCTGTGAGAACGTGATGAATATAAATTACTTTCAGAAAGAAATGAAGATGGAATGATCTTTCGTGTTTCCTGAATATCATCGAAACAGAATCTGTCCACAAGATAAGGGTATTTCTCAGGCGCAAAAATATTAAATATACGTCTCTGAACAATTGACATATCGTAACTGCTTTGAGAATCTGTGGTTGGCGCATAAAAAACATAGACAATGGTTGCCTGATTCTGATCTGGTTCTGGTAATCCTCCAAACGCCTTAAATCCTTTGACGTAGTATCCGCTAAAAGAAGGGGATATAGCAAGCAAAAGAACACCAATGAAAAGCAAGACAAATATTGCTAGCAAAGACCGTAGGCTGAAAATTCTGATCTTTACCCAATTCCAAGCTTTTATTGTTTGGACAATAATGTGAATTTTGCTAGAAACCCATCGCCACAATCGTCTCATCTTATCATCCTCAACTATCTGACCATTCGACTACCCAACTAACTCATCCCACGCCCCCAGCACGAGACGTGATGTCCGATACTCCCCATACATCCTCTCCTCCTTCTCCTTCAACACGCGGAAAGTTTCCCCAGGGAAATCTGCCCCGTGGACTTCTTTCGGGTCAAGGATGTAGCGGAGTTCATCGCGGGTGAGTCCGTAGAGACGGGCGTAGTAGGCGTCCAGTTCGGCGCGGACTTGCGCTCGGCGGGACTCGTCCCACTGGAACGGCTCGCCGTGGTAGCCCATATCTTCCGCGAAGGGACGCAGGTCGTTGGCGGTGTAGACCAACTCCAGCACGCGCGGGGTGATGAAGGCGATGTCGGCGGGAGTGTAGGCGCTGGGCGGCAGAACGGGAAGTTGCTTCAAAATAAAGTGGCTTAATACCGAACCGCCAACCTTTTGTCTAACTAAATAATCGTAAACAATAGAGTTGATGTTTCCGACAAGTAACGCCTTATGTGACGCTACAACATCTATATCCCATCCGACCATGTTGTCAGCCATAGCAGATTTTGGCACTATACATGCAATCGCAGTTCTTTCATCATGAGCACGAGCAAGCCTTCGCATTGCTATGTAGTAGTTTGATTTATTTAAATCTTTCGACAATTCGGCGTAGTCGGTCTCTTTAATCCAATACTTCGGAAGAATGGAGACGTTTTTAGAAGTTTGCTCCTCTGGCGTTAAGTAACGTGGTTGCCCCTTTTTTCTTTCGTCTTCGGAAACGCCGTCATAAGTTGCGTGACGATGGTTGTATTGCTGAATAAGTTTCGATTCGTATAAAGGAACAAAATCTTCAACATGTTCAACTTCATCAAGTGACACAAACAAATTTGAATCGTTGGCTGTGTCAACCATTCTAAAGAATTTTATATTCCAAGTCTTCTTGTTTAAAACTTCATTGTGAAGAATTGGCACGCGAGCATAAATACTTTTTGCCAATGCTGCATCATTTTCGTTGCGGAAGACGGGGCATGTTTTTGAATTTGGATTGAGTAAACTGATTTCTTCTTTATTTAATCTGAAAAATCGGGTTACATCAGACAACTGTTCGATATATCTACAGAAAAACACAAAGTCTGTAGACTTGATTTTGCGATCACTTCCCGAAATAGTCATCAAGCAGAATCTGAAAGAATGGTGAACATCGGGAAAGATAAAAGCCTCATTCTCAAAACCGTGTAGAGAAACCAGATTTTGATTTTCTACAAGATACGAGAAATATTCCTTTGTATTTTCATCGGTCACAATCCCTGTAGGCAACACAAGACCTGCTTGCCCATTCGGGGATAGCAAGCCTAATGTCAACTCGGCGAATGACGGATAAGTATTGACGTCACCAAATGCCGTTAAAGGAAAACGGTTGCTAAGCCTTATGAACTTTCCTTCAAGGTCAGTGCCTCTTTTTGTTTCTTCAAATTCTTTTGCCAAAGCAGGATTTGTTTTAGGTAATTCCTTGATTATTTTTTGTCTTGCTGCCTTATTTGGCGCACTGGCAATTTGCGAGTCACGAGCAGCAAAAAATTCTTCTTCCTGCAACTTAATTCGTTCCCACGGCGGATTGCCCAAAATCACGTCAAACCCGCCATTCTGCGAGAACACTTCTTCAAACTCCAAATCCCAATGGAAGAAGCGATAACGGTCTGCCAAATCCTGCGCGGTCTGCACCATCTCGGCGGGCAGCATCTTCGGGTCAACCTGCGCCTGACGCACCGATTGCGTCGTTGGCGGGCGCACGCCAGCCCCAAGTCCAGAATCAGAAGCGGGAGCAAACTTCCAGAAGAACGTCGCCGTCCACAGATCCGCCGCCAGTTTACGACGCTGAAAATCGTCCGTCTCCAGCAGGCTCAGGTAACGCGCTTCGGCGGCTTTCGGGTTGTCCTCTGCCAACTGCGTCAACTCGCTCCACGCGCGCAGATCCTCAGGCGTCTCCACCTGCGTCATCTGCCAGAGCGACATCTGTCCCTCACGCGCCTTGCGATTTTCGTCCCGCGCCGAACGCGCCAACTTCTTATCGTCGTCTGCCACGGGCGTGTACGCCTCATCGGGCAGGTTGGGGAATCTCGAAACAGAATCAACCTCGGGGGAGTCCGAACCGCGCCCCGTCCCATTCAGCGGCGGCACGCCCACCAGCGAGTTCCCAAACTTGATGTGATGATCCAAAAAGTTCAGCGGCGCATCCTCCACCGCGGCATTGATCCACAAACTCACCTTGCACAGTTCCACCGCCATCGGGTTGTAATCCACCGCATACAGACAGTGCGCCAGCACATCGCGGCGCGCGCGGCGGATCTCACGCTCGGCAGGATAAAAATCCCCTGCGCGGATTCGCGCCAGCATCAACGCCAGCACATTCATGGCGGATATCAGGAACGCGCCCGACCCCGCCGCTGGATCCAGCACCCGCAGACCGAGCACCGCCGCCTCAGCCTCTTTCCGCTCCGCTTCAGACAACGCCTCAACCTGATTCTCGTCAAACGCAGCGACAGCCCCCCTCAGCCTTTCCGTCAACACAGGCACGAGCGCGCTTTGCACCAGTTGATTGACCAGCGCGGGATGGGTGTAATACGACCCCGTGGTCTTGCGCGTCGAACCGCGCGCATCCAAAAAGAACTCGCCAGGCGCAACATCGCGGTCTTCCACGTGCTCGCCCGCGCGGCTGATTCGCGGCGTGAAATCGAGCAGGCTTTCATAGATACTGCCGATCTCCTCCACCGAAAGATCGAGATACGAGATCAACTGCAGCACGCCATCGCGATTGACCGTGGTCAGCGATTGGACAGCCCGCAGCAGCGCGTCATTTCTCAGGGCGGCATGGTCGCCCTCCCCGATTTGGTTCAACGTCGGAGTGCGATCCGCGCCGAACAACGCGCCGTTATAACCGAACACGCCCAACTCAGGCGCACCCTTCTCCACCATGCGGAAGGTGGTCAGCAGGCGTTCCCACAGGTCAAGATGTTCATCCTCCATCACAGGACGCTCCGCGCGTTTGCGCAGCGCCACAATACTGAACTCATCCGCATACAACGACCCGCGCCCAGGCAACATGCCGCGCTGTTCGGCGAACAGCAAAAACAACATGCGATAGATCACCGTCAGCACATCATGGAAGAATGCCTGCACGGGCGGCAGGTCGCCGATCTCAGGATAATGCACAGACTCCGTCTGCTCGCTCATCCGCGCCAACAACCCAGGCGTGGATTGTAAAAATCCATTCGCCAGCCGTTCGATTGCCACGCGCACATTCCCGCGCAAATCTTCGCCAACCTTCACCCCCGTCGCTTGCGAGTGTTGGTAGAACAATTCCAACGGTGTACCGCGTTGAGTCTCGGCATCCGAATTCGCACCTGCCACCTGAAACCTTGAAACGTGGCACATGCGATACAACGCCCGAAACGCGGCGAAATCACGCGTCTCGAAAATCCCCTCCAGGTCAAACTCCACGTACCCGCGCTGCGACGAATGATGATAATCACGCAACAACCGCAACCTCAGACCGTTGGTCAGCAAGCCCCAACGCATCTCGCGGTTCAAATTCAAATAACGTTGCAGCAGATCATGCGGCGCGAGTCCCTTGAGTCCGCGCCCCGCATTGGCTTGGCGCGCATCCAAATCTGCACCCGCCGCCACCGAATGAACTGGGATACTCGGCGGAACATTCACCGCCACAGGTCTGCCCAAATACGAAATCGGGAAGCGCAGGTCTTCTTCCAGCACCAAGTCCGCGCGCTGATACTCCAAGTCAAACTCCAACAGCACACACAGCGGACGCACCCACCGCTCGCGCACCTCCGAGATGGACATCGCCCCGAGTCCGCGCCCCACGCTATCCCAACGCTCCGTCAACAACTCCCACGCCGCCGCGATCTGCTTCTCCAACTCCCCCGCCGAAAGCGACCGCATCCCCTGCAAAGCAAACGTCTCCGCCGCCACGGCAGGATGATTAAACGAAGCCTGCTGTATGGCTTCAACGAAATGGTGGGTGAACAGTCCACCCGAGGGGGTGATGTGGGAGGAGGATGGCATGGGGTTATTTTACAGGTAGATCAAATCCTTGTTGGCTAAAAAGTTCTAGGATTTCCTCTTTATCTTTATTCATTCCTAAACGATCTAAAATATTAAGCGCCTTAGTTCCCCACTCGATTGCCAAATCGCGATTTCCTCTTTTATGTTCAACTCTTGCCAACCATTTCATAGCATATCCTTGATCGGGCAAAAGACTTAGTAAACGACTTGTTTCAAGTGATCTTTCGAAGAAAGGAATTGATTCCTCAAGTTTGTTTTGCGTAAACAGCAACTTTCCACGCAAACGAGTTGATACTATAATCGAAATTCCAAACTTAATTTCCTCTGCTACATTAAGAGCTATATCTACATATTTTTCCGCTTCAAGATAGTCGCTTTCTCTAATGTATATTTCTGCAAGCGCATCGGATATTTGCGTAATTAATCGCTTCTTTCTGGGGTGATCAAGTTTATCCACTCTTTGCAATAGATCTAAAAGTAATTCCTTTGCCTCCATAACTTCCCCATTTGTTAGTAGAATCATTCCAATGTTTCGAAGAACGTCGATATATCGGTATGAGTGTTTTTCTCCCAATTCTTCGAAAATTGAAAGAGCTGACTGCATATTTGCAAGAGCATTTTGTGTATCCCCTTGAAAGTTTTTAATTTTCCCTAGGTCTCGTTTAAATACCGCTAAAGACGGTCTGTCTACCTGGTGGTTCGCGATTTCAATACCAATACTCAAATAAGATAATAATGTGCTCCAATATCCCCGACTCCACAAATAATCGTACATATAATGAATTCCTTCCAATGCATGCTTGTAATTTTCGGAAGCGATTCCCCAGTCAATAAGAGCAAGGAAGTTATCATAATCGAACTTTAATTCCCAATAGGGAGATTGAAAGGCAGAATCAACTCCTAAGCCCATACTGGCCATCGAGAATTTGTCAATATACCAGTCCAATGCACGTAAACGATATTGTGTAATTTGCTCAATGCTTGTCTCGCCCAAAATGAAGTTTTTCGTTAATTGTAATAGGCTAAAACGATCTTCCTGCTTGTTGACCAGTGATAGCATCTCAAGTAGAACCAGTGCGCCATCCCGCTCCAATTCATCTAGGTTTGTGATATGCCCTAACATTTCGCGACTGGCATCTTTGGGCATAACTCCCAAGGCAAACAACACTTGCTCAGATGACTTACCCTTAACTGACGCAAATGCAGAAGAGAAACAATATTTATTAATATCGCCCTCGTGTTCCGCTAATTTCGCAAGAATACTTTTCACTCCATATCCTGACGCGGCTTGGGAGATACTCCACACCATCGCCAATGGTACGCCATCTGTACTTTGATAGAGTTGTTGTGCATCCTCGTTGGAAAAAATAACCGATTTCTTAATGCATTCCTGCTCAATCAATTTCAAAGCGTCATTTACGGGCATCTGTTTTAATCGCACGGGATAGGCAACATCAATGCGGTGACGGGTAGTCACAATGGCTTTGGTTGGCGCTGGCAATTCCCTCAAAAAGGTCAAGGGTTTTTCATCATCGATTGTTTCAAGGTTATCAATAACCAGTAAAGTCCGCTGCCGTGTCAAAGCATTTTGCACAACAACAAATTGATCTTCCAATCTTGAACGAGTAATATCTTCTCGTTGCAAGGTTATTGCTATGGCGGTAAATAAATCGTCAAGAGTCCGCAAAATTCGGGGACGTTGTTTTATCCCCTCGGATGTTAAGACCGTCTGCTTTGCACTCATCCAAACAATAGCGTCAAAGCGTTCTGTTTCTGGAATTTGTTCATAATTATGTAACTGATGTTACGCAGT
>JRYF01000861.1_pt1 | contig 25343 bp, 17 predicted proteins | sample 235331 | NCBI WGS metagenome assembly JRYF01 (sample SAMN03074217, study PRJNA261475) | activated sludge metagenome | biome: Wastewater Treatment Plant; feature: Wastewater; material: Activated sludge; isolation source: activated biomass of a wastewater treatment plant treating hydrocarbon... ...
GTGCCATAAACGAAGACTTAAAAATGACTTTTCGGAGTGGGCTCAATGATTTTTTCGGGAAACTGTCCAAGGCTCGATCATTTACAAAGAAACATCCCCCTCATTCATTCATGGATGCAAACAACGAATGGCCATCTTGCAGCAAATTGATTTTCCAAGCATCGGATTTCACCTTAACCAGACTTCGAAGGTTGAGTGAATACAGGCCAAAAAATAATCAAAGGCTACAGATTGCCCGTCGCTCGCATCATTGGTCAACACTTGCCATGAAATATCTACTCTTCTGTTTGACGGCACTTCTGTTGCCATTTGGCCTGACGGCCCAGCAGCAAAGCTCCAAGTCGAAAAGCTCGGACAAATTGTACGAGAAAGGGGAACTCCGCCGGAATACGGAGCTTCGCAATGCCGTTGACCTCAACACCAAGGCTTATGAGTTTTCGCCGGCATTTTACCAAAACGGTATCGTCTATGTTTCCTTCCACAAAAGCGGGCCGATAGACCCCAAAACGGGGAAACCCTTCTTCTCCTTGTTTTTTGCTGAAACAAACGAACTGGGGATGCCTCAAAAAGGCCGTCCGTTTTCCCTGACCATCAACTCCCAGGCGCACGAAGGCCCGGTCGCTTTCAGCAGGGACTTCAACCTTATCTATTTTACCCGAAACAACCTGGAAGGCGGTATCGCCAAAGCCAACGATAAAGGCGAGGTGACCATGAAGGTGTATGAAGCCCGCAGGGGCCGGTTCGATTGGGAAAACATCAAGCCCCTGCCATTCAACAGCAACGACTACTCCTGCCTCCATCCATCCCTTTCGGCGGACGGGAAGCGGCTCTATTTTTCGTCGAACATGCCCGGCGGTTATGGGGGTTTTGACCTCTATTTTACCGAGAAAAAAGGCGACGATTGGTCGAAGCCCGTCAATCTAGGATCTGCGATCAATTCGCCCGGCAACGAAGTATTCCCGTTCATCCACGAATCCGGCACCTTGTTCTTTTCCTCCAACGGCTGGGGCGGCGATGGCGGATTGGATATTTACATGATTGACATCAGCGGCAATGAATGGGGGCAGTTGACCAACCTCGGCACACCCTTCAATTCGGCCATGGACGACCTGGGTTTTATACTCAACGAAGAAGGCACGAGGGGCTACCTTGCATCCAACCGGCCGGGTGGCAGCGGTGGTGACGATATTTATATGTTCCAGGCAAGCGCCCCTATTTTCGATGACAGCAAACCGCTCATGAGCGCCACCATCGTTGCGTTCGACGAACGCACGAACGAACGCATACCCAACGCAGGTGTCCGCATTTTCCAGCAATCGGAAGATGGTTTCATCGAAGGCAACAACCTCTATGACGTGGAATTTGTGCCCTCGGCGGACGGCAGCGAGTTTTTGATGAAACTCGTGCGCAAATCCGACGGGCAACTCGGCGAGCCTTCTTTTTTCACGAACATAAACGGCGAAACCCTGACCGAACTCCGTCAGGGTAAAAAATACTTCATCCTTGTGACGAAGGACGGCTACCAGAGCGGAGAGGTGTCCGTGCCTGCAACGGGGCTGGAGGGGCCACAGGTATTCCGGGTCCCGCTCAGGGCGAGGAACTGTGCTGCCCTCAACGGGCTTGTCAGTGTGCAGGGGTATTCTACCTTCGTGCCCAATGCCCTCGTGCGCATCGTGAACCGCACCCAGAATACGGAAGAACTCGTGCGGACCAATGCCGGCGGTGGCTTCGACTTTTGCCTGCCGAAGGACTGCGATTTCACCGTTACCGCCGAAAAGCAGGGCTACGCAAAAGGTGCTGCCGACATTTCGACCAAAGACCTTCCCAGCGACAGGCCCCTCAATCTTACCGTGAAATTGCAGCCCTTGTCCGAGGAGGTTGTCAAGGAACCCATCCGTGAAGGCAGCGTGATCGTGTTGGATAAAATTTACTACGATTTCAACCAATACATCATAAGGCAGGGAGCCGGACGCGACCTCGATGCACTAGCCCAGTTGATGAAGCAATACCCCAGCATGGAAATCGAACTCATCGCCCACACCGACAGCCGGGGCACCGAACAATACAACCTCGACCTTTCCCTCAAACGGGCCGATTCTGCCAAACGCTATCTCGTCCAGAGAGGCATTTCCCCCGACCGCATCCGGGCCTTTGGCTACGGCAAATCCCAAATCCGCAACCGCTGCACCGACGGCGTGGAGTGTACCGAAGAGGAACACCAGTTCAACCGCCGGACGGAAGTGAAGGTCGTCCGCATTGACGAACCGGTGAAGGTGGAATATAGGGAGGGCGACCCGGGAGGGGGAGGGCAGGAGTAGGTTGTTTTGCACTGCCAAAACCCTACTGGCAGAGCCAGAGGGTTGTTGAGGTGGTTGAGAGGGTTTAGATGGTTGAGCCGCCCCCCTCAACCATCTAAACTTTTTGCAGCAATGCAAAGGACTTGACCGAAAAGGTACTATCCCATTTGTTTTGCGATGATGTTGTTTTGCGCAAAGCCTTATCAAAGTAATCGCCACCTATAAATGGGGTATCTTTCCGATCGCCCCCGGTACAACCTATTTTTGCAAATGCCCTTGAACGGGCCGGGCATTTGCTGACCACGCAAACTCCACCGCAGCCAAAGACCAATATTTCAAATAGGAATAGCATGACAAAAAACAAAATAATCGCTGTGGAAGGGGTGGAAATCAGGTTCTACCGCGAGATGGAAGAAGACTTCATTTCCCTGACGGATATCGCCAAGAAGTTCAACGAAAAGAGCGGGCAGTTGATAACCAACTGGCTTCGTACACGGAGTACCGTGAACTTTCTGGGGGCATGGGAGACCCTTCACAATACACATTTTAATGTTCTCAATTTTGAGAACATTAAAAACAAGACAGGTGAACCCACCTTTGTTTTGAGCGTGACCGATTGGGTAGAGCAAACCGGGGCTATCGGCATCAGGGGCAAAACCGGGAGGTACGGTGGGACTTTTGCTCATCGTGACATCGCCTTCGAGTTCCTTTCCTATTTAAGCCCTACATTCAAGCTGTACGTCTATAAAGAGTTTCAACGCCTGAAAGAACTGGAAGCCAGACAAGCCAACCAAGCCCTCGACTGGAACCTGAAGCGCACCCTGTCCAAAATCAACTACACCGTCCATACCGATGCCGTAAAGGAAAACCTGATACCGCCGAGAGTATCGAAAGAGGCGGGAATCGTGTATGCCAGCGAAGCCGACGTGCTGAACATGGCGGTGTTCGGCATGACCGCCAAAACGTGGAAAACGAGCAACGAAGGGCTGAAAGGAAATATCCGGGACTACGCAACACCTGAACAGCTACTGGTGCTGTCCAATCTCGAAGCCGTCAATGCGGAACTCATCCGCATGAAGCTGACACAGGACGAACGCATAGACATCTTGAACCAGGCCGCCATCAAACATATACAATCCCTGCTCGCTTCCCCAAGCCTGCCCAAACTGCTGGAAGGTGGGAAAGGCGGGGGAGAGCGGTAGGCCAAGCCATCGCTCTCCATTGGCCGAAAGACATGGCCGATAAACCGGCAACAACTAAAAAAGGCGGGAAACTTCCTCGATAAATAAGATAGTTCATAAGCTCCCCGATGTCAATTTTGTGAAAAAATCACCCCATCTTCGCTCAAAATTCTTCGCTCAAGACAAAAACTTTCCGATCCCGATCATGCAAACCACCTCTTTTGAAGTTACCGGGGGCCGAGTGTTAAGTGGTTCCATCGTTCCGAAAGGCGCTAAAAACGAAGCCCTGCAAGTCATCTGTGCCCCTTTGCTGACCACCGAACCGGTCACCATTTCCAACATACCCGACATTGCCGATGTGCGCAGCCAGATTGAACTCCTCCGGGGGCTGGGCGTGAAAGTGGAGCGCAGGGCGCACGATACCTATACCTTTCAGGCCGATGGGGTGGGTGTAGGATTTTTTGAAAACAAATCGTACCTGGCCAGTGCCCGCCGCATTCGCGGCAGCGTCATGTTGATGGGGGCCTTGCTGGGCCGCTTCCGCAAGGCACTGCTGCCCCAGCCCGGTGGCGACAAAATCGGGCGGCGACGGCTCGATGCCCACTTCCTCGGCCTGCAAAAACTCGGTGCCCGCTTCCGCTACGACCCCGATGAGCGCATGTATTTCATCGAAGCCCCGGAACTGAGGGGAACCCACATCCTGATGGACGAGATTTCCGTGACCGGCACGGCCAACGTCCTCTTTGCTGCCGTGTTGGCCGAAGGCACGACGACCCTCTACAATGCCGCCTGTGAACCTTACGTCCAACAGCTTTGCCGCTTGCTCAACCGCATGGGGGCGAAGATTTCCGGCATCGGCTCCAACCTGCTCTGCATCGAAGGAGTCCCTGCCCTGGGCGGGGCCAACCATGCCTGCTTGCCCGACATGATAGAAGTGGGCAGTTTCATCGGCCTCGCCGCCATGACGCAGTCCGACCTGACCATCAGCGGGGCGGGCGTGGCGGAGTTGGGCAACATCCTGCCCGTGTTCGAGCGAATGGGCGTTCAACTGAGGGTCAGCGGCGACGACATCTTCGTGCCGGCACAGGATGAACTCGAAATACAATCCTTCATTGACGGCTCCATCATGACGGTCTATGACGCACCCTGGCCAGGCTTCACGCCCGACCTCATGAGCATCGTGCTCGTGATGGCCACCCAGGCAAAGGGCAGTGTGCTCATCCACCAGAAGATGTTCGAGAGCCGCTTGTTTTTTGTGGACAAACTCATTGACATGGGCGCACAGATCATCCTTTGCGACCCCCACCGGGCCACCGTCATCGGCCTGAACCGTCGCTTCCAGTTGCGGGGCATCGAAATGACCTCCCCCGACATACGGGCGGGCGTGGCATTGCTCATCGCAGCACTGTCGGCCAAAGGGAAAAGCATCATCCACAACATCCACCAGATTGACCGGGGCTACGAACGCATTGACGAGCGGCTGAATGTACTCGGGGCCGATATAAGGCGGGTTTGATTATTTTTTTTGCGAAAAAAGCCATTTCAAAAAATCCTCCTCCGCAAAAGCATGATCCCAACTGTTGTGGTTGACGGCAGGGTACTCCGTGTAACGCACGTCGGCTCCGAGTGCCGACAAGCGGGCATACATCTCCCTCGACAGTTCGGGCTTCACCACGCCGTCGTCCGCACCATGGAAAATCCAGAAGGGCAGGCGGGCCGTTTTTTCGTTGTAGGCCATGGCATCTCCCCCGCCACAAATCGGCATGGCAGCGGCGAACAGTTCCGGTTCCCGCCATACCGCCTCGAAAGTGCCCATGCCACCCATGCTCAGGCCCATGATATAGACCCTGCCCGTGTCAACGGCTTCCGTTAGCAGGAGGTGTTTGGTCAGGCCGAGGGCGAGCCGGAGGTTTGTGGTCACTTCCTGCCCGGCGTAGTCAAAAGCAATGGTGAAAGGCATTTTGGAGCGGTCAATCTTGACGTTGGCCCAATAGGTTCCCGCCGGGCATTGCGGGAACACCACGATGGCGGGAAAGTCCTTGCGGTTTTCGTTTTTCAAAAAAAGCGTGGCCCCGTGTACGAGTTGCTTTTCATTGTCGTCGCCCCGCTCGCCCGCTCCGTGCAGGAAAAGCACGAGGGGGTATTGTTTGGACGTATCGTAGTTTTCGGGGAATAAAATCCGGTAGGGCAGCGAGTCACGGCCTTCCCCATAGGTAGCTTTTTTATATTGTGAAATGTCAATGGCCGATGCTGCCTGCCATTTGTCGAGGAATTGGAAGCCCGGTGAGAGGGTTTCCTTTTGCAGGCTCGTCGAATCGCCAAAAACCATCACGGGTTGCTGGCCTTGTTGCACGTGGAGCCAATCGGGCAAGCCGGTTCCATTGGGATTTCCATTCATGGCAAAATTGGCCCAATATCCCGCCATTTGCCCCGAAATCTGGCGGTCGAGCGGCTCCCAGGGGCGATCCCAGGCGTATAAGGTATTGAGGGTATATGCGATTTCGGCGGAGTGGAAAGCACCGTGTTCGGCGAGGTCGGGCCTGCCGGGCGGCACCCGGTCGAAGCGGTAGAGCCAAGCCTTGCCCTTGCCGGTTTTGGCTTGCATCCTCGCCCAATAGTGGGCCTGCCAGGCGAAGAGTTGGTCGCGGGAAAGGTCTTTTTGCGATTGCAGGGCCTCGTTGTCCGAGTGGGCGGGATAGGCCCGCAGAAATTCGTCGGCGAGTTGGCCATAGCGGTGCCGGGCCTGCCGGCGAAACTCCCCGGCGTTGAGTGCCTGGCCGAACACGAAGCCCTCGTCCCGGTTCCAGCCTGCGAGCAGGGGCACGTCGTTCTGCTTTCCGTTCCTGAAAATTTCGTCCACGCTGCCCGGCAGCACGTAGCCGTCCAGTACAGGTTCGTTGAGCGTGGCGGCTTTGAGCAGTTCCTCCGCAGGCATTTTCCTGAGTTCCCCGACGCTGTTGGCGTTCAGTTTTTGCGCCAGGCGGATACCTTCCAGTTCGGCACGGTGCAGCGGTTTCAATCGCTGGTCGCCGAACATGCCCCCGCTTTGGGCGATGGCCCGCTGGAACAGCCCCTTTGCCAGGGGCGATGCCATCAGTGCGCACACGCTGAACGCACCTGCCGACTGGCCCGCAATGGTCACCCGCTTGGGATCGCCACCAAATGCGGCAATGTTTTGTTGTACCCATCGCAGCGCCGCAATTTGATCGAGGAAGGCATAGTTGCCAGAGGCATTGTGGCCCGATTCACGGGAAAGTTCCGGGTGGGCCAAAAAACCAAATATCCCCAAGCGGTAGTTGATGGTGACGAAGACGAGGCCCTTCCTGGCCATGCCCTCGCCGTCGTAAATCGGGCACGACCCGGCACCGCTCATGAAGCCGCCGCCGTGAATCCATACGAAGACCGGCAGTTTTTCGTCGGCTGAAACGGCGGGCGTCCACACGTTCAGATACAGGCAGTCCTCGCTCAACGGTTCCTGCGGGGCCATGAATTCTTTTGACCAAACGAAAAAAGGAACGGGCAGCGGCTGCATGGCGCTCGGCGGGAATTCCTCGCAGGCCATGACTCCCTCCCAGCTCTTGAGGGGTTGCGGTGCCATCCACCGGAGGTCGCCGACGGGCGGTTCGGCGTAGGGAATGCCCTTGTAAATGCGCACGTTGCCCATCTCGTTGGCCGTGCCGGACACGAGGCCGCCTTCCACGCGAATGGGCGGCACTTGGGCATAGGCGGTGCAGGGGAGTGTTGCAGTGAATAAACACGCAGCCAGAAGGAAGAGCAGGTTTCTTATCAACATAAGTCTTGATTTTGCTGGCGAATGTAATAGAGTTGGTGCTATGGTGAATGAAACCAACTCTATTTTTCCTTAGTGGTTAGTCAAGTAAATTCTGACAAGTGCATTCCATATTGCAGAGGATTTTTTGTGTTTTTGACGAGTTTTCAACTCGTCAAAAATCACTTGACTGACTACTAAGCGCCCATCAAAAAGATTTTGGACTTTCAAGAATTGCTGTCACTGCTGGCCGATCAGATCGGGAAACAGGCCTACTTGGACTGGGCAATCACCATTACGGCATTGGTCTATGTCTTTCTCGCTGCGCGTGAGAACACGTGGTGCTGGGCCTGGGGCATCGTCAGTTGCTCGATGTGGGCCTATGCCGATTTTTTCCGCTATAACCTCTGGGCCGATGGCATCCTGCAACTCTTCTACGTGGGCATGGGCATTTGGGGCCTATACTCATGGAAAACGGGCGGCGGAAAAAACGGGCCAGCGACAAACTACAAACCGCTGCCCATTCGTACCCTGCCTATCAAAAAGCACCTTGTCCTGTTTGTCGTCGGCGCTGCGCTTACCCTTGTATTGGGTTACTTTTTTCACAACTACACGCCGACGGCACTACCCTACCCCGATTCGTTCATCACGGCATTTTCCATTTTGGCTACCCTGCTCACTGTGCGGAAAATCCTCGAAAACTGGCTGTACTGGATAGTCCTGGACACAATGGCCGTGTTCGTGTTCGCAGCAAGGGAAGCTATGCTCGTTGCGCTTGTCATGGCGATATATGCGATGATCAGCGTGGTGGGGTATGCGCAGTGGCGCAGGAAATGGAAAGCAACTGGGGAGACTTGAAATACATTGCACCAAAACAGCAACCTTTCAAGAGGATGATCATGGCACTGGACGCTTCCAAAAGATACGGCGCATTTATGTCAGCAACAGAAGCCCTGGTTTCAATTTGCAAGCCCGTTCACACCTGTATTGCAAGGCTTTTAAATATTTTGATTTCCTGCCCAAAGGCATTACCTTTGCCCGGCTTTTTCGGAGGGGGTGGCCCAAACGCTTGATTTAGCTGCTATTTCCGGGGCAAGCCCTTTGTTGTCAGCACGATAAAAAACACTTTTTTCAGCTTTCGACAAACACCTGCCGGAATACTGCGTAAGAAGGCCTTGAAACATTCCTTGCTTTTTTACGCAAAAACAGGTTCATTTCATAAAAAACTGTATCTCAATGCGCTGCGTGTGCGCTTGTCAAAGCACGAAAGTTTGGCAGGCGCAGTACCCCCGCAACTAAAACGTTACTAAAGCACATGGCTCTGATCGGAAAAATTAGGAAACAGAAGTGGTTGCTCGTCGGCTCGTTGGCCGCTGCGTTGTTGTTGTTCATTGCAATGTTGATGTTCGACAATCCGAACCAAAGCTTCTTTGGCGGCAGCCGCACCCAGGTCGGCGAGATCGAAGGCCGCAAGATCGAATACCAAGAGTTCAGCCGCACCCACGATATGCTCTACCGGAGTGCCGGCGGCGACGGGTTCAGCGACAGGAGTTTCCTCTGGAACTTCTTCGTGGAGGAAGCCGTCGTCCAGAAAGAGGCCCAGGCCATTGGCCTGGGCGTGAGCAAATCGGAATTGCTGGAATTGCAGTTCAGTGAGGACAACTCCCGCCTCAGCCCCATCATCTCCAACCGCTACCAAAACCCCAGCACCCGCCAAGTGGACAGGGAGCAACTCGGCCAATTGAAAAACATCATCACCACCGGCAGGATTGACCAGATGATAAATGAAGGCCAGTTGGTGCCCGATTTCAAATACCGCTGGGCACACCAGGAGAAAGAAGTCATCAAAGACCGTTTGCAGACCAAAATCTCCCGGATGGTGGAAAAAGGCATGTACACGCCCAACTGGATGGCCGAAATGATGGCCAACGAGCAGAACATGCTCATTGATTTCCACTATGTGCAAGTGCCCTACGATGAAATCCAGAATACCGACGTCACCTTGTCGGACGATGATTACAAAGCCTATTTTCAGGAAAACAAAAACCAGTTCAAGCAGGACGAGGAAACACGCAAGGTCGAATACGTGATCTTTAACGTGGCACCTTCTGCCGAAGACTCGGCAACCATTTACAAGGCCATTGCCGATCTGGTGGACAAATTCGCCACCGCTGAAAACGACTCCCTTTTTGTCGAAACCAACTATGGGAGCATTGATGAGGCCTATTTCAAAAAAGAGGAGCTTAGTCCAGCCATTGCCGATACACTTTTCAGCATGTCCGTCGGCTCGGTCTATGGGCCATATCTCGACATGGGGGCTTACAGGGCCGTCAAGTTGTTGGGAAAAAAAGTGGTGCCCGATTCCGTAAAGGCAAGGCATATCCTGCGCACGGCCAGCGATTTCAGCACGCTCCAAGCAGCCCAGAAGACCATTGACAGTCTGAAAACCCTCATCGAAACCGGCTTGGCCACGTTCGATTCCCTGGCCATCAATTTCAGTGAAGACCCCGGCAGCGGGGCGAAGGGCGGCGACTTGGGCTTCTTTGGCCCCGGCATGATGGTGAAACCCTTCAACGACGTGTGTTTCTTCAAAGGCGAACCGGGCAAGCTCTATTCGGTAATTTCCCAGTTTGGCGTCCACTTGATAGAAGTAACCGAGCGCAAATTCAGCAGCAGCGAACCTTCCGCACAGGTGGCCTACATCTCGCAAGACATCGTGCCAAGCCAAAAAACGCAGGATGCCGTGCGCTCGCTGGCCCTCAACATGGAGGAAACCAGCAAGACCCTGGACGACCTGCGCAAAGCCGCCACTGCCCAGGGCCTCGAAGTGGAAACCTCACCGGCGCTTAAAATCAACGATTATGCGGTGGGCAGCCTGGGCATCGGGCAAGGCTCCAGGGAAATGGTACGCTGGGCCTTCGGCACAGACATGAGGGCCACAAAAGCCAATATCGGCGATGTGTCCCCGCAGGTTTACGGATTTCAGGGCCAGGGCGAATTTTTTGTGAACAAATACGTGTTGGCCGGCCTCAAGAGCATCCGCCCGGCAGGCATCCCCACGTGGAAAGACGTGAAAGACGAAATCGAGCCGCAGGTGATCAACCGCAAGAAAGGCGAGCTGATCAAACAGCGCATAGCGGGCAAAACGGACTTGTCGTCCATTGCTGCCACCTTCTCCGTGGAAGTGGACACCGCAACGAGCGTCTCCTACGCCTCCGCTTTCATCCAAAAAGCCGGCTCTTCCGAGCCGAAGGTCGTGGCCACTGCTTTCAAAACAGACCTGAACCAAGTGTCGGAACCCATCGTTGGCAGCAGCGGCGTGTTCGTGGTGAAACCCACCAACAAACCAGCCCCCGCTCCCGCAACCAACATAGCCCAACTCCGCCAGTCCAGCCAGCAAAGCGCCCGGAGCATGGCTAGGGCAAGGCTGATACAATCGCTCAAAGAGAATGCGGATATAGAAGACAACCGCGCAAGGTTCTTTTAATTCAACCGCAGTTTTTTTTGCAAAAAAAAAAGGGCCGCCCAACAGGGTGGCCCTTTTTTTTTCAGTTTTTTTTGAAATAAATTGACCTGTCTGGGAACTAACCGAAACAAAGACGATGTTCCCACCCCTACGCAGCAGGAACGGGTGAAAGGGGAACCCCCTTTTTTCGTTTCACCTGCACCGGAACGGAACAAGCGGGAAGGCTTTACTTCACCCACCGTAAACAAGCGATCCATGATGCTACTGACCAACGAAACCAGGCAAGCCGAGCGGATTTTCGATGAGGAGTTCATGCCTCATGCCGATGCGCTCTACAATTTCGCCTACCACCTGACCAGCAACGAGGAAGATGCCAACGACCTCTTTCAGGAAGCCCTCCTGAAGGCTTGGCGTTTCGTTGACAGGTACGAGGAAGGCACCAACGCAAAGGCTTGGCTTTTCACCATTGCCAAAAACGCCTTCATCAACGAGTACCGCAAGCGCACCAGGACACCGAACCGCGTGGAGTTGCAGGATTACATCACCCACCAGGACAGGGAAGATACCCCCCTGACCGGCAGCCTCGATATGCGCCAGGAAATGTTCCAGTACCTCATGGGCGATGAAGTTACTCTGGCCGTCAATCAATTGCCGGTGGATTTCCGCACGGTCATCCTCCTGTGCGACGTGGAAGATTTCACCTACGAGGAAATCGCCAAAATCCTCGATGTCCCCATCGGTACGGTCCGCTCCAGGCTGCACCGTGCGCGCAACTTGCTGAAATTGAAATTGAAAGAATACGCTGAAAACCTCGGTTACGAGGACAAGCGCAATTAATTGAACGAATGGTCAAACGTTGCCGGATTGCCCGCACGTTTGGCCATTCTTTTTTTTGGAACCAAGACCTTCCAAGCCGTGACCCCTGCATTTCAGGACAATCGGCGATAACAAACAACAACTACTTAAATCTATTTCTGAACCAGACCCGCCCCTACGGCAAATCACCAAGGAACAGGGAATTGAATTGTAAAATTTGTTTGTCAGAAAAAATCGGCCAAAAGCGCGATAAAAAACAAAATTTACAATTTGCTTGTACCCTGCTCCTGAAAATAGCATCCATGTTTCAGTCAACGAATAACGGCATCCTCGCACCAGCGCCCTTCCCAACCGGCAACCAGGAAGGCGTTTGCGGCGGCAATACCGTACCCCGTTGGCTGGACAGTGTGCCAGGGGAACGCAGAAAAAAGCAGCCGGCTTGTTGCCAGAAAACACTTGCCCCACAAGTTTTTTTGAAAAAAGGCACACCGGCTTGGTTTCTCTTCGTTCCCGGTGACACCCCCGAAGGAGAGGTCGCAAATGTGATGTACGATGAAAAGCATTCAAAACAGCCAGGATTTTTTCACACGCATGAACCTCCTCTTGGACAACGAACTTACCCCCGAAATGGAAAGAGCCATGCTCGAAGAAATAAAAAACAATCCCTCCTATCGTGACATGTTGAGCCAGGAACAATCCTTCCGGGAATTCATCCGCAGCCGGATCCATCGAAAAAAAGTCTCACCTTCCCTAGTCCAATCCATCAAAGAAAAGATACACGCCTCCGCCATGCGTTGATCGGGCCATTTCTTTTCATCCTTTTTCACAATATGGTTTTGCTTTGTTTGGCATGTTGGGCAACATGAACCAAAGGGTACGTCCATTGTTCGGCTCTCGAAGGTTTCAATAGAGCCTCTCAATGTTTTGAATTACCTTTGATCCGCCTTTTGACGTCAACAATGGATAAACTCGAACTGAAAACTGCCGCCCTGCAGGACGACGACCCGACCGCAGCCGACCGCAAGCGCGACCACATCGAACTGGCCTTCCGCTCGCAGGTGGAGCGTGGCGAACTGGACCCTCGTTTCAGCTACGAACCCCTGCTCGCCGCCCACCCGGAAGCAGGCAGCCTTCCGCCCGTTCCTTTTTTGGGTAAAATGCTGCGCGCTCCCCTCTGGGTATCCAGCATGACCGGCGGCACCGAATGGGCACATACCATCAACCACAACCTCGCACGCGCATGCCGGGATTTTGGCATGGGCATGGGCCTCGGCTCCTGCCGCTCCCTGCTCTTCAGCGACGAGACCCTCCCCGACTTCGACGTGCGCCACCTCATCGGCGACGACCTGCCCCTGTACGCCAATCTGGGCATCGCCCAATTGGAACAACTCATTGAAAACCAAGAACTTTGGAGGGTCAGTGCCCTGCTCGGCAAACTCCGGGCAGACGGGCTTATCATCCACGTGAATCCTTTTCAGGAATGGCTCCAACCGGAAGGCGACCGTTTCACCGTCCCCCCGCTCGACACGATTTCCGCTTTTTTGGATAAAACGGATATACCCGTTATCGTGAAGGAAGTCGGGCAGGGCATGGGGTACGAAAGCCTCAAGGCCCTGTTCCAATTGCCCATCGAAGCGGTGGATTTCGCCGCCAGCGGGGGCACGAATTTCGCCAAACTCGAACTCCTTCGCAGCGACCCGGTGAAGCAGGAAATTTACCGCCAACTCGCACACATCGGCCACACGGCAGAGGAAATGGTGCATTTCACCCAACAGATCAAAACCGAACTTGGCGACAAGATGCTTTGCCGCCAAGTCATCATTTCAGGTGGCATCGGAAGTTTCCTCGATGGTTATTACCTGATTGCGAAGTTGGGGCCGGGCAGTGTTTATGGCCAGGCATCCGGCTTTTTGAAACACGCCCGGGGCAGCTACGACGCATTGTTCGATTATGTACGTTCGCAGGTCGAGGGGCTTGAGTTGGCGGCGGCATTTTTAAAAGTGAGATAAAACGAATGCACATCAACACAAAAGCGATTTCAGGTTTCTCCAAACTGCCCAAGTCTGGCAAACTCGATTGGGTGACGGAGCAATTTTTCAGCGATCCGGCCCGTGTGCGGCAGGAACTGAAAAGCTGGTGGCACAGCAACGAAGAACAGCAACGCCTGCTGGACGGCTTCAGCGAAAATACGATAAGCAACTTTCCTCTGCCCTTTGGCATAGCGCCCAATTTCCTCATCAACGGCAACATGTACGCCGTGCCGATGGTCATCGAGGAAAGCTCCGTCGTGGCAGCGGCGGCGAGTGCCGCCAAATACTGGCTCGACCGGGGCGGGTTCCACGCCCGCGTACTGGGCGTAAAAAAAATGGGGCAGGTGCATTTTTCCTGGGGCGGCGATGCACGCAAGTTGGAAAGTGTTTTTGATGAACTTGCCTGCGAACTGCGCAAGAATGCAGCCCCCATCACCGCCAACATGGAAAAACGGGGCGGCGGTATCCTCGACATCGAACTAGTGAACCTCACGCACCTCGAACCGAAATACTACCAACTGAAGGTCACGTTCGATACCCGCGACAGCATGGGGGCCAACTTCATCAATTCCGTGCTCGAAGACTTTGCCCGCACGCTCGACCGCTTCATCTCCTTTCACCCTGTTTTTGATGAAAACGAGGAGCGGGACATCCACATCATCATGTCCATCCTCTCCAACTACACCCCGGAATGTCTTGTCCGGGCGTGGGTGGAATGTCCCGTAGAAGACCTCGGTACATTCGGCGACGGGTTCACGGCACAGAGCCTGGCCGAGAAGTTCGCCAAGGCCGTCCGTATCGCCCGGCTCGACCCGCACCGGGCCGTCACGCACAACAAAGGCATTTTCAACGGCATTGATGCCGTCGTGCTTGCCACCGCCAACGACTTCCGGGCCGTAGAAGCCTGTGGCCACGCCTACGCAGCCTGCGATGGCCAGTACCGAAGCCTCAGCCAGTGTGCCGTCGAAAACGGCATGTTCCGCTTTTGGCTCGACATCCCCCTCGCCCTGGGGACCGTCGGCGGCCTCACCAAGCTGCACCCCATTGCCAAACACGCGCTGGAATTGCTTGGCAATCCCTCCGCCGAAACATTGATGGAAATCATCGCCTGCACGGGCCTGGCCCAAAACTTTGCCGCCGTGCGATCCCTCATCACCACCGGCATCCAACAGGGACACATGAAGATGCACCTCGCCAACATCCTCAACCACCTCGGCGCCGATGTCCGGGAAGCTGAAGCGGCCATGCTGCATTTTGCGGGGAAAACCGTTTCCTTCACCGGTGTCCGGGAATATCTGGAAGGACTGAGGGAGGTGAAATTTGCTGCCCTTTAGTACGCAATTTTCCATGCAACAACTCACCAGCCAACGAGCACTGTTCCTGCGGCACGTAGCCCAGACCAGCGACATACCCATGCTGCTCGAAATCGAGCGGGCAGCGGGGTGTTATCTCTACGACCGAAGCGGGAAAGCCTATCTCGACCTCATCGCAGGGGTAAGCGTCTGCGGGATAGGCCACAGGCATCCCGCGGTCGTGGAGGCGGTGAAAAATCAGGCAGACCGTTATCTGCATACGCTCGTTTACGGCGAGTACGTGCTTTCACCACAGGTACAACTGGCCAAGTTGCTCGCCGATCACCTGCCCGCCCCGCTCGATACCGTGTATTTCGTAAATTCCGGGAGCGAAGCAGTGGAAGGAGCTATGAAGCTGGCAAAGCGTTTTACCGGCAGGGCGGAAATCATTGCCTGCAAGAATGCCTACCACGGCAGCACACAAGGGGCCGCCAGCCTGATGTCTCCCACTTTTTTCACGCAAGCATATCATCCCCTGCTGCCCGGCATCCGGCACATAGATTTCAACGACGAAAATGACCTCGATAAAATATCCCGCAAAACTGCCTGTGTCATCCTCGAAACGGTGCAGGCAGAAGCGGGCATCGTCCGGCCACGAGCGGGCTACCTCGAAAAACTCCGCCAGCGCTGCTGTGACACGGGAACCTTGCTCGTGCTCGATGAAATTCAGGTTGGCTATGGCCGCACGGGCACGCTCTGGGCTTTTGAACAATATGGCATCGTGCCCGACGTACTCGTGCTGGCTAAAGGCATGGGAGGGGGTATGCCCATCGGCGCTTTCGTTTCATCAGGTGAAATCATGGCCGTGCTGGGCACTGACCCGCCGCTGGGCCACATCACCACCTTCGGCGGGCATCCGGTCAGTTGTGCCGCTGCATTGGCCACGCTTCAGGTTTTGACGGAAACAAATCTTGTCCAAAAAGTAAAAGAAAAGGAGGCGCTGTTCCGCTCCTTGCTCTCGCACCCTGCCATTCGGGAAGTGCGCAGTGCAGGCCTGATAATGGCGGTGGAAATCGGGGATTTTGATACCCTCCGAAAAGTCATCCTCGGCTGCCTCGACAAGGGCATAGTGACCGACTGGTTCCTGTTCAACAATCAAAGCCTCCGCATCGCCCCACCCTTGACCATCTCGGAGGATGAAATACGTTTTGCCTGCAATGTGATCAATGAGGTGCTGGATGGGTTGGGATTGGGATGACAATGCTCATCAAGACGAATTCCCCGAAGGGATGGTCTGTTTTCAAAATATCCCATCAATATACCGCCAACTCCTTACGGCGGCAGCACTGCGTTCTTGGTTTTCATCACCGCCGTAAACAAGGTAGCTATCTACTTCCCAACCCGGTGGCACATTTTTTTTGATAAAAAGAAGGTTGTCGAAAAAAGACGGGTTGATCGTAGCTGCTGACTTGATTTCGAGGGCTGTCAGTCTTCCCGGTTTTTCGGTCAGCAGGTCTATTTCGTGGTGGTTGCTGTCCCGCCAGAAATACAGATCGGATGACCACCCCGTCTCATATTGCTGCTTCTGTATCTCTGCCACAACGAGGTTTTCAAATAGGCCGCCTCTTGCAAAATGAACCGTAAGATCGTCAGGTGAATTTACGCCGAGCAAGTAAGCCGCAAAGCCGACATCTGCAAAATACAGTTTTGGGGTTTTTGAAATGCGTTTGGCAAAATTGCGAAAGTAAGGAGGCAGCAAAAAAACCAAGTGACTCGCCTCTAAAATACCAAGCCATGCTTTGGCAGTAACCGGGGAGATACCAGTGTCAGAAGCAAGCGTCTGGTAATTGACGGGCTGGCCGATTCGCCCTGCGCAAAGCCGCACAAAATTCCGAAACAATCGCAGGTCTTGTACGGCGGTAAGCTGGCGCACGTCGCGCTGGACATAAGTCTCAAAGTAATTGGGATAAAAATCTCGCGGATGCAAGCCTCTGTCAAATATGCTGGGGTAAAAGCCATTGAATATGGCAACCTCCAAAGCATCTGGCATCAAGCCGACAGGCTGCATTTCACTAAAGGAAAAAGGAAAAAGTTTGAACAACGCCACACGCCCTGCCAGGCTTTGCGTGATGCGTTCCATGAGCAGGTAGTTTTGCGAACCCGACAAAATGTACTGTCCCATGATTCTATCCTCGTCCACTTTGCCTTGCAAATAATTGAAGAGTTCGGGAACACGTTGGGCTTCATCGAAAATGACGTGTTTGTCGTAAGTGGCCAGGAAAAGGCGCGGGTCGTTCGTGGCAAAATCGAATATGTCGGCATTTTCCAGCGACACGTAGCGGTAATCTGGGAACAGTTCTCGCAGTAAGGTCGTTTTGCCGGATTGGCGAGGTCCCGTCACCGAAACGATGGGGTATTTCCTGCACATCTCTATCATCCGGGATTCTATGGCTCTGTGAACGTACATGCACTCAATTTTATGCAAATCTAAAATCCGATCTTGGATTTTCATAAAAAATGCTGCCGCTACCCATTTTGCGTCCCAACGAAATGAAAATAATGCTGTGCCCAACCTTGCACCATAACCAACGATGAAGGGGTTGAGACACACCTCCTCAACCTTCTGAACCAACTCAACCCCCTCGACTTTTTTACAGAAAAGCAAAGAGCTTGAACGACGAGGAACCAACGGCCCATCATCTCGGCAGTGAGAGCGAAATTTGGCATAAATTTGATATTACTCAACAAAAGCCTTTTCTTTGCGTCAAATTTTATCCCTCGTAACATGAGATCTTTTTACGCATGGCTGTTGCTTACCATCTCCACTTTCCAGTGGATAGGCAGCCATATCTGTTTCGAGGTCAGCTATATCATTGAATCACAACACTTTATGAATGAGGCGGAGCGAGCCATTGCTGAAACTGTGGAGGAAGAAACAGGGGTAGCATCCGCCGTGCAAATACTCGACGAAGGGCAGTTTACGCCCAGAGGGCTTATCTACAGCAACTTTTTTGCATTCTCCACCGAAATTGACGAAGAGACCGTTTATTATACCATTTCCGGTGACACAGGCACTGTGTCCTACGAATTGGTGACCCAACAGCAGCAGGTGCCGCAACAGGAAAACAGCGACATCGTATTGCTCAAGGGCCTTTATCAGGTCTTCACTGTGCCGGGTTTTCAATTCCCCATTTCAAACACCGGCGATGTCCGGGTTTCTAATTTCCCGCATCCTGATTTCCACCATCAATCAAGCGTTTCCTTCCTTATCCAGCCGCCGGACGATCTGGCTTGACGGGGCAGGTACAAACAATTTGTAAAACTTCCTTGGCCGCAAATACTGTCGGGGAGGTGTGATTTACGCATTGTTTTGCTTCGACCCAACGCGGCATTCCCATTCATTTTTTTTCAAAACAACATTTATTGCAGCGTGGCAAGGGGTGTATTTTTTGTTTTCGAGGTTCACGGTAGCATTATCGGCCCACTTGAAAACGAAGTTGCCCAAAGAAAATCAACCCGCTGCACTTTTTTTCACCAAGTCAAGTACATTTTTAAAAAGTGAGAAGCACCGTCGTGAACGGGATTGAATCCATCCCATTCACACGGACAAAAGTGTATTTGACTGGTTAACTGCACCTTGCGGTGCCAGATGCACATCAAGGTGGAGGTTGCCACAAAATTGATCGTCCGAAACATGAAAGCGATATTCACATTCTCATTGTTATTGATTGCTTGTACCTTCTTTCTGGCCGAGCAGGCCGAGGCCCAGGGCTGCGTGGCCGTGCGAGACATGAGCTGCTCGGGCGGTGCTGCCGCCATCAGCGGCAATGCTGCGGGACTGCTCAACAAAGGAGAATTCATGGCCTTGTTGGGGTACCGCCATTTCAAGTCTTTCCGCCATTTCAGGGGAAAACACGAGGAACCGCACCGTGTGGCCGAGGGCACGGAAGTTATCAACTATTTCAACTCCTTCGACCTGGGACTGAGCTATTCGCTCACCAACCGCATAGCCATCACGGCTGTTTTGCCCATCACCTTCAACGACCGTTCTTCCATGTACGAACACTATGGCAATTCGGTAGAGGCCAACCCGGACCGCAGGCGTTTTGATACCAACTCGTCCGGCATCGGCGACCTGCGGGTGTCGGTTTCTTACTGGATGTTGAACCCGGCGAAGTACAGCAAGGGCAATTTTGCACTCGGTCTGGGTGTCAAGCCCCCAACGGGGAACTACTCGGTAGAGGGCGATTTCCATCGTCGCGACAGCCTCGGCAACGACTTCACCACCCGCCGCCCGGTTGACCAATCCATCCAACTGGGCGATGGCGGCTGGGGCGTGACGCTCGAAGCACAGGGCTTCCATTCGATTGTCCACAATCTTTCCATGTTTTTCACTGCTTTTTATATGTCCAATCCGAGGGAACACAATGGTATTCTGCGCAACCCAAGCGCCGACAAAACCAACAAGCACAATTATTTCTCGGTGGCAGACCAGTACGCTGCGAGGGTAGGCTTCAACTATGCACCCCTTCCCAACCTGGGCGTGAGTGCCGGCGGTCGCATCGAAGGCATCCCGTCAGAAGACCTCATCGGCGGGAAGAAGGGATTCCGGCGGCCAGGCTATGCCCTTTCGCTGGAGCCAGGCGTGACCCTCATCCACAAACAAGCTACTTTTAACCTGAACGTGCCGGTGGCCATTTTCCGCAACCGCGTGCAAAGCGTACAGGACAAAGAGCTGACTGCATCCACTGGCAACTACCGTATCGGCGATGCTGCATTTGCTGATTTCGTCGTGAATGCCACTGTGGCTTACAGGTTTGGTGGACAGCACAAAATGGCCCCGGAAAGTGGTCTGTTCAAAGATGTGCCCGCTCCGAAATAGCTCTAAAAATCACAGGTATTCCACGTTCTTTTTTTAAACCAATGGGAGTCGTACCTACCCTGCCGTTGTATCCTATGCCAAGCGTAAAGGTACAGGCAAGGGATAGGCTCCCATTTTTTTGAACTTCACCAAACTGTTAAGTTCCTTACTTTAAAATTCATTTATCCTCCAATGAAAAGAATATCAAGTTCTCGTCATATCCTTCTGGGCTTTATCGCCATGCTGGCAGCAGTGGGCCTTCGAAGCCAGACACCGACCGATGAAATTATGATGGACAAAGGTCAAATTTGCATCGCTGCCTTGTACTTCCATGAAACTTGGGATGAATACTGGGAAGGTACGCTCAAACGGGACAATGGCAATATCGGGACATTGACCCGGCAGACCGTGATGCCGATGTTCGCGCTCGGCATTACCGAGAAAATCAATGTACTGGCCGGGCTGCCCTGGGTGAAAACCGGAGCCAGCACAGGGCAACTAACCGGGGTCAGCGGCCTGCAAGACTGGGGCTTATGGTTAAAAGCCGAAGCGCTCAACCTGGAGGCCGGACCGGGTAATTTCACTTTTCATGCCGTTGCCGGGCTTACCGGTCCCGCTTCCAACTACTTGCCCGATTATGTACCGCTCAACCTCGGCCTGGGCAGCATAGAAGGCTCTCTGCGCGGTATTGTTCGCTACAAACTTGATAAAGGCCCCTACATCAGGGGGCTTGCAGGGTTCCACGTTCGGGGAGATTCCAAAATAGAACGAGATTACTACTACACTACGCACGGTGTGTACAGCAACAAGGTGGATATGCCAAACGCTTTCACCTACGGCATGACACTGGGCACTTGGCTGCTTGAAAACTCCCTCCGAATAGAGGCAACCTTCGACGGACTGCAGACACTTGGGGGCCATGATATTCGCCGCCAAGATGTTGGCTTCCCCTCCAACAAGATGATTTTCTCCCGCATCGGAGGCCTTGTTCAGTATTATTTGCCTTTTGTCAAAGGTCTGGGTGTGATAGCTACCACCAATTACATTCTTAACGGACGCAACGTAGGCCAATCCACCATCGTCTCCGGCGGCGTTACTTACTTTTTCAACATCTGGGAATAACAAATTGAGTTCACGGTTTTGGCAAAACAAAGGCTGACCAAAACCAGGAATTTCTCTCTTTTTCCATCAAAAAGCGATTTTACATCATGAAGAAAATCATATCTGCTGTTTTGATAAGCGCTATTGCGCTGGCGGTTTTTCAATCTTGTGAAAAAGACCTGCCGACCTACATCCACTTCGATGCTTACGAATTTGCATCGCTGGATGAAAACGGCGGCACTTGGAAAACCATACTCCTCACCAACGCCGACCAAATCGGCATCCCGGCACCGGAAGATGTAACATCGTCCGGTTATCAGGCGGAACTTGCTGCATTGAGAACTGCGTCCGCCAACCCCACGTCGAAGCAAAAAGAAGCGGTCGAGTATTGGGGCAACAATCCACTCGTCCGCTGGAACGAAATTGCCCGCGAATTGGCCGCCAAGTACAACCTTCCACCTGCTCCCAACGCTGACGGTTCGTATGGTGTCCCCGATATGACCAAGCCTGATCAATATCCTTATTTCCCGTTTGCGCACCCACCTTACACATGCAGGATGCTGGCATACTGGAGTGCTGCCCAGTTCGATGCGTTGGTGGCTGCCTGGCACTATAAGTACCAGTTCAACCGGCCTGCACCTTACAAGACAGATGCCTCCATGAATGTTCACTTGCCGAAAAACGACCTTCCCAGCTACCCTTCGGATGGAGCTGTTACTGCGGCTGTTTCAAAAGTAATCCTGACGGCTATGTTCCCGTTGGAAAAAGAATTCATCGAAGAAAAAGCTGCCGAACATATCAACGCCATACAATGGAGCGGGATGAACGTGAGCAGTGATATCGTAGCGGGCGATTCCCTGGGAAGGGCCGTTGCGGCCATTTTCATGGACAGGGCCAGAAACGACGGCATGAGAAATGCTCAAACACCCAGGCCGGTGTCCGATTCGCTTCGAGATGCAGCGCAGGCACAGTGGGGATGGCACTGGTACAATTTGGAAGACCCTCAGCGCCCCGTTGGCATTACGCCTTATTTCGGCAGGGTCAAACCCTGGTGTATCCCCAACGTGGAATCTGTGCGGCCAGGCCCACCCCCGGCAATAGGATCGGCTGAATTTGAAAGAGATGCAAAAGAACTGAAAGACGTAGCCAAGAACCTCACAAATGAGCAACGCCGGATTGCCAACTTCTGGTCGGACGGCATCGGGACTTATACCCCTCCCGGGCACTGGAACCGGTTTGCCGGCAATCTGATAATCAAATACAGGTACAATCCCTTGCGCTCCGCACGCACTTTTGCATATATGAACATGGCAATCCAAGATGCAGGCATTAGCTGCTGGGACACTAAATATTATTACCACTATCCTCGGCCCTCCCAAGCGATACCAGGCTTTAAAACCATACTGGGTATTCCAAACTTCCCCGCTTATACCTCTGGCCACTCGACATTTTCGGCGGCTGCCGCTACGGTGTTAGGGTATATTTTCCCTGCAGAGAAAGCAACCTGCGATGCATGGGCTAAAGAGGCGGCAGAGTCTCGCATATATGGCGGTATCCACTACCGGTTCGATGCTGATGTCGGCAACGACCAAGGTCAGGCTGTCGGAAATTACGCCGTAGGAATCGCTAAACTTGACGGTGCAGATTAAATATCTGCGCTGGTAGCGCTTGTTTACGTTTTGGGTTTCAAGGAAAATATCGTCCATCTTTTGATGAGGCAACCTATCCCGAACTTGCTTCGGGAAGGCGAAAAAAGTGGAACATTGCCAGCGGTACGTGACCCCTTTTTTCAACGAAGTATCATCAAAAAAGGGGCGTTTATTCAAGGAAGTCAAAACGCAAACAAGCTATAACCCCAAAGCACATATTAGCAGGGTGCACCAACTCCCTGTTAGTGGCTTCATGCAATTGAGTTAGACAATTTGAACCTGTACACTTGCGCCAATGGCTAAAAGTGTACAGGCTTTTTTTTCAAATACCATAACTCAATTGAAAGAACTGATTCTGCCCTCCGAAAAGTGATTTGCATGTGACTCTTTTTCACCAAATGGTTGAATTTACTTTAGGTTTACGAGCCTGCGGATCACAAATCGCTGTTGATTGGTAACTCTTTCCAAAAGGCTATGGAAAAAAGGTTTCCATAAAAAGGAGGTGTATTATACTGGATACATCCTTAAATGTATCTGGCGCTATTGGGGTATTGGTTTTGTACAAATATTCATTTTTCACAAAAAATCCCATCATGTATAGACTGTCCATTTTATTTGCAATTATTGTATTCCTGCTATTTTTTGCATACGCTTGTATGCAGGAAGAACACAGGGATGTGCCCGTCCGTCTTGTTGACAATTCGCATCAGGAAATGGTGGATATCCTTGCAGCTACAAGAAAAAAGATGTACAACCCTGAAAACGGTTTTTGCGCAGAAGCAAAAATTGCCCACTTTGATTCACTGCTGAGGTTTGGGCATGATTTAGAGTTAGGTCAACTGCTGAATATTAAATTCATGCGAGGACGCTCTTTATTGGAATATGGAAACGAAGTGGGTGCAATAGAACAATTCGGAGAAATGATGGAGCATAAATCATTGATGACTCCACAAATGCAGTATCATCTCTTCTCAAATATGGCAGTTGCATATATGCGGCTTGGCGAACGCAACAATTGTTTAAACAATCATTCCGCTGATGCTTGCATTATGCCCATTAAAGGAAAGGGCATCCATGTTGACCAAAACGGGTCAAGAAACGCAATCCATATTTTCACTTCTATTCTGGAAGCTTTCCCGGAAGACTATGATATCCTATGGTTGCTAAACTTGGCCTATATGACCTTGGGCGAATATCCCCAGTCGGTTCCGCCGGCATATCTCATCCCCGGCCTTGATGCCAAATCGGATTATCCTGTTTCTCCATTTATTGATATTGCAGGAATTGCGGGGTTGGGCATTGACAATATGGCAGGCGGTGTTATTGTCGAGGATTTTGATAACGACGGATACCTCGACATCGTCACTTCAGCATGGGGCATCAACGACCCAATGCATTTTTTTAAAAACAATGGTGACGGTACGTTCACGGATCGCTCCGAGGAATCGGGCCTGAGCGTACTTACCGGAGGCTTGAACATTGTACATGCCGACTACAACAACGACGGCTTCATGGATATATTCGTATTGCGAGGAGGCTGGCAAGGGCAAGGTGGCAACGGAGAGCAACCCAACTCATTGATAAGGAACAATGGCGACGGTACGTTTACCGACGTGACAACGGTTGCTGGCCTTTTGTCTTTCATGCCGACCCAAACCGCTAACTGGAACGATTTCAACGGGGATGGCTGGATAGACTTATTCATTGGCAATGAAACCACGGACCCAAGAAAACCCTATCCTTGCGAACTTTATATCAACAACCAAAATGGCACATTTACGAACGTGGCCAAAGAACTTGGTTTGGGTATCAACAGATTTGTGAAAGGTGTAACTTCCGGGGATTTCGACAACGATGGCTGGCTGGACATTTTCATTGCTGACTATGATTTTGGCAGGCCATTGTCCTTCTACGCCGCCAAAGAGGCATTGAACGCGCATGATTCGAGAGAAGGCAAAATGTACCTGTACCGCAGCAACAAAAACGGCACCTTTACAGAAGTGGCAAGCCAAATGGGCCTTGATAAAGTAGCATTCGCCATGGGAAACAACTTCGGGGATATTGACAACGACGGATGGCTGGATTTTTATCTGGGAACCGGCAATCCGAACTATCAGTCACTCGTGCCCAACAAGCTTTTTAAAAACATAGCCGGAAAAAAATTCGCCGATGTGACAACCTCCTCCCGAACCGGTCATTTGCAAAAAGGACATGGCATCGCTTTCGCCGACCTGGACAACGACGGCGACCAAGATATTTACATAGACATGGGCGGTGCGTTTCAAGGCGACCACTACCCCAACGCTTTTTATATGAACCCAGGGCAAAACCAGAACAATTGGATTTGCATTAAACTGGAAGGAACTACCTCCAACAAGGCAGCCATTGGGGCCAGAATAGAGGTTAGATTCAAGGAAAACGGCATCCAAAGGAGCGTGTTCCGGGATGTCAATGCTGGAGGTTGTTTCGGTTGCTCCCCTTTTAGGAGCGAAATCGGGATTGGCAAAGCTTCCGCCATAGATGAAATCATCATTCGATGGCCTGCTACTCAAGAAATTCAGCGGCTCACAAACTTGCAGCCCAACCAGTTCATCTCAATTGTGGAAGGGGAACAAGGTTTTGTTGCCCTGGATATCAAAAAACTGGACTTCAAGAATAAAACCCTATCCGCTCCCATGTGTGCCCCCGAAAATATTATATCTTCCCTGTAACTAAGTTAGTAGGGGGTGTTTTTGGGGGAAAATTGATCCCGAATCTTTAGTTCCGAGTCACCTCGGAATACTTCGGGATTACTCAAAAACACCTCCCATTAATTCATTACAAACTTTTTATCCAACAGCAACAGGTTTTCCCTAATTTCGGGAAAACCTGTTGCTGTTGG
>JRYF01002468.1_pt1 | contig 25252 bp, 23 predicted proteins | sample 235331 | NCBI WGS metagenome assembly JRYF01 (sample SAMN03074217, study PRJNA261475) | activated sludge metagenome | biome: Wastewater Treatment Plant; feature: Wastewater; material: Activated sludge; isolation source: activated biomass of a wastewater treatment plant treating hydrocarbon... ...
GGTCCTGTGAACAATGAACCATAATTCGCAGAACGTGCGGCTGGTGACTGCTATTTGATCGAGATCGGGATGATAGGCCAGGGAGTTGGCATGTATCCAGTCCGCAATCCCCGGCCCGCCGATATTGCCCACGAAGTTGATGTTGACCCGTTCGGGATGTCCAGCGACTGAGCCAAAATTGTCCTTATCGGGATCGAAATCCTGCACGAGGTGATCCCAGAGCCGCCATTCCCAGACGACATTGATCCCGTTGGAGCCTACCATTTCGACCTCGACTATTTTCTCTGGCCAAAGGCCGTCCGGTGTGAGCAAGTCAGGGTTGCGGCCAGCCTGGATGGCCTCCGGCTGGGTACGTCTTTCCCAGGCAAGCAGCAAAAAGTTGCCGTTGGGCAAAGGGCAGATGTCGTGGTGCTGGTGGTAATCGTCGCTGGCATAATTGTAAGCCCACAGCAAGTCGCCCTCCCAACTGAACAACTCGATCCGCCCGCCGACTCCCCCTGCATTGAATGTACCGCCGATACGGCAGGATCGCAGCAGGTTGCCGTTTTCGAGCAGATAGAGGCCCGAATTAGTGGTGAAATCACTTTGCCAGGTGCGGACAGTACGGCCGCAATTGTCCACCAGGTAGGTGGTTTTGTTGTTTGAAAACAAGGTAAAACCGTTTTGCGAAAGGGAGTCGTTGAGGAATAGCCCGACGGTTTGCTGCGCAAGGGTTGCAAGCCAGCATTGGGTCAGCAAGAGAAGGGCAAGTGTCGTTTTTTTCAGATCCATGCTTTGATTCGACAATATTAAATCAGAAGCTGTTAAAATTTTCTATCTCCGGCAAGAGAATTTTAACAGCTTCCAACATTCGCCGCAATTTAATTTTAAACCAGAAAAAACAGTGCAATTCAATAGCGAAACTTCCCCTACATTTGGCGGATTGTTTTGCATTTTGTTTCCATCACCGAAAATTTTTGAAGTATGAAAAAAACAAGACGGACATTTATCAAACAAACCGGGCTGACTGCTGGGGCAGGTCTGCTTTGGTTGTACGGCTGCGGATCATCTGGCTCGGAGCAGGCTGCCGGCCAAGACGAGGAAAATGAAGCAGCGACGGGTGGCATGTTTTTCAAAATATCCCTTGCACAGTGGTCGCTTCACAAGACCATTTTTGCCCAACAACTGGATAACCTCGATTTTGCGGCCAAGGCCCGCAGCTTTGGAATCGGGGCTGTCGAGTACGTCAACCAGTTTTTCAAAGATAAGGTAAAAGATGCGGCCTATCTGGCCGAGATGAACAAGCGGGCCGCTGACAATGAAGTGGTGCAACTGCTCATTATGGTGGACGGCGAGGGCGGCATGGCCGAGACCGACCCTAAATTGTTGGCGGAAGCCATCGAAAACCACAAAAAATGGGTGGATGCCGCTGCCGTGCTGGGCTGTCACAGTATTCGGGTGAATGCTTTCAGCAGCAACCCCAATCCTGAGGAAGCCGCCAAAGCTGCCGTGGATGGCCTCGGCAGGCTCGGTGAGTATGGCAAACAAGCCAACATCAATGTCATCGTGGAAAACCATGGCGGCTTTTCCTCCAGCGGGGCCTGGCTAAGCGGCGTGATGAAACAAATCAACATGCCCAATGTGGGAACCCTTCCCGATTTCGGGAATTTCTGCATCAAGAGAGACAACAAAGGTGGCAATCCGTGGGAAGGCGAGTGCATCGAAGAATACGACCGCTATCAGGGCATAGCCGAAATGATGCCTTTTGCGAAAGGTGTCAGTGCCAAGTCCAACGACTTTGACGAAAATGGCAACGAGACGAAAACGGACTACCGCAGGATGCTGAAAATCGTGAAAGACGCAGGTTACACTGGCTACGTCGGCATAGAGTACGAAGGCAACAACGCGAGCGAGGACGAAGGCATTGCATTGACGAAGGCATTGCTGGAGAAGGTCGGTGCGGAGTTGGGCTGACAGCGCAAAAAAAAAACGGGGCCTCGCAGTGTGCAAGGCCCCGTTTTTTTTTGTGACCCATCAAAAGGACTTGGGAGCCAACGGCTCGCAAGCCATTGGTGGGTATTTCAAAACTGACTGATGGCGCATGAACGAGGTTTTTTTGAATGGGTCGCTGTCGCTCAAAGTGTTGATTGCCATTGCCTTAACTAATGACGTGATGCCCAATGATTAATGTCGCAAAACACCAATCAGTAATTCGTCCCCACGCTTTTTTTCACGGTTCCATTATCGTTGGTGTTTCCTTGCAGTGAAAGGGGGAAGGCAAAGCTGGAGTAGTGGGCAAATTTTTTGTCGGAATGTATGGGCATTTTGTACCAGGCGGCAAAACCTTTGAGGAAAGAGCGCAACTTTTCCGTATCTACGTTGCGGGAATTGGGTTTCAGGTAAAACCCGATGTGTTCGATGTTACCATTTTCACCCCAGAAGAAGTGCATCCAGGCATTTATTCCTTTGATGTCGTACTTTTCAAGGACGGCATAAACTTCCATTTCCCGCATCATATCCAGTAATTTATTGTAGGCCGTGCGCATGTCGCTGCCGCAGGCATCGAGCAGGGAGATGTAGCCGGGCACGGCAGATTCGTAGAGTTTGTCATGTTCGCCCAGCATGAAAACAATCGGAAGCGAGGCGGATTGATAGTCGGTGACCTTGCTGCTGGTTTGGGCCGTAGTGGTGTTGGCCAAGAAACAAAAGCACATCGTTGTCAAGAACGTGAAAAATAAAGCCTTCATGTCTTACTTTTTTGTTACCTTAGAATAGTCTTCGTTCCGTGGTGATTGGAGCCTTCATTTGGCGAGGTAAATTGACAGCAAATTCCTGTCCGGTGATTTTTTTTTAAAACATATCCTGTCCAACGTCAAAAAGAGGGGCTGTTTGGCGTACACGTTGCATGGGATACCAGCAAAACGGGGGTGCAACGGATAATTGGGTACGGTACGGCAGTCAGGAGGAACTTTTTGTAAAGGAGACGAACAAATATACACCGCTGAACGACATTCAAGTACATTCGTCTAAAATTACTCCAATTTTTTTTGCGAGCCTCTACCTTGCACTGTTTGGAAGCATGTTATTGCGTGGAAAAGTCATTGAAACGCAATTATCCAACATCCCTTTTTACGTCCAGTTTGTTTTAGACTGGAGAACTGTTTGAGAAAACTGAAAGCATAAAAAATGATTATTGATATCATCTTCGGGCTTGTTCTTGCGTGGGGTTTTTACCAAGGCTACACGCGAGGCATCATAAAGACCGTTTTCACGATCTTTTCCATCGTGTTTGGTCTGATGGTGGCCTTTAAGCTATCGCCTGCTGCCACCCGTTTCCTCGAAACGGCTTTTCATACGGACAGCCCCTTTACCTTCATCGCAGGGTTCCTTCTTGCTTTCATACTTACCATGATCATCATCCGGCTCGCTGCGCAATTCCTCGAAAAAGCATTGCAAACAGCAAACATCAACGTCATCAATAAGTTTGCGGGGGGTATGTTGATGTCGGCACTTTATACACTGGTGTTCAGCCTCTTGATCTGGTTTGGGGACAAATCGCACATCATTACCGAAAAAACTTCAAAAGAATCCATTTCTTATCCTTTCGTCAAGGAGTTTCCGAGCAAAATGTACAGCGCCTACGAGTACATTAAACCTGGTTTTCAAGAGTTTTGGAACGAATCAGTGAGATTCATTGACCGCATGGAAGAACGCAGCCTCCAGCGCACCGAATCAGAACCTACCATTTTCGATATCCCCGAAGAAGAAGCCAAAAAGAAGAAAAATTAAATCATCAAAGTCCTCCCTGCGGAAGACTTCCTCTGCCAGGATGATAGGAGGGGGAGAAGGGAGGCCGGAATTTATTCCCCCACTCCGAATTCTTCAGTGGTCAGTCAATTGAATTCTGACAAGTGCGTCCCAAATTGCAGAGGATTTACTGTGTTTTTGACGAGTTTTCAGCTCGTCAAAAATCACTTGACTGACTACTCAGTTCCCCGGCTGTTTCAACTCGAACCCTTCCTCGCTTTTCGCTTTGCGAACCATTTCCCGCACATCGGCCAGCAGTTTTTTGGCATCGAAGACGATGCCGTCCTTCACTGTGTATTTCACGCCGCCGGCCCGCACGGCTTCGTTGTTTTCGTTTAAACGGACGGCTCCTGTGCCATAGAGTACCTGCAAGTTGGCCAAAGGGTTTTCCTCCACGATCACAAGATCGGCGAGTTTGCCGACGTGGACAGAGCCTATGCGGTCGGCCATGCCGAGGGCTTGTGCTCCGTGAAGGGTAGCGGCCCTGATGACTTCCAGCGGATGGAACCCTGCTTCCCGCAGCAGTTCCAGTTCCCGGATGTAGGCAAAGCCATAAAGCTGATAAATGTACCCACTGTCCGAGCCGGCCGTCACCCTGCCGCCCCGGTTTTTGTATTCGTTGACGAAGGCCATCCAGAGGCGGTAGTTCTCCCGCCAGGTTACTTCCTGTTCGGTTCCCCAGTCGAACCAATAACTGCCGTGCGAGATGCGGTTGGGAGCAAAGAAGCGCCAGAGGGAAGGCAGCGTGTATTCCTCGTGCCATTCGGCCCGGCGGGCGCGGTGCAGGTCCCGGTTGGCTTCGTAAATATTGAAAGTGGGGTCGAGCGTAAAATCAAGGTCGAGCAGTTCCTGCATGACCTTGTTCCAGTGGTCCGAGTAGGGTGGGGCGGCCTGTTTCCACAATTTGCCTGCTTCCTCGAAGCGGTTTTGCTCGTTGAGATAATTGTAATCGGGCGGGTAGTGCTGTACGGTACGGTCTGCAAAAAGGGCTTCCGGCAAGCCGTACCAATGCTCCATCGTGGTCAGCCCTGCGCGGGCGGAGTGCAGCACGTTCCAACTGGCCACGTCCATCTGTGCGTGGTGGCAGGCTGATCGGAGGCCGAGTTTTTTGTTTTCGTCGAAGGCAGCGGCCATGATTTCGGGCCGGGCACCGAAAAACTTGATGCCATCGGCACCCCGTCGGGCATTCTGTTGTACCCACGTGCGGGCATCGGCAGGAGATTCGGGGTAGTTGCCGGCGGAGCCTTGCCCAAACACGGTATAGGCCATGAGCCGTGGTGCTGTGATGCGGTTTTCGTCGCTGGCTTTCTTTTGGTCGAGCACCCAATCGAGGCCATTGCCGCAGGCGGGGTCACGGACGGTGGTGATGCCGTGTGCCAGCCACAGCTTGAACACGTACTCGGCATTGGCCCCTTGTTCCCTGCCACCGATGTGGCCGTGCAGGTCAACGAAACCGGGCAGCAGGTACATGCCATGACAGTCGAGTTCCCTGCCGCCGGGTTTCAGTTTCGGGCGGGAGGCGCTGTCAATGGGTACGCCGGGATAGCCTACGCTGCGCACCTGCACGATCTTGTTTTGCTCCACCACCACGTCCACCGGCCCTATGGGCGGCGCGCAGTTGCCATTGATGAGCGTGACTCCCCGGATGATGAGTTGCGGGAAAGGCCCTTCGCCCTCCGAGCGGGGCGGTGCTTTTTCGACTTGTGCACCTGCGTTTTTTATCAAAAAAAACAGGGCAAGGAAAAGGGAAAGGATGTAGCGGGTACGCATCGTGTTTTGTTTTGAGAATCAAATTGGCTTGTCCTTTTTGGTGAATTTTGAGCCAGTTTGGCCGGTTTATTCCAAAGACTGAAGGACATCCTGTTTTGAAGTAAATATGGCGGGCTAAATGTAGGGAGAATTAGGTTTCACAAATGCTATAACCCAAGCAGAAACGACAGACACCTCACCCCAAAGCAGGTTACCCAACGATAAGGCCACGCGGGTTTATATTCTTGTGAAAAAACTCCTCGAACTGAAAAACTGAACTTTCATCTACCTGCATCGGCAATGCGTCCTTGCTTCTTTTTCTTGTGTTTAAGAAATTCCGGCACGTATTTTCCATGTAATTAGGCCGTCCGCACCTGTTTCGACGGGAAAAGCGGCCTGCCCCCCTTCCGAATAATTCTCCATGAGATGAAATCATCGCCAATAAACAGGAAGGTGGGTCGCCTGCCCGGACATATCGTATCGTCGGGGCTGCTGCTTTGGGCTTTTGCCATTCTCGCCTGTCTTTTTCAGTCCCCTGTCCTTGCGCAGCAGGAACCGCAATTCACCAGCTACATGTTCAATACCTTAGTCTATAATCCCGCCTATGCTGGCAGCCGGGATTTCATGTCGGCAGTGGCCGTTTATCGGGATCAGTGGCATGGCTGGGGCGGGGACGGGGCGAACGACGGCAGGCCCGTGACGCAATCGTTTTCACTTCACAGCCCCGTGAACCGCCGGGTGGGCTTGGGGCTGAACTTCGTGAACGACCGCATTGGGGCGAGGAACACCACCATGGCGAACGCCGTCTATGCCTATCGGATCGGGTTTGGGCAGGGCACGCTGTCGCTGGGCATGCAGGCAGGCTTCATGAATTGGCGGGCCGATTGGGACAAACTCAGTTTCAAGGATGCCCGGGAACTGGACAATGCCTTCAACGGTGCCAACCCTTCGCTATGGCTGCCCGACTTCGGGGCGGGCGTGTTTTACTATACGGAGAAATTTTACGCAGGGGCTTCGATTCCCCATCTTGCCCAGTTCAGCCTCCGCTCGCTGTCGCCGGCGGAATCGGGCGTTGTGCGGAAATGGGCCAAGAACTACCGCCATCTTTACATCACATCGGGCGGGGCGATACCCCTCAAGGGCGATGCGCTCGTTTTGCGGCCTTCTTTTTTGATAAAAAGCGTAGGCTTCTTCAATGAGTTCTTCAAACAAGGCAGCCTGGTGCGTGAAATCGGCGGGCCTGCCATGTTCGATGCCGACCTGTCCCTCTTTTTCCAGCGGAAACTTTGGCTGGGAGCCTCTTTCCGTTCGGCCTTTGCTGCCTTTTCGCAATCTTCGCCCGGGCAGGTGCGCAGCGGTCACGATGCACTTAGCCTTTGGTCGGCCTTTTACCTGAAAAACGGCCTCCGCATCGGCATGGCCTACGACTATCCGCTCGGCGCTTTGGCTCCTTACACCGTTGGCTCTTTTGAATTGATGCTGGGTTACGAGTTTGTGCGGGGCGTGGACAAGGCGTATCATCCGAGGTATTTTTAGAATAGCCCTTCTGTAAAGCGGCCAAGTTGCCACAAATTATGGTACTGAATTTTTTTAGCGGGATGGACTTTTGGGATGACCTCGGAGATGTCGAATATTGGTAGGAAAGCGAATCAAGAGCCATTTTTGCGACATCGGGGAGGTCGGACATAAAAAGCTGCGACCTCTCCGAGGTCGTAAAAGAGGGGTGTTCCTTTATCTACCAACATTTGACCTCTCCGAGGTCATGCCAGTACCATCCCGCTAAAAATTACCGTCCTAATTTATTTCACCTCTACCGTCCAGGTCACGGCCGGATGTTGGCCCGGAGCCGTCACGGCATTCAGCACTTCGAACACCAGATCAAAGCGCTCTAACTGTTCCCGTGTTTTCACCTCTATTTTAAATGTTTGATGCGGTCGTAGCATGACGATGCCGGCATCGTGGTGAAAAGTAAAATTGCTCCGGTTGGCGAGGATGAACAGGGCATCGCTTTCGTTTTTCAGCAGAACGTTCACGACGGAAGATGGCCCCTGATAATCTGCCCCTGCGATGGAGATGGAAGAGCGGATCAGTGGTATGAGATGTTCGGGCCGTCCAGCCAGGGTATTGTTGTGCCAGGCCACCGTGCGCCGGGCGAAAAGGGCTGCCTTGATGGCTTCCGCCGTTTTGTCCTCCGCAAAAACGAGGGTAACGGGGCGGTGTCCACCTTCATGAACGTGAAAAGTCCAGTCCACCAGCCCATGAATGTCGGAAGTGGCCATGATGGTGAGATTGTTATCGAGGGCGATTTGCAGTGCTTCGTCGGAGTAGGTCAGTTCGTTCACGACTTCGATGCCGTGCAGGAGGTCATCGGCGATCAGTTGGCGGTGCATGTCCGATAGGGTGGCGATGCCGTCTTTTTGCTGCGCAACCCAATTGGGATGGTTCCAAAAGGTGAAAGCCCCTTGCCGGCGGGCCTCCCGATAAGCCTCGACCGGGTCGTTCAAGAGGAGCTTGTTGGCATCGGTGATGAAAATGGCATTGGCATGGCCGGGAGGCATGTCCCTCGTAATTTCAGAACCGGGCACTACGACAAGCCCATAAGGCCGGGCGTATTGTTCGGCCAATTGATAGGCCCTGTTGCGATCCGGGTGGGGAATATCCTCTTTTCTAGGCTGGTATTCGAGGTGTTCGGTGAGCGAAATGGCATCGAGGCTGTCGCGCACGGCCTCCTGTACCCGGATGTCGGGCCACACACTGCCGTCCGAAAAAACCGTGTGAATGTGGAAATCGCAGGTCAGCGTGCGAAAGCCGGGCACGTCGGGGAACTGGATGGCCCGCCCGTGCGGGTGAGTATGCGTTTGGGCCAAAAGGTGCAGCGTAAACAACAAAAAGAAAGGTGTGGCGAGTTTTTTCATCGAATCAATTTTGAGTCCTCTCCGAAAAGTCAGCACAACNNTAAAATTCTCTCTCTAAATATGCTTCTGCCTGTGCAATATACTACAACTTGAAATGACTTTTCGGAGTGGATTCAATTATCTTGCGGACAAAGATAACCGGGGCGTATGGAATACCTCGCCTGGCTTCCTGAATTTTTCACCACCGAAATTTCCCGTTCCTTTGCAGGCTCAAATAAACGACTACATGAAAATCCACCGCCCCTTGGCACAGGCCGTCGTTCAGGCACTGGCAGCGATTTTCCGGGAAGGCAAACATGCCGACAAGGTTATCGAGCGCGTGCTGAAATCGAATCCCAAGTGGGGCAGCCGCGACCGGGCCTTTATTGCCGAAAACGTCTATGAATGTGTGCGGTGGCGGCGTTTGTTGGTCGCACTGGCAGGGGATGTGCCGCAATTCGGAAAGGAAAACGACGGCGTGCTCGCCCGGATGCTGGGCGTGAATTTGATACTGGCGAAAACCGAACTGCCCGCTTGGGAGGAATTTGCAGGACTTGACGCTGCCGCCGTTTTTCGGGAAAAGGAAAAGCTGGAGTCGGCGGGTGATCGTAAAGTTTTGCAGTCCATTCCCGATTGGCTGGACGAAACGGGCGCTGCGGAACTGGGCAGCGCCTGGGATGCCGAACTTGCGGCGCTCAACCAAATGGCCCCCATCGTCTTGCGGGCCAATACGCTGAAAATCAAGCGGGACGAACTGGCGGCCATGCTCCGGCAACGGGGTTGGGAAGCAGGCTGCACCGACCTGTCACCCGATGCGCTGGTATTGGAGCGCCGGGGCAATGTGTTTGTCAGTCCCATGTTCAAAAACGGATTTTTTGAGGTGCAGGATGCCGGCTCACAGTGCATAGCGCCTTTCCTTCAAGTCAAGCCGGGCATGAGGGTCGTGGATGCCTGTGCCGGGGCCGGCGGCAAAACCCTTCACCTCGCCGCCCTCATGCAGAACAAGGGCAGCATTACCGCCCTCGACACGGAATTCCGCAAGCTGGAGGAACTGCGCCGCCGTGCCCGCCGCAACGGTGCGCACATCGTGCAGGCCCGCCACATCGAGTCCACCAAAACCATCAAACGGCTGCACGGCACTGCCGACCGGCTCCTGCTCGACGTGCCCTGCTCCGGCCTCGGCACCTTGCGCCGCAATCCCGATGCTAAATGGAAACGCTCCCCGGATTTTCTCGAAAGCGTGAAAGCCACCCAGGCCCAAATCCTCCGGGATTATTCCAAAATGCTGCGCCCCGGCGGCATGATGGTCTATGCCACGTGCAGTATCCTGCCTTCCGAAAACGAGCAGCAGGTCGCCCGCTTCCTCACCGAAAACCCCGCCTTCCACCTACAGGCCGAACGCTGGATTTCTCCTGCCAAAGAGGGTTTCGACGGCTTTTACATGGCTTTGATGGCCCGGGAGTGATTGGTGAAATCTATGAAGCTGTTTAGATTCTCTTTNNAAAAATGGCTCTTTTCTATCTCCGGCAAGAAAATTTAAACAGCTTCTATCGCCCCCAAATATTTATTCACGTATTCCTCCATCCGTTTCCGGCGGTATTGCATGATGAAACGGGGATGGGGCAGGGAGATGATTTTTTCAAAAAAGCCCTCTTTTTCGTTGAGCTTGGAGAGGAATTGAAAATTTTTACCCTCGCCGAGGCATATACAGGCATCCCGTCTCACTCCCAGGTCGAGCAGGCCCTGGAGGTGCATTTTCACAAACGGGACAATGGCCTCCTGCAAGGGTTTTTCATCGTAGTAGTTGTAGTTTTTGCCACCTTTCACGAAACCGAATGGGACAACGGAGTTGATGAAAAATTGCCGATAAAACGACTCCGGGCCGCCAAATCCATGAATGGTGCGATAAACGAACAGGGCGGAAAGTTCCTCCCGTTTCGGGAAGGGATTCGGGATGCCGCAATCCCGCTCCAAATGGATCGGATCGGTGAAGGCAACGTTGGTGATGCCTGCGCCGAAGCGCCCAGGGTTGATGCCGAGCAGTAAGGTTCTTCGCTGGTCATCGCCATAGTATTTGTCCAAAAAAAGCCCGAAAACCCTTGCCGTATCAGGGTTTTCGCTCAAGGGCAGCAGCCATTCCACCCCGCTTGGCAGTGCGGGCAAGTGTTCGGATAGCCGGAAAAAATGGCCTTTCAGTGAAATGTTGAGGGGCTGCATATTTGGAATAGTGATCATTTAGGCATTAATTTGCATCATCTTTATGGCGAAAAAAATTACTTCCCTTCCATTACATCGGAAATTCGCCCGCCATACTATGTTTTTCAACAAACTGCACAACCACTCCCCGTAGTAACATTTTTTCAAACCAGACTTGGCTTCGTTTCACGTTGAAACATCGGGCGTTGCTCGTGGGCCGAGCGTAAACCTACTACGAGAAAGTGATGCAGTTTTTCCCAAAGGTGTGGTTTTTTTTCACAAAACCCCTGTCCAGAATCCCCCGATTTTCGTTCCGCATGGCCCGTGTCGTGGCCGGTTTTTGCAACCATCTTGGAATGAAGGCTTTGCGTCGGTCATTCGATGCCGGCCAGGCTTGCCTGTTTTGTTGCCTGCTTGCGGGCACAGTCGGTTTCGCAACTTTCCACTTGGCGCAGCCCACTGCCGATGGCCCATTTTATTATGGTGAAACAACATGGCAACAAGAGGCGAAAGATGTTTTTCCGCATGAATTTTTCAGGGAGTTCGATCCATCGGGCAGGCTGCCTGCTGCGACCCTGGTGAACGACCTCGGGGCCTTGCAAAAAGAAGCGCTCGTTTATGTGGATTTGCTCATGGCCCAGGATGACCATTTTCTCACAGAGGAAGAAAAGGCCAGTAAATACAGGAGTCTTGCCCTTGCGGCCATGCTCGTCAGCGCTACGTTGGACGACCGGACGGAACAGCGGTACTGGTCGGGCCTCGCCATAGGCCATTGCCAAACAGCCCTGCAAGTATTGGACAACCCGGACCATGCCCCAGCGGAAATCCTGGATGAAATAAAGGCCCGCCAATTGGTCGCCCTGGCCATGAACCACTATCAGGGCGGAAGGGTGCAACGAGGCGAACTTGCCGGAATTTTTGCATCAATCAATCAAAATTTTCTGGTAAGGAAAGGTTTTTGCAGGTATAAAATAATGATGGCACTCGACAGGGACGGCATCATCCGACTGCCTGCCTTCTCCGAAAAGAAATACATCTGAGATGCTGTTTAAATTCTCTTTACCGGGCTATAAAAGGCCATTTTCCGCCCTGCGGCGGAAAATTTTTTCGGCAATAGCGCTGCTATTCCCTCAAAAATTTTTCACCGTAGGACAAAAAATGTCTCTTTTCTATCTCCGGCAAGAAAATTTTATCAGCCTCTGAGCTATACACAGCATTTAAACACAAAAATACTTACGGCGCAGGGCTACCGCTCTGCGCTTTTTTTGTGCCTGCTCAGGAGCGTAGGGCCTGGGGCAAGATTTCCGAAGGTCTCCAAGACTTCGGAAATCTGGGGCTAAACGACCAGCCAAAAGAGGAAAATTTTACCTTTGCAACGCTTTTAAAACAGGCCCTCCTGCCGAGGTGGGGAATGTCGCCAAGTATTGTGGAAAATAAAATGAACATTTTATTTATCAGACCATTTCACGCTTCTGGTTTTGGGCAGCTATTGAATGTTTAGTTTTTTCCTCGATACCAAGTTCCGCCGATGCGGGGATTTGCGAGGCAATTTTTTAAAAAGACAATCAACAACCGTTAATGGACAGAAATACCATCATCGGCTTCCTGCTGATATTCGGATTGCTCATCGCCATGCAACTCGTCATGGCTCCCGAACAGAAAAAGCTGGAAGCCGAACGGCAAGCCAAGCTCGATTCGCTTCGTCAGTTGGAGCAGACCCGTGCCGACAGCCTTGCACAGTTGCAGCTAACCGGCTTGCAGGACACCATCCAAGTGGATTCGCAGGTACTGGTCGAACGCCAATTGCTGGTGTCGAGCGAATTTGGCCCCTTTGCCGCTGCCGCTGCCGGCCAGGAGAAATTCGAGGTGTTGGAGAACGATGTGATGCGGGTACTCTTCACCAATAAAGGAGGACGCATCAAAGAGGTGGAACTGAAGCAGCATTTCAAAGTGCTGCTGGACGAGAACCGCAAGGAAATCAAACTCCCCCTGAAATTGCTGGAAGATGAAAAAGACCGCTTCGAGTACCTGTTGCCCGTTGTCGGGCTGCCCAACAAGCTGAGCAGCGAGCGCTTGTTTTTTCAGCCTGTGAAAGAAAGCGGCAATTCGGTCGCTTTTCGTGCCGATGCCGGGCAGGGGCGCTACTTCGAGCAGGTTTACACCATCGATCCGGGCAGTTACGCCCTTCGCTACGAGTTGCGCTTCAGGGGCCTGCAGCAAGTGCTCGATCAGCAAGATGGAGCCGTGCAGCTCCGCTGGGTCAACTACCTCGACAAACTGGAACAGAACCACCAGTATGAGCGGAATTACAGCACTGTTTACTACAAGCCTGCCGACGATGACTACGACTACTGCTCCTGCACCTCCAATGATCAAGACGACTTCTCTGGCAAACCCATCCATTGGACAGCCCACTCCAACCAGTTCTTTGCCAGTGTACTCATCACGAAGGAAGCCCCTTTTAAGGGAGGTGTTTTCACTACGGAAGTATTGGACGAAAACAGCGATGACCTGAAAAAACTGACCTCGCAGGTGGCTGTTCCCTTCGGCGAGCGGGAGGTCTTCCCGATGGAGCTTTATTTGGGGCCAAAGGATTTCGATGCACTGCGGGCCTATCGCGCCCAAATGGAGGACATCATCCCTTTCGGCACTAGCATCATCGGCACGGCGAACCGCTGGATCGTTCGGCCACTGTTCAACTTCCTGCTCTCTTTTATCGGGGTGAAAGGCATCGTGATCCTTGCCCTCACTCTTATCGTGAAGCTGTTGCTCTATCCGCTGAGCTACAAGATGTTGTACTCCCAAGCCAAAATGGCGGCGTTGAAACCACAACTGACCACGCTCCGGGAAAAATTCAAGGACGATCAGGCGCAAATGCAGATGGAAAGCATGAAAATATACCGGGAGTTCGGCGTGAATCCATTGGGTGGTTGCCTGCCTGTCGTGCTGCAAATGCCGGTCTGGCTGGCGCTCTACCGCTTCTTCCCTGCATCCATCGAATTCCGGCAGGCCGATTTCCTTTGGGCGACCGACCTGTCCAGTTACGATGCCGCTTTCTGGCTACCGTTTCACATCCCTTTTTACGGAGAACACGTCAGCCTTTTCACCCTGCTGTGGGCCGTGACCACTGTGATGTACACCCACTACAACATGCAGCAGATGGACATGGCCAACATGGGCGGGGCCAATGCAGCAATGATGAAGTGGATGCAATACCTCATGCCGGTTTTCTTCCTCTTCTTTTTCAACAACTTCGCCTCCGGCCTCACGTGTTACCTTGTTTTCAGCAACATCCTGAACGTTGCCCAAACCATCGTTACCAAGAAGTTCATCATTGACCACGACAAGATAAAGGAACAGTTGGAAGCCTACCGAAAAAAGCCCAAGAAAAAAGGGGGGTTCCAGGCCCGGTTAGAGGATGCCCTGAAACAGCAACAGGCCCTTGCCGCCCAGCGGGAAGCCGCCTCCAAAACCGACAAAAAGAAAAAGTGATCAACACGACTGCCATGAAAATCGCTGCCACCACCATTTTTGCCGTTTTTTTGATTGCTGCCGCAACGATGACGTCCTGTCATCGCAAGGCTGCCGACAAGGTTCAACAGGAGCAACCGGTCACGGATATAAAGACCGACCCCGAACCGCCCGCTGCCGAGCCGGCACCAGAGGCTTATCAGTTCGTGGGCTATCAAAAAACGCCTTGTTATGGCATGTGCCCTGTGTATGAGGTGAAAATCAATACCGATGGAAAAGCCACGTGGGTTGGCAGGATGAACGTGGAACGGACTGGCCGACACGAAGCCCGCGTAGGAGATGACGTACTCAAGCGCATCCGTGAAAAAATTCACGAAGTCAGGTTCCTCGATTTTGAAAACCAGTACCCCGTAAGCGGCCCCCGCATCGCCGACCTGCCCTCTACTATTATATATGTACGCATCGGCGACATGGAAAAAATCGTGCATGACACCCACGACGCACCGGCAGACTTGAAAGATTTTGAAAAATTTATGGAGAAGATAATCGCCGAAATTCCCTGGCAACCCTCCGACCGAAAAGATTGACAACGCCCGTTTCGATTGGCCTATAATCCTTTTTGATTTAACCAACGCACCCTTCAATATTCCCTGCGGGAACCCGTCCACGTCATGTTGGCTGCCACACAGGGAGGACTTGCATCCCAGGAGAGGAAGTTTTCTTCCAGCGCTAGTCCCGATTTTCTGGAAAGACAAGGCCCTCATCGTCCCTCATACCTCACCTCTACCGACTCCCAATCCGACACCTCCCCGCCGTTCCGGGTCGAAGTTGATGTCAATGGCGGTGAGAATCCCCTTCCGCACCCCAATAAAAATCCCCTACTTTTGCACCAAAACAACCCTCATGCGCTACCTCGATCCGAAAAACGACCTCACCTTCAAAAAGGTCTTTGGCCAGCACCCGCACCTGCTCATGAGCCTGCTCAACGCCCTGCTGCCCCTGCCGGAGGGCCGTCAGATCGTGGAGCTGGAATACCTGCCCGCCGAACTCGTGCCCGAAATCCCCGTCCTCAAAAACTCCATCGTGGACGTGCGCTGCACCGACTCCTCTGGCCGGCAGTTCATCGTGGAAATGCAAATGTTCTGGACGCCCAGCTTCAAAAGCAGGGTACTGTTCAACGCCTCCAAGGCATTCGTCAAGCAACTGGATGCCGGCAAGGACTACCGGGGCCTCCAGCCCGTCTATGCCCTCAGCCTGGTGAACGAGGAATATGAGGCCGACACTGACCAATACTACCACCACTACGGCATCATCCACAACGAACTGACCAACAAGCGCATCGAGGGCCTGGAGTTCGTCTTCGTGGAACTGCCAAAGTTCAAGGCCAGGAACATCACGGAGAAAAAACTTCAGGTGCTGTGGCTCCGGTACCTCACGGAGATCGAGAACAAGACCGAAAACCTCCCCGCCGACCTGCTGGAAGACCCCCTGTTCAGGGAGGCCATCGAAATCCTGCAGGAAAGCGCCTTCACCAGGGAGGAAATGGAAGCCTACGACAAATACTGGGACCATGTGCGCACCGAACGGACGATGGTTGCGGATTCTTTTCAAAAGGGCATCGAGCAGGGCCAGCAGATCGGCATGCAAAAGGGCGAACAGATTGGTATGCGAAAGGGCGAACAGATTGGCATACAAAAAGGCATGAAACTCACCCTCCAGGTCATCCGCCTACACCGGCAGGGCAACACCCCGGAGACGATCAGCCAAACGTTGGGGCAACCCTTGCCGGATATCCTGGCGCTACTTTCAGAGGCGGGACTAGTGGAGTAGGTACGCAACGACCATCTTATGGCGAAATGGTTTTTTTCAGTCAGGTGGGGTGGGGCGATTTTACCGAAATAAACAGAAAACAAAGGTAGCTCTCACAAGTGCCGGGCGAAGCGGCACTTGGTGCACTGCTGTGCCTCCGCAAGTGCTGCTTCGCTCGAGGCTTGCTGGAACGGGGCGATTGTCATGGTCACAAAGACACGGCTTGATTGGGGGGCGAAGGCTTGCTGCAACTGGGCAATATTTTATTTTATGGGCAATTAGGCTAACTTTGAGCCGTTGAATCCTTTATTCAATGCTGCTTGCCAAAAACAAGCAGCAGCCTTTCTTAGAACAAAACATTGCAGTTAAATAATTTAGATATGCTTACAGTACACCCGCAATACATCACCGACAAGACGGGTAAAAAAATATCTGTGGTGCTTTCTATGAAGGATTTTAAAGCCATTATGGAAGAATTGGAAGATATAAAACTTTATGATGAAGCCAAAAAATCCAAAGAGCCTTCTGTTCCCATTGATGATGCCTTTAAAATGATTGAAGCCAAACGTAAAGCGAAATAATAGCCTATAATGTAACCTTAAACAAACGAGCCATCAAAGCGCTTGAAAAAATCAACGAGCCGTAATTTTTTAGGTATTGGATTCAGAATTTTACCAACTGATAAGCCAGCAAAGAATGTCACTCATCAAGCGTTGTTTGACTTATCGCTTTAAAAGGCTCAATGTTATTTTGTGACCATCAAATCCTTCACCACCATGAAAAGGCTATTGCATAAATTCTGGAAATCCGAGGGTCAGGAAGAAATTTATACACCAAAAGGTATGGACATGGATTTTGAATTGACCTATCGTAGCTTGGTCGTTGGGACACTAAGTTTGAGGGATGGCGAATGGGCGTTCAAATACTCCGATGCCTTTAAAAGGCAGGACATGATAAAACCTTTGACCGATTTTCCCGATGTGGAAAAGGTCTATACAATGAACGAACTCTTTCCATTTTTTGTGGAACGCATACCCGGACTTGGCCAACCCAAAGTCCAGGAAATCATCAAAAAGGAGAAGATTGATGAACACAATGAGGCAGCATTGTTGAAGCGGTTTGGGCGAATCACCATTGCCAACCCCTTTCAATTGCAGGTTGTGTAGTTTGACAACTTCCCTTCGCCCACCAACCCCTCATACAGTTTCTTCATTTCAACAATCGTATCCCGGATATGGAAATGCCGGGCGATGTGTTCTTTGGCCCGTTGCCCATATTCCCGGCAGCGCTCCCGGTCGTGATAAAGCGACAGCACGGCCGCCGACAGCGCTGCCGGGTCTTTTGGGGGCACGACAAGGCCACATTGCCCATGCAGTACCAATCCCCGGTTGCCGGGTATGTCGGTGATGATGGGCGCAACCCCCAACGACATGGCCTCGACGACAGCCTTCGTCATGGCCTCTCCCCGGACGGAGGACAACACGTGGGCATTGCAGGCAGCCACTATCCTAAGGGCATCCTGCCGATAGCCTAACACTTTGATTTTCTGCGAGTTGGGGTTGTCGTCAATGCATTGCCTGTTTTTGCCGGCATCCATGCCCTTGCCAATGAGCAACCAGTAAACCTTCGCATCTGGCGGGAGTTGGCGCGTGGCTTCGAGCAGGTAGGCCATGCCTTTGAATGGTCGTACATTGGCCATGCAACTCACCGCAAAACTGCCTGCCGGGACACCGAACGCCGTCAAATCAATGGGGTCAATGTGTGCGTACCAATCGGGCGAATGTCCTTTCGGGATGGTGACGGCCTTTTTTTTGTCAAAAAAAAGCTGCCGACTGAAATGCGCTTCAATCGCCGGAGAAATGCACCATATCATGTCCGTGCGGGGGTGAAGGTATTTCAACCAAGCCGTCGGATCGTACCAATGGACATTGCCGGTGTAGCCCCTGTAAAGCACCACTTTCACCGGCAGTCCCTGCGCCGCCCGTATGCCATTGAGGATGGCCTTGCTATTGAAAAGATGGAGTATGTCGTGTTTGCCCGCTATCAATTCCTCCCGGATCCGCTTGACCGCCGCCTTGTCCCATTTTTTTTCGGGGTGAAACGAAATGACCCGTATGCCAGCCGACCTGAATCTGGCGACATACTCCGCATCGCCGTATGTCATGATTTCCACTTCGATGCCAGCCTTTTTCAGGCCAATGAACAGCTCCGCCTCTGGCCGCACGGATTGGGTCTCCCTGTAATTGCTGATGACGAGGACTTTGATCATGGATGATTGATCTACATTCACCACCCACACCCACATTTTGCAAATGTTGGGCGGCAAAGGCCGCAAAATATGGTTTTTGAAAAAAAGCACAACCCCTGGCCACAGGGCAAAGCAATTTGCGGCCCGTCAATTAACAATTCCTTCTTTACTTTGCCCACCTTGATAAAAAGTCAATGCCAATGAAAATCCTCTTGCTCGGCAGTGGAGGCAGAGAACACGCCTTCGCCTGGAAATTGCGGCAAAGCCCACGCTGCTCCAAACTCTACATCGCCCCCGGCAATGCCGGCACAGCCACCAGTGGCGAAAACGTGGCCCTCGACATCGGCGACAATGCCGCCATCCACGATTTTGTGGTGGAAAATACCGTTGGGATGGTCGTCGTCGGACCCGAAGCACCGCTCGTGAACGGCGTGCAAAACTACCTCCGCCGGATGCGCAGCACCTCGCACGTGCCCGTCATTGGCCCCTCGTTGCAGGGTGCCCGGCTGGAGGGCAGCAAGAGCTACGCAAAAAAGTTCATGCAGGAATTTGGCATCCCGACCGCCGGCTACCGGGAGTTTCACTCAGCAAAGGCTGGGGCGGCCATTCATTTCATCCAAAAAAAAGCCTCGCTGCCCATCGTGCTGAAAGCCGATGGCTTGGCGGCAGGCAAGGGGGTGGTCATTTGCCAGTCGCGGGAGGAGGCCGTTGCCGAAATCCGGGAAATGCTCGAAGGAAAATTTGGCCAGGCGAGCCGCAAGGTTGTCGTTGAGGAATTTCTCAGTGGCATCGAGTTCAGCGTGTTTGCGCTCACGGACGGCGAATCGTACCAGATTTTGCCCACTGCCAAAGACTACAAACGCATCGGCGAGGGCGATACCGGCCCGAACACGGGCGGCATGGGAGCAGTTTCCCCCCCTCCCTTCGTGGATGCGGATTTGATGAAAAAAGTGGAGGAGCGCATCATCCGGCCCACGGTTCAGGGACTGAAAAAACGGGGCATCGAATACCAGGGGTTCCTCTTTTTTGGCCTCATTCGGGTTGGCGACGATCCTTACGTCATTGAATACAACTGCCGCATGGGCGACCCCGAAACGGAAGTCGTGTTGCCCCGCCTGAAGAATGACCTCGTGGAGCTTTTCCTTGCCGTGGCGGACCGCCGCCTCTCCGAAGTCCGCATCGAGGAAGACGAACGTGCCACCACGACCATCATCCTGGCGGCGGGCGGTTATCCTGGCGACTATGCCAAAGGCATGGCCATCAACGGCATTGATAAAGTGAAAGACAGCATCGTTTTTCACGCAGGCACGAAAGCCGCCGGCAACCAAGTGTTGACAAATGGCGGGCGTGTGCTCGCCATCACTTCTTATGGCAGCACTTTCCGGGAAGCTCTGGCCCTTTCCAACAAAAACGCTGCGACAATTGACTTTGAAGGTAAATATTATAGGCGGGACATTGGCTACGACCTTTAGGGAATGGTTAATGTATAATGGTTAATGGTGCGAATAGTGGGGATGTATTCCGGGCAATGAAATGCCGGGTTTGTTTTTGAACGTTCTTCCGTATTTCGTGCGGAACATGCACCTGTTTTCAAGATGGGGAAGATGGGGTGGTTGAATGCTCAACCATCTCAACCATCTTAACCATCTCAACAAGGAGTCCACTCCGAAAAGTCATTTCAAGTTGTAGCACATTGCATAGGCAGAAGAATATTTAGAGAGAGAATTTTATTTGAAAGAAAATTTTTTTTGAAAAATTTTCTTTCAAATAAAATTCTCTCTCTGTTTTTTTTCTGATGTGCTGACTTTTCGGAGTGGACTCAACAAGTCATTTTGAACACGTTACCTGAGCCAGACATGACCGGCGCAAAACAATTCCATGCCAACGGCAAACTTCTGCTCACTGCCGAGTATTTCGTGCTCGATGGTGCGCTGGCTTTGGCCCTTCCCACCAAGCGCGGGCAGTCCCTCACGTGTATGCCCGCAAGTGAGCAACAAGAACTTGCAACGCTGCATTGGCAGAGTTTTGATGAAACAGGCACACCCTGGTTTGAGGCGACCTTTGCCGTGCAGGATTTTGCAATCCTCCAGGCCACCGATACTGCGGTGGCCAACCGCCTCCGGGCCATCCTGACCGAAGCCCGAAAATTGGTACCTGCATTTCTCCCAACCATGCCTACCCACCCTACTGCCTCCACCTATAAGTTCACCAACTTGTCCATCCACTGCCATCTTGATTTTCCCCGCGAATGGGGTCTGGGCACAAGTTCCACCCTCATTCATCTCGTTGCGCAATGGGCAGGAGCCGATGCTTTCGAGTTGCAATTCCGCACGTTTGGAGGGTCGGGCTACGACATCGCCTGCGCCGGGGCAGACGGGCCGTTGCTCTACCGCCTAAAGGATGGGCAACCACAGGCAACACCCTGCGACTTTAGGCCCTCTTTCTCCGACCAACTGTACTTTGTTTATTTGGGAAAAAAACAGGACAGCCGGGAAGGCATTGCCCGCTATCGGCAATGGAGCAATGGAGCAGGGAAGGCGCTGACCGTTTTTACAAATAAAATAACCGCCCTCACGGAGGGCTTCCTGGCCGCCGAAACACCCGGCGAGTTCGGGGAACTGATGCGAAGGCACGAAGAAGTGGTCTCCGAAGCAATCGGACTTCCCCGCGCCAAGTCCCTCTATTTCAGTGATTTTTGGGGTGAAATAAAATCGCTTGGCGCATGGGGCGGCGACTTTGTGCTGGCTCTCAGCAACCGCCCAGTCGAAGAAACACAGACTTATTTCAACGAAAAAGGCTTCGGCGTGTTCTTGCCATACGATACACTGGTACGATAAAAAAACCACGATATGGCTACCATTTGGTTCGACAGCAAAATCATACGCATCAAAGACGAATCGCCGACCACGAAACGGTTTTGGCTGCAAGTCGAGGGCACGGAACCGTTCGATTTCAAAGCGGGGCAATTTGTGACCATGGACCTGCCCATCGGCGAAAAGCGCAGGCAACGCTGGCGCAGTTATTCCATCGCCAACGCACCCGACGGGACAAATGTGCTCGAGTTTTGCATCGTCCACCTCGAAGGAGGCACTGCGACCGAGTTTTTCTTCAAAGATGCCCAAATCGGAACCCCCATCAAGTTCAAAGGCCCTGACGGCAACTTCATCCTGCCCGATGTCATTGAAAAAAAACTCGTGCTGGTCTGTACGGGCACGGGGGTAGCCCCTTTCAGGAGCATGGTTCAGGATTTGAAAAACCACGGCAAGCCTCACAAGGAAATCCACCTCATTTTTGGCACCCGGTACCGGGACGGCATCCTCTACCAAGAAGAATTTGAACAACTGGCCAAAGAAATGCCCGGCTTCCGTTACTCCGTTGCACTTTCGAGGGAAAACGACCTGCCCCTCAACGGCAGCTTGATGGACCTGAAAAAGGGCTACGTTCACCCCATCTACCTGAAAGAGTACACCGAAAAAAGCCCCGACATCGTGTTTTATCTTTGTGGTTGGACGCAAATGGTGGACGAAGCCGTTGCCAACCTCATCGTCAAACTGGGCTACGACCGCTCCCAAGTAAAATACGAATTGTACGGTTAAGAAACAGTAAAAGATAAGTTCATAGTTTTGGTCAGTCTTCGACTTGCCAAAACTGTGAACCTCTCTTTTTTTTCGGCGACGCAGCCGCCGAAAAAAAAGAGAGGTTGTTTTTTGTTTGGACAAAGCCCAAAAACATCCAACATGGGAAACATCTATGACAAAGCTTTCAAGGAAATCGTAGAGCCTGCCATAAAGGCGCTCGTCGTGTTCATCTTGGGTATCCACATCGAGCAGATGAAGGAGGTGAAGGACAAACTCCGGCACACTATGGAACGGGAAGGCGACTACATCAAGATGCTCCTATACAAGGACAAGACAAAAGACTGCATCCTGCACCTTGAATTTCATGTGAAAGACGAGAACATTGGCTTGCTGATGTTGTTGAAAAAAAGGCATGTTGGCCATCAAGTTTGGATTGCCGGTACAGCAGTTCGTGCTTTACACGGGCAACAAGAAGAAACTCAAAAACCTCACAGGTATTTACGACGACGGAACGACCCGGCACGATTTCCGGGTCATCATCCTCAAATCCATTGACTATGAGAAATTCCTGGAGTACGACATCCCAGAGGTCGTCACACTGGCCATTCTGGGCGATTTCAAAGGCAAGCAGGCCGAAGTAGTCATCGAGGAAATCCTTCACAGACTGGACGAAACGGCGGGCAGCAAAAGGCGGCATCTACCTATGTCGCACGATTGGAAATCTTTTCAAACCTGCGTAACTTGCAACCGTTAATCATTAAAATATCCAAGAAAATGGCATTCACATATAATCTGGAAAAAGACCTTCGGTACCAGCAAGGCATGAAAAAAGGCAAAATGGAAGGTATTCGGGAAGGCATTCGGGAAGGTATGGAAAAAGGCATGGAGGATGCATTGGCAGAGAAAGTCCTTGCCATTCAGAACATGACCGAAAAATATTTCCAGCCGGACATGATAGCAGGGATACTTGAAACTGATGAACAATTTATACTGCTCGTCCAGCAGCAGCTTCACAAGAAGCCGCAGATCGAAGCCCTGCTCGCCGAAGGAACGCTCAATTTGACCGAAATCGCCGCAAGGCTCGAAGTGGAAAAATATGTGGTAAAGGCCGTTGAAAAGAAAATGGCCAAGCGCCGCATCTGACCGACAATTCCCTATCGCCGTCGTACCAATTTTTTTAATCAAAAACTTCCAACACAAAATATGAATACAGCAACCGTATCCCACGTCATGCTCTATACCGAGCAGACACCCAATCCTGAATCTCTGAAATTCGTGACCAACCGGATGCTCTACCGGGGCACTGCCGATTTCCGGGAAGAAAGTGCCGCCTGTGAGTGGTCGCCATTGGCCGCCAAGTTGTTCGACCATCCTTTTGTCAAAGGGGTTTATATCACCAACAATTTCGTCACCGTCACCAAAGAATTTAACTACGAGTGGGCCGACATCATGCTCAAGTTGAAGGATTTCATCAAAAACTACGTGGAGGAGGGTGGCGAGATCGTGAAGGACGGCTTTGCGGAAGCAATGGCACAAGCAGAAGCCGAACGGGCCGCCGAGCAATTCTCCGGCGAAGACGGCGACACGGCCCGGCGCATCAAGGAGTTGATTGATACCTACGTGAAACCCGCCGTGGAGATGGATGGTGGCAACATAGAATTCAAGGCTTACGACAAAGGCGTGGTGTATGTGACCATGCAAGGCTCATGCAGTGGCTGCCCCTCTTCTACCGTCACGCTGAAGGCAGGCATCGAGGGTATGTTGAAACGCATGGTGCCAGAGGTGACGGAGGTCGTGCAGGAGATGGGTTAGTAGCTCAATCTTGTGTTTCAACCTCCAAATCCTGCACTGTTGAATATAGTGATGAGCCTGCCGTCATTCGCAGGATTGATGTTGTCCCTGATTTCAATTTTCAGTTCGTTGTTGAATGGAGTTGGATCAGAGATCGGGCTTTGATAGTAAAGGAAATAAATGCTGTTGGCCCGGGTCTGTATTTCCGTTTGTATATCGAGGAACATTTTTTCCAGACCAGCCACGTCATCTGCCCTAAAGTAGCGGTCCTTGTCGTTGGCCAGTAGTTTCAGGGAAGGTTCGTCGAGGTCGGGGCTTGCAAGTGCCGCAATGTAAACCCGCCGGGAGCCGAGTGCATTTTTCACATGCTGTAGAGTGACGGTTTGCGAGGCGTTGTGGCGGCCATCCGTGAATACAATCAAACTCCCGTCCACGATTTCGTCAATGTCGAAACTATCGTCCCACAGGCCCGCCATTTCGATGATTGCCCCATAAAGGTTGGTGGAGTTGAAAAGCCCCGACTCCGGGATGCTGTTGATGGCTGCAATGAGGGCCTGCTTATCCTCCGTGAAACCCTGCAATTTGACCGTTTGGGCATCGAAAGTATAAATGGCGATCTGCTGATCGGGCAGTTTCTTGTCCACCATTGCCTTGGCTGCATCTTTTATCTGAGGCACAAAACCTTCGATGCTCCGGCTGATGTCGAGCAGCAGGATGGTTTTCAGTTCATAAGGAATAGACCCCCGGCCCACCCGCAGGTCGGCTTCCGAGTCAAGTTTTCCACCGTTTTCCGTAACGATAAAATCTTCCTGCTTGAGGGTAGTCACACCTTTGTGAAAATAGTCCGTCACCTGAAAAAGCACCTGTACCATGCGGTTTTGCGGCACCACGTCCACGTCCAGGTTTTTCATTCTGTAAAAATCGGAATAATCAAAAGGAGCGAAGTCGTCATCCTTTTTGCAGCCAACTGTGGCCACCAAAACGACGAGCAAGGAAAGTCCGGTCAGCGTGATAAGTGATTTCATGGATTTGGAAATTTTGCTTCGTGGAACGGTTCATTTCAACCATTTTCCCATTTTTGGGAAAATGAATGGCCGTTGCACGCGAACATGAACGAAATGAAAACACCTTAAGAACGGATCACGGCGGCATTTTTCACGAATGGGACCATATTTTAATGAAAACTTAAATGATCCTGCGAATGGGCAAGAAGCAAGTTGCAGTGGGGCTTCGTGACCCCGTAACGATGGGCCAGTAATTTGTAACTGCCAAATAAAAGTTACGAGTGCGCTCGAAGCGACCCCCGTAACGACGGGCCATTACGGCGTCGCTTCAAGCGCCCCCGTAATTTCAGAATTCCTGACATGGTCGTAAATTGAAAATGGAAAATTGCCCGATGCCCCCTTTGGTTTTCCCTGCGGGAATCTGTCCACGCCACGCTGGCCGCCCCGCCGACTGGGCATCCCGCACTTTCCTCCGTGACGTGGACAGAGCCCCTGCCCCGGTTCATCGGGGGGTTCCCGCAGGGAATAATAAAAAGAGCGCAGCGAGCGGGGAAGCAGTGGACTCGAAGTCACCCGGCAGATGAGCCGACACCCCCTACCTCCTTACCTTTCGTTCCTCCTCGATGTCCGGGTTCAGTTGCAGCGCCTTTTGAAAAAACACCTGGGCTTGTTCCGGCTGGTTGGCGTTGTAATAAGCCGTGCCCAGGTTGTAGTTGGCATCCGCGT
>JRYF01000426.1_pt1 | contig 25188 bp, 24 predicted proteins | sample 235331 | NCBI WGS metagenome assembly JRYF01 (sample SAMN03074217, study PRJNA261475) | activated sludge metagenome | biome: Wastewater Treatment Plant; feature: Wastewater; material: Activated sludge; isolation source: activated biomass of a wastewater treatment plant treating hydrocarbon... ...
GCCTCGACGTCGTTGCCGTCGACCCGCTCGCCGCTCACGCCGATCGCCGCCGCCCGGGCCAGCGCGCCCTCGCCGCCGGTCATCGCACCGGTGGCGGTGGTCGCCGACCAACGGTTGTCCTCGCAGACGAACAGCAGCGGCAGGCGGTAGACCACGGCCCAGTTCAGCGCCTCGAGGAAGGGGCCGCGGTTGATCGCCCCGTCGCCGAAGAAGCAGGCGACGAGGGCATCGCGGCGCTGGAGCACGAGCGCCTGCGCCGCGCCGACGGCGATCGGCAGCCCGGCGGCGACGACACCGTTGGCGCCGAGCATGCCGACCCCGAAGTCGGCGATGTGCATCGAGCCCCCCTTGCCGCCGTTGCAGCCGGTGGCCCGGCCGTGCAGCTCGGCCATCATGCGGCCCAGGTCCGCGCCCTTGGCCAGCGTGTGGCCGTGGCCGCGGTGGGTGCTGGTCAGCAGGTCGTCCGGCCGCAGCACGTAGCCCACGCCGGCAGCCACCGCCTCCTGCCCGGTCGACAGATGAAGCGGCCCGCGCACCGCGGCCTGCGCGCCCAGCGTCTGGCCGAAAGCGGCCACGCCACCCTGGCTGGCGCGCTCGGCAGCGTCCTCGAACGCCCGGATGCGCAGCATGCTGCGCAGCAGCGCCGCCAGACGCGCACGCCGCTCGTCGTCCCGAATCTCCAGCACCGATCACCCCCGGCCACGGGGCCTGCCAACGACGGCCGGATGGTAACGATCGTGACTTTTCAGGCGATCGCGGTTTTCCCTTGGGGGCCCGGGCCGGTGGCCCCCGTGCACCCGGGCCGGATCATGCCGCGAGCACGTCCCGCAGCGCGGGATGCTTGCCGAACTGGGCCTTGGCGAACGGGCACAGCGGCACCACGCGCGTCCCGGTCGCACGCGCCCACGCGACGAGAGCCTCGAGCAGGCGGCGGCCGACGCCCTGCCCGCCGAGGGACGCGTCGACGTCGGTGTGGTCGATGATGATCGTCGTCGGGTTGAGCCGGCTGTAGCTCATCTCGGCGACGCGCCGGCCTTCGTGGGCGACGAAGAAGGCGCCCTTGGACGCTTGCGCCTCGTGTTCGATCGGGTGGTCCATGGCTTCTCCGGTGACGCGCCGGGAACCTTGGCCCTGCCGATCGATGGCCGGCGCCATCGCACGACGATCTCCGCGCGCTCAGGGGCCCCGGAGCCCCATGGTCGGGGTGACACGATTCGAACGTGCGACCCACTGCTCCCAAAGCAGTTGCGCTACCAGGCTGCGCTACACCCCGAAGCTCAGGATTCTACGGGCCGCGCCGCGACATCGATGACCTGCTCCGCCGGGCCCGGCAGCGCGAGCTGGCGCGCCACCTCGGCGCATTGCCGGATGTGCAGCTCGCAGACGTAGCGCAGCGCCGAGTAGGTCAGCGCGGCCGACACCGCCTGGCCGGCGATCGGCACGAACTTGGCGGCCTGCTGCGAGGTCAACCGGATGCCGACCAGCTTGAGCAGCCTGAGCACCAGGTCGCGCGTGATGACCTTGCCGACCAGCATGCCGCCGCCGGCGCTGATGACCTTGTAGACGACCAGCCGGCGGTCCGGCGCCAGGCGCTCGATCTGGGCCGGCGTGAGGCCGAACTCGGCGTTGATGCGCGGCAGCAGCTTGATCAGGATGCCGACGTCGGTCGCCCAGTCCAGCCCCGGCACGGGCACCACCGCCACGCCGGCCGCCAGCAGCGCGCGCTGGCGCACCAGCTTGCGGCAGCGCTCGACCGTCGCGTCCACCTCCGGCGGCCGCTCGGCCGGCGGCGCAGCCGACGCGCGGCCGCGGCGCTCAGGCCGCTGGCGTGTCGCTGACGACGACGCCGTCCGCGTCGGCATAGAGCCAGTCGCCCGGGCGGACCCAGGCGCCTTCGATCATCAGCGGCAGGTCGACGTCGCCCGGCCGACGGCGCTCGGTCGGCAGCGGGATGGTCGCCAGCGCCAGGATGCCGACGTCGCAGGCCGCGAGCTCGGCGACGTCGCGCACCGCGCCATGCACCACGACACCGGCCCAGCCGTTGCGCGCGGCCGCCGCGGCGATGTTGCCGCCGACCAGCGCGCGCCGCAGCGAGCCGGCACCGTCGACGACCAGCACCTGGCCGTCGCCCGGGCCCTCGAGCAGCGCCTTGACCGAGGTGTTGTCCTCGAAGCAGCGCACGGTGCGCACGCGGCCGCCGAACGCACGCCGGCCGCCGAAGCTGCGGAACACCGGTGCCAGCACGCGCAGGCCACCGCCGGTGTCGCCCTTGCGGGCATCGCACAGGTCGCAGGTCGAGACGCTCACCGCAGGACCTGCGACGCTCACAGCGGCGGGATGCGCAGCACCTGGCCCGGGTAGATCTTGTCCGGGTGCTTGAGCATCGGCTTGTTGGCCTCGAAGATCACCGGGTACTTGTTGGCGTCGCCGTAGAACTTGCGGGCGATCTTGGACAGGTTGTCGCCGCTGACCACGGTGTGGAACTGGGCCTCGGGTGCCGGCGCCTGCACGACGATCATGTCGTTGACCTGGGACACGCCGGCGACGTTGCCGCAGCACAGCAGGATCTTCTCCTTGGTCGCCTGGTCGGCCACCGTGCCGGCGACGGTGACGGTCGCGCTCGGGGCGTCGAAAGCGATGTCCAGCCCGTCGGCGGCGATGCCCTGGGTCTTGATGTACTCGCGTATCGCCTCCGCAGCCGCCGCGCTCATCGCGGCCACGTTCTCCGGCGTCGGCGCCTGCTTGACCGCCTGCTCGGCGGCCTTGGCCTTGCCGATGCCGAACAGCTTCTCGCCGGCATCCTTGATGAAGCTGAAGAGTCCCATGGTGTCCTCCGGTGCTGGGTCGACGTTCGGTTCGCGGGTGCGGTGACCGCACTGTAGCGCGCCGCGCGATCGCGGCGCCGCAGCCGGATCAAGCTTTGCGCGCCGCGGCGCGGATCGCCGACAGCGTCGTGCGCGTCGTGCTGACCTCGGGGTCGAGCCGCAGATGGACCAGCCCGGGCCTGCCGGCATCCAGCAGCCGTCGCAGCGCCGGCTCGAAGTCGGCCGTGCGCTCGACACGCTCGGCGTTCCAGCCGTAGGCGCGCGCCAGGGCCGCGAAGTCGGGGTTGAACAGGTCACTGCCGCTGACCCGCCCCGGGTAGGCACGCTCCTGGTGCATGCGGATCGTGCCGTAGGTGCCGTTGTCGACCACCAGGCTGATCAGCCGCCGCGCGCCGTAGGCGGTCGCGGTCGCGAGCTCCTGGCCCGTCATCAGGAAGTCGCCGTCGCCGGCCACGTTGATCACGGTGCGCTGCGGCTGCAGCAGCGCCGCGGCGACCGCCGCCGGCAGGCCATAGCCCATCGCGCCGGAGGTCGGCGCGAGCTGGCTGCGGCCGTGGTGCTGCAGCCCGGGGTAGCGCACGTAACGGTGCAGCCAGCCGCTGAAGTTGCCGGCACCGTTGGTGTACACGGTGTCCTCGGGCACCAGGCGCTGCACGGTCTTCATCACCACCGCCAGGTCCAGCGGCTCGACCGCCGGCGCTTCGTGGTTGGCGGCGTAGTCGGCCGCCGCCGCCGCGGTCCAGGCGCGCCACGGCAGCTCCGGCGGCGGGCTGAGCGCCTCCAGCGCACGCGCGGCGGCGCTGGCGCCGGCCTGCAGCATCAGGTCGGCGGCGTAGACGCGGCCCAGCTCCTCCGGCCCGGGGTGGATGTGCACCAGCGTCTGCGCCGGCCGCGGTGGCGCCGGCAGCGTGTAGCCGCTGGTCGTCATCTCGCCCAGCCGGACGCCGAGCGCGATCAGCAGGTCGGCCTCGCGCACGCGCGCGGCCAGCCGCGGGTTGATGCCGATGCCGACGTCACCGGCGTACTGAGGGTGGCGGTTGTCGAACGTGTCCTGGAAGCGGAAGCCGCAGGCCACCGGCAGCTGCCAGCCTTCGGCGAAACGCTGCAGCGCGGCTGCGCTCTCGGCGTCCCAGCCCGGGCCGCCGGCGATCACGAGCGGGCGCCGGGCCTCGACCAGCAGCCGCCGCAGCTCGCGCAGCGCACCGGGGGCCGGCCAGGCGACCGCGGGCCGCACGCGCGGCAGCACCGGCGCGGCGGTGGCCCGCGTCAGCATGTCCTCCGGCAGCGCGAGCACGACCGGCCCGGGCCGGCCCTGCAGCGCGGTGTGGAAGGCGCGCGCGACGTACTCCGGCAGGCGGTCGGCGCTCTCGACCTCGGCCACCCACTTCGCCAGCCCGAGCGTGCCGGGGCCGAACATCTGGCGGTAGTCGATCTCCTGGAAGGCTTCGCGGTCGCGCTGGTCGCTCGCGACCTGGCCGACGAACAGGATCATCGGCGTCGAGTCCTGCAAGGCCGTGTGCACGCCGATCGCGGCGTTGCTCGCGCCGGGACCCCGGGTGACGAAGCAGATGCCCGGGCGGCCGCTCAGCTTGCCCTGCGCCTCGGCCATGAAGGCGGCGCCGCCCTCCTGCCGGCAGGCGACGAAGCGGATGCGCTCGCGGTGCTCGTGGAAACCGTCGAGCACCGCGAGGTAGCTCTCGCCGGGCACGCCGAAGACGGTGCCGACACCCTGCGCGATCAGGGCCTCGACCAGGGCATGGCCGGCCAGCCGCGGGCCGGCCGGCGTCGGGTGGGGTGCGTCGCTCATCGCCGCGACTGTAATCGCGGTGCCGGCTGCGCCGCGGTGCCCGTCAGGCGGCCTGCAGCGCCGGCCGGCGCATGCGCGCACCGACCAGCGCCGCCGACGCGATGCAGGCCACCAGCGCCAGCGCCGAGCCGACGAACACGCCGGCCGGCTCGCCGCGGTCGAGCAGCCAGCCGAAGACCGGGGCACCGATCGCGAAACCGACGTCGAGGCCCGAATAGACGGTGCCGTAGACGCGGCCGGTCGCGCCGGGCGGCGCGGAGCGCTTGATCAGCATGTCGCGCGACGGCCCGGCCAGCCCGGTGCCGAAGCCAGCCATGGCGGCGACGCCGATCGCCAGCACGCCGGGCAGCCAGCCGCTGGCCACCACCAGCAGCAACGCCGCCGAGGCGGCCAGCGCCCACCCGATCAGGCGCTCCAGGCGCTCGGTGCGCACCACCAGGAAGCCGCCGACGACCATGCCGGCGGCGCCGAACAGCATGTAGCCGGTGACGACGAACGCGGTCACCGTCAGCGGCAGGCCGTGCATCTGGCCCAGCGCCGGGCCGGCGAAGCTCTGCACCGCGGACAGCGAGACCGTGCTCCAGAAGAAGAACGAGAAGCACAACCAGATCGCCGGCAGCTTCAGGAAGGCCAGCACGTGCGGCTCGGAGGCGCCTCCTGCGGCCTTCGGCACCCGCCGCGGCTCGCCCAGCCGGTCGTCGATCGCGTGCCGCCCGAGCACGAGCGCGGCCAGCACCAGCAGCGCCCACAGCGCGGCGCAGGCCGCCGCGATACGCCAGCTTCCGGTGGCGGTCGAAATGCCGATCAGGAACACCGGCGCCGCCGCCCAGCCCAGATTGCCCGAGATGCCGTGGACCGAGAACGCATGCCCGAGCCGGGCGTGCGAAACGCGCTTGTTCAGCACCGTGAAGTCGGCCGGGTGGAAGGGTGCGTTGCCCAGCCCTGCCAGGCAGGCCGCCAGCATCAGCCCGCTGAAACCTTGGGCAGCGGCCGCCGCCAGCGCGGCGGCGGCGAACAGGCCCATGGCGGCGAACAGCACCGGCCGCGCGCCGATGCGGTCGACGACGAAGCCGGCCAGGGCCTGCCCGATGCCCGAGATGACGAAGAACACCGTCACCAGCAGGCCGAGCTCGGAGTAGCTGAGGCCGAAGTCCCGGATGAAGGCCGGGAACAGCGGCGGCAGCAGCATGTGGAAGAAGTGCGAGCTGCCGTGGGCGACGCCGATGAGCGAGATCGTCGTCACGTCCTGACGGCGTGCCGAGCGGGCGGCGGCGGCCGATGCGGCTGAGGCGGCAGGTTCCATGCCCCCAATGTAGGTGCGGTCGGCACGTCCGCGTTACGATAGTCTGCCAATTTCTATCGCGTTCATGCCAGCAGCCCAGGCCTCTGCTCCAGGTGAACTGCACGCCGCGGACCATGTCGCGGCGGCGGCCGCCGGTGCGGCGCATCGATCCCGCGTCACGGCGCGCAGTCCGCTCGCGTTGCTGCCCCTCGACCCGGCGCGCTACGCGCCGAGCGCCGAGCGCCCGCTGCGCGCCAAGGTGCGCACGCTCGACATCGACGCCCACGTGGTGCCGCACGCCCACCCGTGGGCGCAGGTGGTGTTCTCGACCACCGGCGTGGTGCGGGTCGAGGCCGAGCAGCACAGCTACATCGTGCCGCCGTCGCGCGCGGTGTGGGTGCCGGCCGGCGTCGAACACGCGGTGACGGTGGTCGAGCCGGCCGAACTGCGCACGCTGTACCTGCGCGAGCGCTGGCTCGGCGCCGGCCCGCAGCCGCTGGAGCCACCGGCCGATGCGCTGGGCGGGTCCGCCACCCGGGCCGACTGGTCGCGTTGCCGCGTGCTCGAGGTCTCGCCGCTGCTGCGCGAGCTGGTGCTGCAGCTCGCGAACCTGCCGGGTGCTGACGGCGGCGGCCCGCGCGAGCGTGCGCTGGCGGTGCTGGTGGGCGACGAGCTGGCGCGCGCGCAGCCGGTGCCGCTGGGTGTCGAGCTGCCGGCCGACAAGCGGCTGCGCGCGCTGTGCGAGGCCGTGATCGACGATCCCACGCGCCACGAGACACTCGACGGCTGGGCGGCCGCGGTCGGCGCCAGCCCGCGCACCGTTGCCCGGCTGTTCCGCCAGCAGCTCGACACCAGCTTCGGCCAGTGGCGCCAGCAGGTGCTGCTGGCCAAGGCCTTGTCGATGGCCGCCCAGCGGCGGCCGATGGCGCACATCGCGGCCGAGCTGGGTTACGCCAGCGCGAGCGCCTTCAGCGCGATGGTGCGGCGCTCGGTCGGCCTGCCGCCGCGGCGGCTGCTGGCCAGCCAGCCGCTAACATCCGCCACCCTCGCCGGCAGGCCGCCGGGCTGACCAGGGCGCGCGACCTTCGGCGCCACCACCGGGCCGCTCACGATGCAACAAGCGATGTTCGACTACACGCGCCAGGACGCGGCCGGCGCCAGCTGCACCGCGCACGCCTGGGCCAAGGTGCCGCCGCCGCTGGCGCCCGCCGAGCGCGCGTCGGTGCTCGCGGCGCTGCGCGAGCGCCTGACGCGCGGCGATGCGGTGCTGGTCGCGCACTACTACGTCGACGGCGAGATCCAGGACCTGGCGCTCGAAACCGGCGGCTTCGTCGCCGACTCGCTCGAGATGGCGCGCTTCGGGCGCGACCACCCGGCGCACACGCTGGTCGTCGCCGGGGTGCGCTTCATGGGCGAGACGGCCAAGATCCTGTCGCCGCACAAGCGGGTGCTGATGCCCGACCTGGACGCCACCTGCTCGCTCGACCTCGGCTGCCCGCCGGACGAGTTCGCCGCCTTCTGCGACGCCCACCCGGATCGCAAGGTGGTCGTCTACGCCAACACCAGCGCGGCGGTCAAGGCGCGCGCCGACTGGATGGTGACCAGCTCGTGCGCGCTGCCCATCGTGCGCCACCTGGCCGACCAGGGGCACAAGATCCTGTGGGCGCCCGACCGCCATCTGGGCCGCTACGTGCAGGAGCAGACCGGCGCCGACATGCTGCTGTGGAACGGCACCTGCATCGTGCACGACGAGTTCAAGGGGCTGGAGCTGGAGCTGCTGCGGCGCGAGCACCCGGGCGCCAGGGTGCTGGTGCACCCGGAAGCGCCGGCCAGCGTCGTCGCCCAGGCCGACGTCGTCGGCTCGACGACGCAGATCCTGCGCGCGGTGGTCGACGGCGACGCCGACACCTACATCGTCGCCACCGACAACGGGCTGATGCACCGCATGCGGCAGCTCGCCCCGCACAAGACGCTGCTGGAGGCGCCGACCGCCGGCCGCAGCGCGACCTGCAAGAGCTGCGCCCACTGTCCGTGGATGGCGATGAACGCGCTGCAGGGCGTGCTCGACTGCCTGCAGACCGGCCGCGGCGAAGTCGAGGTGCCCGAGCCCGTGCGGGCCAGGGCGCTCGGCTGCATCGAGCGCATGCTGGACTTCACCGCACGCCACCCGGCGGTCGCGGCCGCCCCGGCCGCGCCGGGGGCGGTGCCGCATGTCGGCGTGGCTTGACAATGTTCGAGTTCAACGAGACGCTGGACGAAGCGCGCGAGCGCAACATCCTGGAGGCGCTGGCCGAGGACATCGGCCGCGGCGACTGGACCGGCCTGCTCGTGCCCGCCGGGCGCCGGGTGCGTGCGCGCGTGATCGCGCGCGAGCCGGCGCTGCTGTGCGGGCGCGACTGGTTCGACGGCGTCGTGCGCCGGCTGGACGCATCGTCGCGCCTGGACTGGCAGCGCGCCGACGGCGACCGGCTGACGCCGGATGCGACGCTGGTCACGATCGAGGCCGACGGCCGCGCGCTGCTGGCCGCCGAACGGCCGGCGCTGAACTTCCTGCAGCTGCTCAGCGGCACGGCGACCGAGACGCGCCGTTTCGTCGACGCCATCGCCGGCGTGTCGCCCAACCCGCGCGGCTGCGCGATCCTGGACACGCGCAAGACCATCCCCGGGCTGCGGCTGGCGCAGAAGTACGCGGTGCGGGTCGGCGGCGGGCACAACCAGCGGCTGGCGCTGTACGACGGCATCCTGATCAAGGAGAACCACATCGCCGCCGCCGGCGGCATCGCACCGGTGCTGGCCGCCGCGCGCGCGCTGAACGCCGGGGTCGACATCCAGATCGAGGTCGAGACCCAGGACCAACTGCGCGAGGCGCTGGCGCATGGCGCGCCCAGCGTGCTGCTGGACAACTTCGACCTGCCGGCCATGCGCGACGCGGTGGCGATCAATGCCGCGAGCGCCCGCCCGGCGCTGCTGGAAGTCTCGGGCAGCGTGACGCTGGAGCGGCTGCGCGACATCGCCGCCACCGGGGTCGACCGCATCTCGATCGGCCACCTGACCAAGGACCTGCGGGCGGTCGACTTCTCGCTGCGGGTCGTCGGCTGACGGTGCCGGCCGGCGCTGCAGGGCCTCAACCGGGCCGCGGCTGCGCGCCGCCGGCGCCCACCAGCCGCATCGCCGCGGCGGTGCGTGTCTCGACCCCGAGCTTGACGTAGATGCGCTGCAGGTGCTTGTGCACCGTGCGGTGGCTGCAACCCAGGATGGCGGCGACGTCGCGGTAGGTCTTGCCGGCGGCGACCCACCCCAGCACCTCGAGCTCGCGCGGCGTCAGCGACGCCGGCAGCGACGCCGCGGCGGCCCGCTGCAGGCCCCGCCACAGCCGCGACAGCGGCGCGCCGATGGCGTCCAGCAGCTCGCGCTCGCGGTCGTCGAAGTCGTGCCGCCGCCGGTTCAGCACCAGGCTGACCAGCAACCCCTGGTCGACCACCAGCGGCAGCGCCACCACGTGGTCGATGCCGATGCGGCGGTAGTAGTCCGCGTACAGCACCGTCTCGCGGAAGCGCGCGAACGGCACCGAATCGCTGATCCGCTGCGCGCCACGGCCATGCTGATAGCCGTGGTAACGCACCAGCGGATGCGCCCCGAAGTGGCGGTCGAACGCGGCGCACTCGTCGGCGCCGATCACCGTCGGCGGGTCGGCGACGACGCGCCGGTGGCCACCGGCCAGATCGCAGATCGACAGCGTGGTCAGCTCCGAGGCCACCACGCGCGGCAGCTCGGCGACCGCCGCACGGGCGAAGGCCTCGGCCGACGACGCCGCGTCGACGACGCGGCCGACGAGCTCGAAACCCCGGCGCCTGTCGGCATCGCGCAGCTGAGGCATCGGCACCCCCCCGGGCCAACCCGTACGCAAGCCTGCGCATCGCACGCCGGCCGGCCCGAGTTCAAATTTCGCCATCCGGGCCGGCGAAGCAAGGAGGCCGACGATGATGGCGTTCCCGAGCGACGAGGCCACCTGTCTGCTGCCGGTCAGGGACCTGCAGCGGGCGCGCCGCTTCTACGAGGACGCGCTCGGCCTGGAGGTGCTCGGCGCGCGCCCGGACGGCAAGTTCGTCTACCGCTGCGGCGGCACGCGCATCGCGCTGTTCCCCAAGGCCGAAGGCACCCGGGCCGAGCACACGGCGATCAGCTTCCGGGTCGACGACGTCGGCGCCGCGATCGCCGCGCTGCAGGCGCGCGGCGTTCGCTTCGCCGACTACGACCTGCCGGGGCTGAAGACGGTCGACCATGTCTGCGTGCTCGGCAGCGAGAAGGCGGCCTGGTTCGAGGACACCGAAGGCAACATCCTGTGCCTGCACGAGGACCTTGCCGGCTGACCGCGCCGGCCCCGACGATGGCGCTTTCCCCCGACACCCTGTACCCGCCGGGCGCCTGCGCGCTGCAGGGCCGCCACGACAGCCGGCGCCTGGCCGACCGCATCGCCGAGCAGCTGGCGCGACCGGCACTGACCGGCGACGACCGCGCCATCATCGCCCGCCAGCGGCTGTTCTTCGTCGCCACCGCCGACACCCGCGGCCACCCGGACTGCTCCTGCAAGGGCGGTGCGCCGGACTTCGTTCAGGCGCCGGGCGGTGCCTGGAAGTCGTTCGAGATGTTCCGCGACGTCCTGCCGCACCCGCGCTGAGCGCGGCCCGCTTCAGCCCGCTCCGGGCCGGCCGATAACCCGGCCAGACTGGTGATCCGCGGGGACGCGCATGGGTGTCGACTTCAGCTCGATCCACAACCACAACGAGCAGGCGGTGTTCGCCGCCGTCGCGGCCGCGGCGCCGCAGCACCCGGGGCTGGCCGGGCAGCCCGAACTGCTGGCCGACGTCGCCTGCGTGGCTCTGAACCGGCTGCCGCCGCGCTACATCCGCCACCCGGTCGACCTCGCCTTCTACCAGAGCGAGCGCGAGCGCGCCGAGGCCGACCAGGCCCTGGCCGAGGCGGTCGACCATGCCTTCGGCTTCGTGCAGGCCCGCACCGCGATGCGGGCCCGGCGCTGACCGGGCCCCACCGGGCGCCCGGTGCGCGGCACGCGCGCGCTCAGCGGCTGCTGCGCGCCGGCCGCGTCAGCACGGTCGGGAAGCTGACCGGCAGCGGGGTCGGGAAGTCGCGGCTGAAGTGCAGGCCGCGGCTTTCGTGGCGGCGCAGCGCGGAGCGCACGATCAGCTCGGCGCAGACGACGAGGTTGCGCAGTTCGAGCAGGTCGCGGTTGACGCGAAAGTTCGCGTAGTAGTCGTCGATCTCCCCGCGCAGCAGCTTGATGCGGTGCAGCGCCCGCTCCAGGCGGCGCGTGGTGCGGACGATACCGACGTAGTTCCACATCACCAGGCGAAGCTCGTCCCAGTTGTGTGCGATGACCACCTGTTCGTCGGCATCCTCGACCTGGCTCTCGTCCCAGGGCGGCACGGCCACGGCCGGTGCGGCGCCCTCGCGCAGAAGCCGCGCGGCGCAGTCGCGGCCGAGCACCACGCACTCCAGCAGCGAGTTGCTGGCCAGGCGGTTGGCGCCGTGCAGGCCGGTGTAGGCCACCTCGCCGGCGGCGTACAGGCCGGGCAGGTCGGTGCGCCCGTCGAGGTCGGTGACGACGCCGCCGCAGGTGTAGTGCGCCGCCGGCACGACCGGGATCGGCGCCCGCGTGATGTCGATGCCGAGCTGCAGGCAGCGCGCGTGGATGGTCGGGAAGTGGGCGCGCAGGAAGTCCGCCCCCTTGTCGGCCACGATCGGCCGCGCGTCGAGCCAGACATGGTCGACGCCGTGCTTCTTCATCTCGAAGTCGATCGCGCGCGCGACGATGTCGCGCGGGGCGAGCTCGGCCCGTTCGTCGTGCGCCGGCATGAAGCGCGCGCCGACGCCGTCGGCCGCCGGCAGGTGCAGCGTCGCGCCCTCGCCGCGCAGCGCCTCGGTGATCAGGAAACTGCGCTCCTGCGGGTGGTAAAGGCAGGTCGGGTGGAACTGGATGAACTCCATGTTGGCCACCCGGCAGCCGGCACGCCAGGCCATCGCGATGCCGTCGCCGGTCGCGGTGTCGGGGTTGCTGGTGTAGCGGTAGACCTTGCCGACCCCGCCCGTGGCCAGCACCACGGCGTCGGTGGCCAGCGCCTCGACGCGCCCGCGGTCGATGTCCAGCGCGTACACGCCATGGCAGCGCGGCGCCTCGGCGCGCCGCAGGTGGCGCGAGGTGACGACGTCGACCGCCATCCAGCGCTCGCGCAGTTCGATCGCCGGGTGCGCACGGGCACGCGCCAGCAGGGCCTCGTGGATCGCGCGCCCGGTGGCGTCGGCGGCGTGCGCGATGCGGCGCACCGCATGGCCGCCCTCGCGCGTCAGATGCAGGCCGAGCGGCCCCGCGGGATCGCCCGAGAACGGCACGCCGGCCTCGACCAGCCAGGCGACGGCCTCGGCGCTGCGCTGCGCCATGTGGCGCGCCGTCTGCGCATCGACCAGCCCGGCGCCCGCGACCTGGGTGTCGTCGACATGCGATTCGACGCTGTCGTCGGCACCGAGCACGCCGACGATGCCGCCCTGCGCCCACGCGGTCGCGCACTCGGCGAGCGAGCGCTTGGCCAGCACGATCACCGGCCGCCGTTCGGCGACCTCCAGCGCCAGCGCGAGGCCGGCCAGGCCCGCCCCGACGACGACCACGGGCGCCGGCTCCGGCCCGGCGCGCCGGATCTCGTTCATCGCTCCACCCCGGTTCCTCCCCGCCACCCGCTACGGCACCAGCCACGCCACCGCCATGCATTCTAGAAGTGACCTGTTCGTCGGCAGTGCCGACGGCGGCACCGGCCCGGTGCCGACGCATTCGGTACGTGCCGTGGCGCCGCGACCCGACGAGATGATGGCGCCGGCGACCCAGATCGTGGGCAGCCGGGCCGACTACCTCGGCGAGAACCCGCACGACATCGGCCAGCGCATCGCCCCCGACCGGCTGGAGATGTTCGTCGGCACCGACCCGGCGCAGGCGCTGCTGCAGGCGCTGGCCGAGCGGCGCGCCGACTTCATCGCGTTGCACGACGTCGGCGCCAGCACCAGCCTGCGTCTCGTGCAGTCGATCGCCGGCGCGCTCGACGCGCCGCTGCAGCAGCTGGCGATCCGCCGCCAGGGCCACGGCGTGCCGCTGGCCACGCTGCGCTTCGTCGAGATCGCCGGGCAGGGCCAGCGCAGGCTGCGCGTGTACTCGACCGACGTCGACGCCGACACCCAGGCCAGGCGCCAGCTTGCCCATGTGCTGCTCGGCCACGCCCGGCTCGCCGTGCTGCTGGTCGGTGCGCTGCCGCCGCATGCGCTGGCCAGCGCGCTGCAGCCGCTGGCCGACGCGATGCGCCAGGGCCCCTGGCCGGGGCGCGACCTGCTGGTGGTGCCGCTGACCGACAAGCACGCCATGGCCGGGTCGGCGGCCATGCTCGGTGACGGCACCGGGGTCAACGTGATGGTGGCCGACGTGGCGGCGAAGCCGAACGAAGCCTGGAGCCGCATCACCGGAACCTGGAACCGGCTGCGCGATGGCCGCGCCGCGGGTTCCTCCCGGTCGGCGCCTGCGGGCAACGCCGCGCGGGCGCCCGGCGGCCGGGCCATGGCGCACGCCGACGTGCGCACCGCATCACCGCCGGCCTCGCCGGCGGCGGCGCCCGCGACGGCTGCCGTGGTCGTCAAGGCGCCGAAGGCCGCGCCGGAGAACCCGCTGTGGGCGCGCTACCTGACGGGCTGCCACGACATCAAGGGCCTGGTCAGCGCCTGCCTGTTCGACTTCCGCAGCGTGCAGCTGCTCGGCCACACCGGCGCCCGCCCCGACCCGGATCGGCTCGTCACGCAGGGGCTCGCGCTGTTCAACGCGATGGCCGACAGCGGGCGTGCGCTGGGTCTGGGTGCGTCGCAGCCCGACGCCGCGATCTCGCTCACCGGCCACCACCTGCTGCTGCACCCGCTGCCCGGCCACCCGGGCATCCTGCTGCACGCGGTGCTGGACGGCAGCATCGCCAACCTGACGCTGGCGCGCATGCAGCTGCAACGGGTCGACGGCAGCGTGCTCGGCGCCAAGCCAGGCCACTGATCAAGCCGCCGTCACGCGGGCGCGAGCCCGCGCGGTGGCGTCAGTGCACGACCCGCTCGAACACGAACTGCCCGTTCTCGACCCCGACCGGGATCACGTCCTTGGGCCCGAAGCGGCCCTGCAGGATCAGCTTGGCGACCGGGTTCTCGATCCGGTGTTGGATCGCGCGCTTGAGCGGCCGCGCGCCGAACACCGGGTCGAAGCCGACCTTTGCCAGCTCGGCCAGCGCCGCCGGCGTCACCTCGAGCTTCATCTCCAGCTTGTCCAGCCGCTGCTCGAGCTGGCGCAGCTGGATGCGTGCGATGTTCTCGATGTGCTGCCGGTCGAGCGCGTGGAATACCACCGTCTCGTCGATCCGGTTCAGGAACTCGGGCCGGAAATGCTGCTTGACCTCGGCCCAGACGGCGTCCTTGATGTCCTCGCTGCTCTGGCCGGCCATCTGCATGATCAGGTGGCTGCCCAGGTTGCTCGTCATCACGATGACGGTGTTCTTGAAGTCCACCGTGCGGCCCTGGCCGTCGGTCAGGCGCCCGTCGTCGAGCACCTGCAGCAGCACGTTGAAGACGTCCGGATGCGCCTTCTCGACCTCGTCGAGCAGCAGCACGCTGTAGGGCTTGCGCCGCACCGCCTCGGTGAGATAACCGCCTTCGTCGTAGCCGACGTATCCCGGCGGCGCGCCGATCAGCCGGCTCACCGAGTGCTTCTCCATGAACTCGCTCATGTCGATGCGCACCATGTGGTCGTCGCTGTCGAACAGAAAGCCAGCCAGCGCCTTGCACAGCTCGGTCTTGCCGACGCCGGTCGGCCCGAGGAACAGGAAGCTGCCGAGCGGCCGGTTCGGGTCCGACAGGCCGGCACGGCTGCGGCGGATGGCATCCGCCACCGCTACGATGGCCTCGTCCTGGCCGACGACGCGCTCGTGCAGCTTGGCCTCCATCTGCAGCAGCTTGTCGCGCTCGCCTTGCATCAGCTTGCTGACCGGGATGCCGGTGGCGCGAGAGACCACCTCGGCGATCTCCTCGGCGCCGACCATGGTGCGCAGCAGCTGGGGCGCGCCCTTGCCATCCTTGCCGCCCTGCTTCTTGCCGGCCTCCTTGGCCTGGGCGTCGTGCAGCCGCTTCTCCAGCTCCGGCAGCTTGCCGTACTGCAGCTCGGCGACCTTGTTGAAATCGCCCTTGCGCTTGAGCTCCTCGATCTGGAAGCGGATGCGGTCGATCTCCTCCTTGACCTGCGCCGAGCCCTGGGCGGTGGCCTTCTCGGCCTTCCAGATCTCCTCCAGGTCGGCGTACTCGCGCTCGAGCCTGGCGATCTCCTCCTCGATCAGGCCGAAGCGCTTGATCGAGGCCTCGTCCTTCTCCTTCTTGACCGCCTCGCGCTCGATCTTGAGCTGGATGAGGCGGCGGTCGAGCTTGTCCATCGCTTCCGGCTTGGAGTCGATCTCGATCTTGATCTTGGCCGCCGCCTCGTCGATGAGGTCGATCGCCTTGTCGGGCAGGAAGCGGTCGGTGATGTAGCGGTGGCTGAGTTCGGCCGCGGCGACGATCGCCGGGTCGGTGATCTCGACGCCGTGGTGGACCTCGTACTTGTCCTGCAGCCCGCGCAGGATGGCGACCGTCTGCTCGACGCTCGGCTCGTCGACCATCACCTTCTGGAAGCGGCGCTCCAGCGCGGCGTCCTTCTCGACATGCTTGCGGTACTCGTCGAGCGTGGTGGCGCCGATGCAATGCAGCTCGCCGCGCGCCAGCGCGGGTTTCAGCATGTTGCCGGCGTCGATCGCGCCCTCGGCCTTGCCGGCGCCGACCATGGTGTGGATCTCGTCGATGAAGAGGATGATGCGGCCCTCGTCGGCCGCGACCTCCTTCAGCACCGCCTTCAGCCGCTCCTCGAACTCGCCGCGGTACTTGGCACCGGCGAGCAGACCCGCCATGTCGAGCACCAGCACGCGCTTGTCCTTCAGCGTGTCGGGCACCTCGCCGTTGACGATGCGCTGCGCCAGGCCCTCGACGATCGCGGTCTTGCCGACACCGGGCTCGCCGATCAGCACCGGGTTGTTCTTGGTGCGCCGCTGCAGCACCTGGATCGCGCGCCGGATCTCGTCGTCGCGGCCGATCACCGGGTCGAGCTTGCCCTGGCGGGCGCGCTCGGTCAGGTCCAGCGTGTACTTCTTCAGCGCCTCGCGCTGGCCTTCGGCCTCGGCCGAATCGACCTTCTGGCCGCCGCGCACGGCCGCGATCGCCGCCTCCAGCGCCTTGCGCGTCAGGCCGTGGCCGCGCACGATGCCGCCGAGGTCGGACTTCGAATCCGCCAGCGCGAGCAGGAACATCTCGCTGGCGATGAACTGGTCGCCGCGCTGCGTGGCCTCCTTGTCGGCCTGCTGCAGCAGCGTGACCAGGTCTCGCCCCGGCTGCACCGGCTGGCCGCCGCCCTGCACCTGGGGCAGGTTGCGCATCGCGGTGTCCATCGCCGTCATCAGCGCGGCGCTGTTGGCGCCGGCGCGGTCGAGCAGCGCCTTCGGGCCGTCGGGCTGCTGCAGCATCGCCGCCAGCAGGTGCTGCGGCTCGATGTAGGGGTTGTCGCGCGCAACGGCCAGGCTCTGGGCGTCGGCGATGGCCTGCTGGAAGGCGGTGGTGAGCTTGTCGAAACGCATCGTTGGAACCTCCGGTTGGGCAGCACATGAGGCCCGGCGGCCGGGATTCAACCCTGGCCGGGCGTCGATTCGAAGACTTGAGCGCCGTCAAATGCACGGCGGGTGCGGCCGAACAGAATACGGGTATAGGTACATACTGGCGGGTCGGCGCCATCGTCAGACGGGACATCGTTCGGCGCCCGAGGAGTTGTGGATGCTTGGTTCCAAGATTCGGCGGGCTCTGCTTGCCGTCGTCGCCTTCGGCGGCCTGCTGGCGGTTTCGGGTTGTGCCACGCCGGAACAGTCGATGACCGCGGCGAAACGGTCCGGCCTGGACTCGGTGCAGGCCGCACTGCTGGTGCCGCAGAGCGGGCTCGAGGTGTCCGTCCGGCCGATCGACGGCGGCCAGGGCGGGCTGCTGGGCGTCTTGATTGCCGCGGCGATCGATGTCAAGCGCGAGGAGTCGGCGCGCAAGGCCGCCGCGCCCATCCTCGAGGCGGTGCGCGGCTTCGACTTCCGCGCCGAGATGCTGCGAGCGATCGACGAGGAGTCGGCACGCCAGCCGCGCCTGCCGCTGCGCGGCGGCTGGCAGCTCGAGACGGTCGACTCCCCGAGTCACCGGCGCGGCGTCTACGACGGCAGCAGCGCCAGTGCCGTGTTGTTCGTCCAGGTGGACTACCGGCTCGAGTCCGGGGTGATCCACGTCGATGCGCGCGCCCAGCTGGTCCCCAAGGCCGCCAGCCTGGCTGCATTGCGCCCGGCGCCGAAGGACGACGATCCGCTGGCAGAGGGGAACGCGATCTACCTGAAGAAGTTCAGCTTCAAGCGCCAGGCGGTGACCGCCGACAACGCCGCCGCCGCGCTCGCCGAAGGCGCACGCAGCGTGGCCTCGCAACTGATCGCGGACCTCGGCCGGGACTTCTGACAACCGAGGTTCGCCCCGCCGGGCCGGCGGCGGCGTCCTGAGGTGGCGCGGCCGCCGGCCCCGGTGTCGAAGCAGCTTGGCGCGGTGGGCGTACTGACCCGTGCGCGTCGTGCTTCGGCCACCATGGCGCCGCCCTCCGGCCTGGCGCCGGGCTCGCCCACGATCACCCGGCCGACGCGGACACGAGGTTGGTCGTCAACGCCGCCCGCTGCACCTTGCCCAAGGCCGTCTTCGGCAGGCCGTCGACCACCAAGATCCGCCGCGGTTGCTTGAAGCGCGCCAGCCGCTGGCCGAACAGCGCGCGCAGGCCGCCCTCGTCGACCGAGCGGCCCGGTCGCGGCACCAGCACCAGCACCGGCACCTCGCCCCAGCGCGGGTCCGGCAGGCCGATCACGCAGCATTCGGCCACGTCCGGGTGGTCGGCCAGCAGGTTCTCGATCTCGGCCGGGTGGATGTTCTCGCCGCCGGAGATGATCAGCTCCTTGCTGCGGCCGACGACCTCGACCATGCCGTCCGGGTGCTGCACGGCCAGGTCACCGGTGTGGAACCAGCCTTCGGCGTCGAAGGCGGGCGTGGCGCTGGCGTGGTAGCAGCGCAGCAGATTGGGCGCCTTCAGCAGGATTTCGCCGTCCGGCGCCAGCCGCACCTGAACACCCTTGGCCGGGCGGCCGACGCGGCCGACGTTCGCCACCGCCTCCTCGGGCCGCAGCACGATCGACACCGGCCCGGTCTCGGTGCTGCCGTAGACCTGCGTCACCGGCACGCCACGCGCGTGGAAGGCCTCGATCAGAGTCGCCGGCACCACCTGCGAGCCGCTGTTGACGAAGGCGAGCGACGACAGGTCTGCCACCGGCCAGTCGGGGTGCTCGACGATCGCCCGCATGGCCGCCGGCACCAGCAGGCTGGTCGTTGGCCGCCACTGCGCGACGTCGCGCAGCCAGGCACCGGGGTCGAAGCGCTCGTGCAGCCGCACCGCGCCGCCGGCGGCCAGCGTCGGCAGCACCTGGATGCACAGCCCACCAACGTGGAACAGCGGCAGCACCGCCAGCGTCCGGGTGGCGGGGCCGAAGTCCTGACAGGCGATGGCGGCCTCGAGGTTGGCCTGCATGCCCGCAGCCGTGTGTACCGCGCCCTTGGGCGCGCCGGTGGTGCCCGAGGTGTAGACCAGCATCACGTCACCCGGCTCGTGGCCCTCGGCCGGCGGCCGCGGCAGCGCGGCCAGTTCGTGCACCGTGGCGGCGAGCGCCGCGTGCGCCTCGTCGTGCAGCAGCCGCTGCACCCCGGCGTGCTGGACGATGAGCGCCAGCTCCATGCCCGCCAGCCGCCAGTTCAGCGGCAGGTAGCGCGCACCCAGGCGCCGGCAGGCCTCCAGCAGCGCCAGCGGGCGCAGGCCGTTCAGCCCCAGCCAGGCCACCGTGTCACCGGCGCCCAGCGCCAGCGAGCGCAGCGCGGCGAGCTCCGCGTCGGCGGCGCGCTCGACATCGGCGCGCGTCAGCGTCAGCGGCGGCTTCAAGCGTCGATCACCTCGTCCTTCTCGCCCGTCTCGTACAGGCACTCGCGGCCGAGGCGGTCGACGCACAGCTCGGCCGTCCACGGCAGCATCAGGCTGCCGCAGCGGCTGTCGCGGTAGATGCGCTCCAGCGGCAGGCTCTTGAGCATGCTCTGGCCGCCGCAGGTGCGGATCGCCAGCCGCGCGAGCTCGTTGGCGTTCTCCATGATCGTGTAGTGCGCGGCGTAGAGGCGCATGCGCGTGTCGCGGTCGGGGTCGACCTGGGCGTCGCGCGCGTTCTGCAGGAACAGCGCGCGCGTCTGCTCCAGCCTGATGCGCATCTCGGCGGTGGCGACCTGCTTGGTCGGGTACATGCGGCGCTTGACCGGCGGCGTGCCGGGCATCTCGCCGCGCAGGTACTGCACCGTGAAGTCGTAGGCCGCCTGCGCCAGCCCCATGTAGGTCGGGGACAGCGTGGCGAACATGTGCGGGTAGCGGCTGGCGGCCTGGAAGTACAGGCCCTCGGGCATCATGCGCGCCTCGTCGGGCACGAAAACCTCCTTGAAGTCCAGCGTGCGCGAGACGGTGCCGCGCATGCCCAGCGGGTCCCAGGGGCCGCTGACGGTCACGCCCGGCGCGTCGGCCGGCACCGCGAGGTACATCGAGTCGCGCACGCTGGCGCCCGGCTTGTCGAGCGTGCACAGCGCGCCGTAGTAGTCGGCCGCGCCGGCCAGCGACGCGAAGATCTTGCGCCCGGTGACGAGGTAGCCACCGTCGACCTTCTTCGCCAGCGTGCCGAACGGCGCCTTGCCGGCCGCCGCCGCGCCGCCTTCGCTGAAGGGCTGGGCGTAGACCTTGCCCTCCTCCACCACGCGCAGGAAGTGCAGCGCGCGGCAGCGCTCGTGGTCGGCGCGCTGCGCCGGCGTCATGTCCAGCGCGTCGGCGATGAAGCCGGCCCACATCGCCGAGCAGACGTGCATGTTCCAGGTCAGCGCGGTGGCACCGCAGTGGCGGCCGATCTCGGCGGCGACCATCACGTAGGTCGCGAAGTCGGCGCCCAGGCCGCCGTAGGCGCGTGGCACGCAGATCTTCAGCAGGCCGGCTTCGCGCAGGTCGGCGTAGTTGTCGAAAGGGAACACGGCGTCGCGGTCGATCTGCGCCGCGCGCGCGGCAAACCTCTCGCGCCCGAGGGTGGCCGCGATCTCGATCAGCTCGCGCTGCTGCGCGGTCAGCTTGGCGGGGTTGCCGGCGATGTGTCCGGGCGTCATCGGCGGGTCTCCTGGGCAGGGGTGAGTCGGTCGGCGAAGTGGCGGCGCAGAAAGTCGCGTACCGCGGCGTGGAAGGCCGCGGGCTGCTCGACGTTGGCGATGTGGCCGGCATCCGCGATGCAGGCGTAGGCCGCGCCGGGGATGCGCTGCGCCATGCCCTGCAGCACGTGCGGCGGCGCCGTGCGGTCGTGTTCGCCGGACAGGCACAGCGTGGGCACGGCGATCGCCGGCAGCGCAGCCCGGCGGTCGAAGGCGACGATGGCCGCCAGCACCGTGCGGTAGGTGGCCTCGGGCACGGCGGCCATCACGGCGGCCGCCGCCTCGCGCGCGCCGGACCCGGCGCCGGGCGAGATCATCGGCGGCACCAGTTGCTCGGCCAGCCCGGCCATGCCGAGCCCGGCGTCCAGCGGCGCCAGCCGCTCCTGCACGAATCGCGCCTGCCACGCGCCATCGGGCTTGCCGAAGGCGGGCGAGGTGCAGGCCAGCGCCAGCCCGGCGACGCGATCCGGCGCCATCGCCGCGATCTCCTGCGCCACCATGCCGCCCATGCTGTGGCCGAGCACCACCGCGCGCGGCAGCGCCAGCGCGTCCATCAGCGCGAGCACCGCACGCGCCATGGGGGCGATGCCGCCCGCGGGCTGCGCCGCCGAGCCGCCGTAACCCGGCAGGTCGACCGCGATCGCATCGCAGCCTGCGGCGGCCAGTGCCTCGACGCTGCCCTGCCAGATGCGCCGCCCGCCGCCGATGCCGTGCAGCAGCAGCACCGGCAGCGCGTCGGTGGCGCCGGCCGGGCCGGCGCGGTCGAAGGCGAGGCCGGCGGCCAGGGTCATGCGAGCACACCTTCGCGCACCACCGGCTCGCCGTCGAGCAGCACCGTGCAGCCGCGCAGCGGCAGGTCGAAGTGGCCCAGCGTGTGGCGGCCGGCGACCTCGTTGGCGCCGGTCGAGTACAGGAAGTTGCCGGCGAAGGCGCGCAGCTCGGTGCCGTTGAAGTCGCCCTTGTCGTAGAAGGTCAGCGCGTCCCAGCGCGCGCCGCGGTTCAGGCCCCAGCCGACGTGCGAGACCGCGTAGGCCGCAGCGGTCGCCCCAGGCCGCGAAGTAGCCGCGCATCAGCTCGGCGTCGACGCTGTCGCCTTCGATGCGCACCACGTGGTCGTCCTCGATGACCAGCGTCACCGGGTCGGCCAGGTAGCGCTTGAAGGTCAGGTTGACGTCGCCGCGCGCCAGCACCAGCGTGCCGCTGACGCTGCCGGCGGCCGGGAAGGCCAGCACCAGCCCGCCCGGCCAGTGGCTGAGCGTGCCGGGCCGGGTCGTGAAGCCCCAGACGCCGCCGACGCGCGCGCCGGCCAGCGCGATGTGCAGGTCGGTGCCGGCGGCCGACGTCACGTGCATCGCGCGCGCGGCCTTCAGCCGCCGCATCGCGTCGCGCACCGGAAGCTCGTCGTCGGCGCGCGGGGCGGTGCGCTCCAGGATCTCGGGGTGTTCGTGGCTGATCGCCAGCACGCGCGCGCCGCCCTTGAGGATCTCCGGCAGCTCCGCCGCGTGCTGCAGGCCCTCGACCGTGCAGTCGGCGACGAAACGGCTGCCGGCCAGCGCCTGCACCACCGGCGCCAGGCGGCCGATGGCGTCCGACGCGCCGGTCGAGCGCACCGGCACCGGCGCGCTCTGGCGCGGTGTCGGCAGCGTGAGCTGGAACCAGCGCGCACCCAGCCGCGCCAGCGCGAGCCGGCTCAGCTCGACCAGATCCGGCCGCGACTGGGTCTCGGCCAGCACGGCGCAGGTCTCGCCGGGCTGCACGCCGCTCAGGCGGAACACCTCGGCGAAGGTGTCGATCCACTTCGGCTCGACGGCACGCAGCGTCACAGCACCTCTCCCAGCAGGTGGTAGTGGCCGCCGTGGAAGACCAGCGGCGGGGTGGCGAGGTCGGCCGTGCGCAGCACGCGGCCGATGAACAGCACGTGGTCGCCGGCGTCCTGCTGGGCGTCGAGCGCGCACTCGATCACCGCCGCCGCGCCGCCGAGCACCGGCACGCCGGCCAGGCCTTCGGCCCACAGGCCGTCGGCGAACTTGTCCGCCACCGCCGACGCGAAGCGGCGCGACAGCTCGACCTGCGAATCCGCCAGCACGTTGATCGCGAAGTGGCGCGCCGCACGGAAGGCCGCCAGGCTGGGGCTGGCCTGGCGCAGCGACCACAGGATCAGCGGCGGGTCGAGCGACAAGGCGTTGAACGAATTGGCGGTCAGCCCGATGCGCTCGCCGCGGGCGTCCAGGCAGGTGACGATGGTGACGCCGGTGGCGAAGCGGCCGAGCACGGCGCGCAGCGTGCGCGGGTCGATGGTGGGCCGGAGCGGTGCGGCCGGTGCGCCCGGCGCGCCCGGCACGGCATCCGGGGCGGCGGCTGGCGAGACCGGTGGCGCAACGGATAGCGCACCAGCCGGTGCGGCAGCCAGCGCGGCAGGCGATGGGGGGATGGCGGTCACGGCGTTAATATATGAAAATTCATGGAGTCAACGCAAGCCCGCACCGACACGGACAAGCCCGATCATGCCGCCGCGCACCGCTCCCGCGCCCCAAGCCCCCGCGGCCCGCAGGCCGCCGGAGCGCTTCGTCGACCGCCACCTGCCCTACCTGCTGGCGCGCGCCAGCCACGCGCTGTGGCGCGGCTTCGAGCCGCAGGTGCGCGCCGCAGGGCTCAACTCGCTGGAGTGGCGCGTGCTGGCGACGCTGTCGGACAGCACCCCGCTGACGATCGGCGCGCTGGCCGCCGAGGTGCTGGCCAAGCAGCCGACGCTGACCAAGTCGGTCGACCGGCTGGCCGCCCAGGGCTGGGTCGAGCGCCTGCCCGACCCGGCCGACGCCCGCCGCGCCCAGGTGCGCCTGACCACCGCCGGCGCGGCCAAGGTGGCGCCGCTGCGGGTGGCGGCCGAGGCCCACCAGGCGCAGCGCCTGGACGAGCTCGGCGTGCAGGCGCCCGAGGCGCTCGTGCTGGCGCTGCGCGCGCTGCTGGCCCGGTTCGACGCCGGCTGAACGGCCGCGCCGATGCTCACCCGGCGTTGCCGGCCGTGATGCCCCAGCGCGCCAGCGCCGCGTCGTCGGCCACGCGGGCGTCGACCCAGCGTGCGCCGTCGGGCGTCGTCTCCTTCTTCCAGAACGGCGCCTGCGTCTTCAGGTAGTCCATCAGGAACTCGCAGGCCTGGAAGGCCTGGCCGCGGTGCGCCGACGTCACCGCGACCAGCACGATCGGGTCCAGCGGCTGCAGCGGCCCGATGCGGTGCACCACGCGCGCGGCGCGGATGTCGAAGCGGCGCATGGCCTCGTCGATCATGGCCTCGATCGCGCGCTCGGTCATGCCGGGGTAGTGCTCCAACTCCAGCGCCGACACCCCGACGCCGTCGTTGCGGTCGCGCACGGTGCCGACGAAACACGCCACCGCACCGACGCCGGCGTCGCCGGCGCGCAGCGCGGCGACCTCGGCCGCGAGGTCGAAATCCTCGTGCTGGATGCTGACGCGGGCGGCCGGGGCCATGCCGTTCAACCCCCGGTCACCGGCGGGAAGAACGCCACCTCGTCGCCGTCGGCGACGCTGGCCGCTTCGTCGCCCATCGTCTGGTTGCGCGCGCAGCGCACCGGCCGCGGCCGCGCCAGCAGCTCGGCATGGCGGCCACCGCGTGCGATCAGATGGTCGCGCAGCGCCCCCAGCGTCGGCGCGGCGGGGGCGTCGGCCCAGTCCAGCTCCTCGCCCGGGCCCAGGGCCTCGCGCAGGGACGCGAAGTAGCGCAGCCGGATCTTCATTGCCCGATCAGCTCGTTCAGCGGCAGGAAGCGCACCGTATCGCCGGCCGCGATCGGCTGGCCGGCCGGCACGTCGCACAGGCCGTCGGCCCAGACGGTGGAGGTCAGCACGCCGGAGCTCTGGTTGGGGAACAGGTCGAGACCGCCGCGGTCGTTGCGCCTGACGCGCAGGAACTCGCGCCGCCGGTCCGGCCGCGGCCAGTCGAAGTCGGCGCGCAGCGCGTACGCCTTCGGCGCCGGGCTGGCCAGACCCTGCATCGCGCGCAGCACCGGCGCCACCGCAAGCACGAAGGTGACGAAGCTCGACACCGGGTTGCCCGGCAGCCCCATGAACAGCGCCCGCGTGCCGTCGCCGCGCCGCACGTGGCCGAAGGCCAGCGGCTTGCCCGGCTTCATCGCCACCTGCCACAGCGCGAGCTCACCTTCGGCCTGCACCGCGGGCTTGAGGTGGTCCTCCTCGCCGACCGACACGCCGCCGGAGCTCAGGATCAGGTCGGCCTGCGCCGCCGCCTCGCGCAGCGCAGCGCGCGTGGCGTCCAGCCGGTCGGGCACGATGCCGAGGTCGACCGCCTCGCAGCCGGCCGCCTGCAGCAGCCCGCGCAGCGTGAAGCGGTTGCTGTTGTAGATCGCACCCGGCTTCAGCGGCTCGCCCGGCATCACCAGCTCGTCGCCGGTGGAGAACACCGCCACCCGCGGGCGGCGGCACACGACGAGCGTGGCCGCGCCGACCGAGGCCGCCAGCCCGAGCGCCTGCGGCGTCAGCCGGGTGCCTGCGGCCAGCACGACGGCATCGCGCATCACGTCCTCGCCACGCCGGCGCACCCACTGGCCGGCTTCCGGCCGGGCATTGATCCGCACCTGGCCGAGGCCGCTGCCGGTGGCGTCGGCGATCGCCTCGCACTGCTCCTGCATCACCACCGCGTCGGCGCCCGGCGGCAGCTGGCCGCCGGTGAAGATGCGCGCCGCGCTGCCGGGCGCCAGCGGCTGGCCGACGACACCGGCCGGGATGCGCTGCGCCACCGGCAGCACGGTGCCGGCCGCGGGCACGTCGGCGGCGCGCAGCGCGTAGCCGTCCATCGAGGTGTTG
>JRYF01007069.1_pt1 | contig 25168 bp, 21 predicted proteins | sample 235331 | NCBI WGS metagenome assembly JRYF01 (sample SAMN03074217, study PRJNA261475) | activated sludge metagenome | biome: Wastewater Treatment Plant; feature: Wastewater; material: Activated sludge; isolation source: activated biomass of a wastewater treatment plant treating hydrocarbon... ...
CATGGCGCCGCGGTCATCGACACCCAGCTGTCCGGTTACTACGTGGCCGATGAAGTCAGCGGGACCTATCGCGGCATGATGATCGCCATCCCCCCACCGGAATGGCAGGTCTTTCGCCCGCTGACGGTCCCCGCGTTCGCCGACCTGTTGCTCGACCTGGCCCGCAAGGTCCCCTTGGCCCAGTTCCGCAAACACCCGCGGGGACCGAAGAAGCCGCGCCCGCCGCGCCCGTTCGAGCCGCAGCACCCCCATCAGGCCACCGCCAAACTGTTGGCCGCGCGCCGCGCCTAGCGGGGCGACCGTTCCGCCGCCGGCGGCACCGCGCCGGTCCCGCCACCCCCTGACCGCCCCCCGGCGTCGTTGGGGAGGGTTCCGGTTGCGCCCGAGGGGTGGGGCCAAGGTCAGACAGACTCATCTCGACGGGGTGAGACGTTACCGACCACGGAAATCACCCCCTCGGTCCGACTGGCCGCTCCGGCCGTGGCGATAGCCAACCTTAAAGTCGCAGACATCACTCCCTCGGGTCAGACGGCTCCGGCGAGCAGCGACCTCACTGGTTACGTCGGGGGGACACCTTTAAAGGGCTGGGCTATCACAACTACAAGAACCACGCCAATATACCCTATATGCAGCAAGACTCCTGTGGAAAGTTTATGCATCGGCGGAAATCGTGACGGAACCGACTGCCGAAACGGTCACCGCATCCAACACCTCCCCCGCCGGCGCAAATCGGAAATCCCGCAACAAACGCCGTAGCCGTACCTCGCACCGATTCAAATTGGTATAGTGCCGAAACGTGGACAGCCAGCCAGCGCGGATGCGCGGCTGCTCCGGATCGATTTCCCAAGGGTGCAGGTAGAAAATGAACGGTTGCCCTTCCGCTCGATTGATGCGGGACAGCGCAAAGCGGGTCAACTTATACGGATAAATTCGGAAATAGCCACCACCGGCCACCGGCAACCGATGACCGCCGACCTCCAGGGTCGAGGGTGGAAATTCGATGAGGGAACCCCCACTTGGGATATCGAGCCGGTACGGCCAGCGGGGACTGTCGGGGATGCCGTAGCGGTCGTGATGGACCGGGAAGATGCTCGAATCGTAGGTAAACCCGAGTTCAGCCAGGATGTCGAGCGCCCATAGCGAACGTTTGGTGATCGAGTAGCTAGCCGCTCGGTAGCCCAACACCGGACATTGCGCCTGATCCTCCAGACACGCCTTGGCGCGAACCGTCTCCTCCCGGAAAACGGCGGGGGTCTGACCGTAAATCAATTGATGCGAGTAACCGTGACAGGCTACCTCGTGACCCTGATCGGCAATCGCCCGCACCAAGCCGGGACAGCGCTCGGCCACCCAGCCCAGCACGAAGAACGTCGCTCGAACCTCATGGTCGGCAAACAGCTCCAGCAACCGGTGCGTGTTGCGTTCGACCCGGAGCGGAAACTGGTCCCAGGTCGCGGGGTCGATCTGGCGCGCGAAGGCGGCGACGTGAAAATAATCCTCGACATCGACCGTCAGGGCGTTGCGCATGGGGGTTGGAGATTAGGGTCTGGTTTCGGAATCTGATCGATTCAACTGGATTATTCGCTATTCCGGTTGAAAGATGGCCGTCGGTACGATCGGTCGCAGCAATGGGTCAGGCACTTTCAATATCCACGAACTCTTCCATGGGAACTTGAATCGCTCTCGCGGGCTTTTTTCCAGAAGAATAAATTCTGTTGAAATCAGCTTCAATTTTTTTCAAAGCTTGTGCCTTGAAATATTGCTCGCCACAATATTCACATTCTTCACAAGGTACGTTATTAACGATTAAGTATTTACCGTCATGTTTATAAATATATTGTACTTCCTTGCTACTAAAATTTTTATTACCACAAAAACTACAAAATTTGTTCATCTCTATCCTCTCTCATAGGGAGATTTGAATTTTGGAGGAGTAGGAATATATACGGTAACAATTGCCAACCAGTCTCCCCGTTTTCCACATACCGTATGAACAGGTTTACCACTATCTGAGAAACCAGCCACCAAACAGCTTTCTCCCCTCCCTGTATCCGGATATTGCTCCAATATTCTACCTGTAAGCAACGACTCTTCTACCTCGATAATAGTGAGATTATCTTCTTGCCTGGCTTGATCGCCATGCCTTGAAAAATAGTATTCGTTTTGTTTAACCTTCTCTCGTATCCAATTTATATCAGTCATGGATCAATAGACAATGAGGCTGCTATGTTGGCTCCGACAAATTGCTTTCATGTCCAACATTTTGATTAGGTTGGGTTACGCGCTGCGCGCTAACCCAACCTACATCCAGGATTATTCGCTATTCCGGCCAATAATCTGCGCTCGTTATGCTTATCTGATTTTTCCAGCACCCTTCAATCGAGCAGCAATCTCCTGCTCGTGGCAGGAATTTTTCTGCCTGGGTTGCTGGTCAGTCGAACATCTCCTCAATGCTCCGAGCACTGAGAATTCGCTCCGCCCACCGCACGATCTGCTCACCAGTGGCGGCATCGATCCGCGCTTCCAGTTCGGGTGGAAGCGCACCGAATTTCATCTGTAACTGCCGCCGCAGCAGCCAGGCTTTACCTTGATCCAATCCCTTTTCCAATCCCTTTTCCAATCCATCCTCCAATCCTTGCTCCAGTCCTTGCTCCATTCCCAGTTGGTAGGAAGGAAGCTTTTTCACGTCGATCTGAGTCAGCATCTTTTCCGCCTCCATAATCTGGCGCTTGAGGTCACGGTTTTCCGAAAGGACCTCGATCATGTCGAGATATTCGCGTAGCCGCTTGGGGTTGTCACCGAGCTGGGCATGGAGCCGCAGAAAGATCTCGTCGACCATCTGTTGCGGATCGCGCCCCCGGAAGTCGCACAAAATGGCGAGCACCAAGGCGTCGGGGTTGTTCTGGGCCAGCAGGTCCTCACCATTGACCCGGCGCATGTCGAGCAAGCCGTAGCGGTAGCTCAGGTCGGGTTGCTCGATGCGGTCGGCCATCCGTAACGGTTCGGCGCCGATGTAGATCAGGTACTGCCGCAACCGTTGCCCGGGATAGCGCAGTTGGATATCCATCAAGTAACGCAGCATGCGCCAAGGCATCACCGGATCGTGATTATTCTGGATCTCGATGTGCAGTAAAAAAACCTCCCCGCTGGGACGCTCGCGCAGCCGCACCACCAGATCCGCTCGTCGATCCTCGATGCGCTGGTGCTCGGTGTCCAACAACTCCAGCGAATCGGGGTCGATTTCCAACCCGAGCAAATAGATCGCCAAGTCAATCGCCAGACGGCGGATGGTTTCCTGGCTGATGATGTCTTTGTAACCCATGGGAGTGGGTAGCGTGGTATGCAAGCGTCATTTTAACCGTTGCGCTGCGCTGCTTGTTTTTGCCGGTGAGAATTTTGAGATCTTTGAAGGTGATTGTGTGCGGACTTTTTGCTTTAGACAACAACGGCTTGGGTAGTACTCCAGATGTGGATATCGAACCGATTAAAGCTTAAAAAATCAACTAGTTATGAGGATTCATATCCACGTCAAGAACACTACCCCATCAATCATCAACATCCTCTGCCTCCAAGCACGCTACCGCCCTGCAATACACCTTGGCGCATCGCATAATCTGTGCTGCCTGCCAATTTCTTTAGATCCCTGGCCCAAAGCTAAACCTTGGGTGATTGGGCCGGGACCATCGCAATCAAGTATCGTGCCAAACCTGGAATATCCGGTCCGACAACGCGTAACCTCAACAACCATGCGCAAAAACAGGGTCATCGCTGACCCCGCTTGTCACCAAAATTGAAAATGGTCAGGTTGGCGGTGACGAAAAATCGCTTGCATAGGCCCAATGTGGACCGTTCGCTGTGGCTCGCGCCCTCGACCGCGCGAGCCAGTGCATCCCGGCCATCACGCCGAATCTCCGGCGGTCGCCCCATGGCCCAGCCGTCGCGAGTCAAAGTGTAGCAGTTCGATCCGTCCTTCACACCCAGCCACGGCCCTCATTCCGCGGCCCAGACCTCAAGAGCGGTTGCAAGTAAGACGATCAGGTCCACCTCCAGCCCGTCTTGGGAACGCCAGAAAAAGAGCTCGGGAATCCGGCCCAGCAACGCCAAGATTTTAACCGCTTCGCTCGCTACCCAGCCCTCGAACAGCGCCCCGCCCATGCCGCCCGCCAGCGCCACCGCCGGCGAGAGTTGTCGCGTGAGCCAGGCCGCCAGCGCGGCGTCGAGAATGTACAGTTTGGGGGTTTTGACCAGGCGTTTGCCGTAGTTCCGATGGTAGGGAACCAGCAAATACAGGAAGGTAAGACGCGGCCAGACGGCTTGCATGGTGTTTGGTAATGGAAACGCCGACGGTTGCGCGAAATCCTCTCAACCCCCTTCGTCAAAGGGGGCGCCGTGCCAGCGGCGGGGAGATTTACCGCTCCGCCGGCTCCAGCCGCGCCATCACCCCATTACGGGCGTCGGTGAGCAGATAGAGATAGCCGTCGGGACCGGCGCGCACGTCGCGGATGCGGCCCAGCATGCCTTCGAGCAGGCGTTCTTCTCCGATCATCTTTTCCCCGTCGAGGCGCAGCCGCGTCACCATCTGGTCCCGCAGCGCACCGACGAACAGATCGCCGCGCCAGCGCGGAAACCGGTCGCCCTGGTAGAAGGCCATCCCCGAAGGCGCGATGGACGGCGTCCAAACGTGTAGCGGCTGCTCCATGCCCGGCTTGTGGGTGCCTTCGCCGATCTTGGTCCCGATCACATACTCGACGCCGTAGGTGATGACCGGCCAGCCGTAGTTGCGGCCGGCGCGGATCACGTTCACTTCGTCGCCACCCTGGGGGCCATGCTCGTGGGTCCAGAGTTCGCCGGTGACCGGATGTAGCGTGGCGCCCTGTACGTTGCGGTTGCCGAGCGAGTAGATTTCCGGGCGGGCGCCGGCCTGGTCCACGAACGGATTGTCCGCCGGAACCCGTCCGTCGTCGTGCAGGCGCACGATCTTCCCGGCCAGATCGTCCAGGTTCTGTGCCCGTTCCATCTCGCCCCGGTCGCCCAAGGTGATGTACAGATACCCCTGCCGGTCGAATACCAGCCGCGACCCGAAATGCCGCCCGCCGCCGGATTTGGGCTCCTGGCGGAACAGCACCTCCACATTCTCCAACCGGTGACCCGCCAGCCGGCCGCGCGCCACCTCGGCGCCGATCCCGCCCCGACCGCGCGCCGCGTAAGACAGATACACCCAGCCGTTCTCGGCGAACCGGGGATGCAGAGCCACGTCTAACAAGCCGCCCTGGCCGTGGGCGGCGATCGGTGGCAAACCTTCCACTGACCGAGGGTCCAGCGTACCATCCGCCTCCACCAGCCGCAGCCGTCCCGGTCGCTCGGTCACCAACCGACGACCGTCGGGCAGGAAGGCCAGCCCCCACGGATGTTCGAGCCCGCGGGTTACGATCGCCACGCGAAAAGCGTGCTCCGCGCTCGGGATCACCGGCTCGGCGGCGCGGGCGACGGCCAGGGCGGCGACCAGCGCCAGCGCGGCGAAACCTCGAACTTGCATCATGAACGTTCTCCTCGGTCGGGGGCGCCAGCGCGCCGATTGCACCTTCGAATTTTAGTCACGGACCCCACGGACCGGTTCCGCGGCGACCGCGATCGGTTGCGGGCGAAAGTCCAGATTGATTAAAGTCGCCAAATCCTGTCACCGTCATCGCCAAAGGCGTCATGAATTATGAGGAAAACCAGCGACCGACCTCGGAAAGACCCGGCCGACAATCAAACCGACGGATTGCCTGGCGCGTCTCCGCCCAGTCATTACGTGGCGGTGGGCGCCTCGGCCGGCGGCCTGGAGGCGATCGAAGCCTTCTTCAGCCACATGCCGCCCGACAGCGGTCTGGGTTTCGTGGTCATCCAGCATCTCTCGCCCGATTACAAAAGCCTGATGGTCGAACTGCTCTCTAAAAAGACCCCGATGCCGGTCCACCGGGCCGAGGATGGGATGTGGGTCCTACCCAACCACGTTTACCTGATTCCGCCCAAGAAGAATCTCACTATCTTCCACGGCAAATTGCTGCTGAGCGAACAGGATCACAGCAAGGGCATCAACCTGCCGATCGACGTGTTTTTGCGGTCGCTGGCCGAGGATCAGGGCGAGAAGGCCGTGGCCATCATTCTTTCCGGCACCGGCAGCGACGGCACGCGGGGGGTCAGGGCCATCAAGGAATACGGCGGCATGGTCATGGTCCAGAACGAGGAGAGCGCCAAGTTCGACGGCATGCCGCGGGCGGCCCTCTCCACCGGCCTGGCCGATTTCGTTCTGCCGCCAGACCAGATGCCCGCCCAGTTGCTCTCGTTCGCCCAGCATCCCTACGTGGTCAAGGTCGAGCGTTCCGAAACGCTGCTCAGCGACGAGCAGGGTCTGACCCGAGTTTTCGCCATCCTGCGAGAGAAGTGCAAGGTCGATTTCACCTTCTACAAACCCAGCACCGTCACCCGGCGTATCGAGCGCCGCATGACCATCAACCAGATCGACGAGATCCAGGGTTATGTCGCTTTCCTGGCGAACAATCCCGGCGAAGTCACGGCGCTGTACCGCGAACTCCTGATCGGGGTCACCAGTTTCTTTCGCGACCCAATCGCCTTCGAACACCTGGCGCAGCACGGCCTGCCGGAAATCATCCAAAATCCCGGCGGCCGGGAAATTCGCTTGTGGGTGGCGGGCTGCTCCACCGGGGAAGAAGCCTACAGCTTGGCCATTCTGGTCCGCGAATGCATGGAAGACCTGGGCGTCAGCCGCGACGTGAAAATTTTCGCCACCGACATCGATCGCGATGCGATTCACCACGCGGCCAGCGGCACCTATCCCGAAAGTATCGCCGCCGACATATCCCCGCGGTTATTGGCCAAGTATTTCTACAAGAAGGAGGATAATTTCCAGATCGCGCGCAATATCCGGGAAACGGTGGTATTCGCCCAGCATAACCTGATTCGCGATCCGCCTTTCACCAACATCGCCCTGATCAGTTGCCGCAATCTGCTCATCTACCTGCAACCGATCCTGCAACGCAAGGTTTTAGAGTTCTTCAACTTCTCCCTGACCGCTGGCGGGATTCTGATGTTGGGTACGAGCGAAACCACCGGCGAAATGAGCGACTATTTCGAAGCCACGGACCCGAAATGGAAACTCTACCGGTCCAAGGGCCGTCTCAAACCCCCAGCCGACGCCACCCACCTGCTGTCCGTGACCGAGACCCGCGCGCGCGATTCCCGCGGGCCATTCGCCAACACTCGCCGCAGCCAGCGCTTCAACGACGAAGAGCGGGTGCTGGAGCGTTTTCTGGACGCGGTCGCCCAGGACTACATCGCCTTGGCGGTCATCGTCAACCCACAGATGGAAATCCTGCATGTGTTTGGCGATGCCAGCGACTATTTCAAGCTGCCCTCGGGCAAAGTGGTCAACGACATCTCCAAGATGGCGGCCCGCGAACTGGCCATCCCGCTGACGACCGGCATTCAGAAAGCGTTCCGCCAGGGCCAGGAACTCCGTTTCTCCAATATTCGCCTACCCCAGGACAGCGGTGTCCGGCTGGTGGATCTGCGAATCCGGCCCCTGCCTGGGAAGCGCGGGCAGGAACCCTTGGCGGCGGTCTTCATCTCCGAGGTAAAAAAAGCCGAATCCGCCGAACCCGATCAGGCGATCCAGACCTACGACCTGTCCAGGGAAGCCGAGGAGCGGTTGCGGGAACTGGAGCAGGATCTGCAGTTCACCCGTGAAAACCTGCAAGCCACCATCGAAGAACTGGAGACCGCCAACGAGGAGCTTCAGTCCACCAACGAGGAACTGTTCACCGTCAATACCGAATACCAGAGCAAAATCATTGAGTTAACCGAGTTAAACAACGACGTGGACAATCTATTGAACGCCACCCAGATCGGTCAACTCCTGCTCGACGAAAATCTGGAAGTGCGCCGTTTTTCCCCCAAGATCACGCAAATCTTCAAACTCCTGGACAGCGACGTGGGTCGGCCCATCACGCACATTTCGCACTACCTGGTGGACTGCGATCCCATTCAGGTGGTCCGAGAAGTCCAGTACAGCGGCCAGCCGTTGGAAAAAGAAGTTTGCACTCTGCAAGGGACCTGGCACCTTATGCGCGTGGTTCCTTACACTGTGGGACCCAAGGCATTTTCCGGTACGGTGATCTCCTTCGTCGATATCACCGCCAGCAAGGACGCTCAGCGAGCACTGGCCGAGAAAGAGGCAGCTCTGCTGGGCGTCATCGCCAATCGCGCGGAGCGGGACCGGGAACGGCATCGGCTCGCGCGCCCCGCCGGAGAGGGCTCATGATATACCCGATCGACCGGCCGAAAGGGTAAACTAGCGGCCACACCCGATGGCTTTCCGAGGACTGATCCATGAGAACCCTGCTGAATCTTGCCACGATCGCCGCTCTGGCCGTGGGCGCCAGTGCTTGCACCGTCGTTACCGACCCTAGTGGCGGCACCAGCGCCACGACTGGCGGTTCGAGCAGTGCCGTATTCATGAACCGTCAGGAACAGATCGCCGCGTTTACCCAGACCCATCTGGAGCGGCTGAAACAGGACATGGCGGCCGGCCAAGGCGAACATCTCGCGTCGCTGGCGACCCTGATGGGCATCGAGCCCAACCGCCAGCCGGACTTCTTTGCCCTCACTCAGCACCAGTTCACCGAGTTATTCCCGAACGACCGCACCACCGCCACCGAACTGCTGGTCGCTCTGGATCGGGCCATGCAGGCCGATCCACGATTCAGCCAGCGGCTGGCGCTGAACTGAATCGATCCCTCTGAACTGGCGCGCGGCGGGGATTCTGCTGCTTGGAGTTCTGCTCCAGGCGCCAGTAACCCAGGCGGATTCCAACGAATGGGCCCAGAGCGCCGCCCGCGCGGTGGTCCCAATCGATACCCGCGCCGATACCGCCTATCTCGCCGAATTGCTGGACCGCGCCGCCGCCGCCAACTTGGCCGCGCGGCGCGAGTGGCGCACCCTGCTGCACTACCGCGCCGCGGGCGATGGCGCCCGAGTAGTCAGCGACGCCACAGATCCCCGGTTTTTCCTGGCCCCGACCGGCCAAACCGATCCGGACGCCGAACTGGCCGCCACCCTGCGCGCCTTTTTCAGCAACGAGTTGGTGGGCGGCGATCCGCAGCCGACGCAATGTGCGTTCGTGGCCCGTTACCGCTGGCTCGATAGCGTTCTCCAGTTCGACGACCGCCGCCTGCCGCCCCAGGATTGCGACCGTTTTGAATACTGGCTCCGCGAGTTGAACGCCGAGTCCGCGACCCTGGTGTTCGCCTCGGCTTATCTCAACAATCCCGCCTCGCTGTTCGGCCATACCCTGCTGCGGCTGGACCGGCGCGACCAGACCGAGCAGACTCGGTTGCTGGCCTACGCGCTCCACTACGCCGCCGATGATTCCACCAGTCGCGGCCTGAAATATCTGATGGACGGCATGACCGGCGGCTTCAAGGGCCGGTTCGACATCCAGCCGTATCACCGGCTGGTGCGCACCTACAGCGATCTCGAAAGCCGCGATCTCTGGGAGTACCGCTTGTATCTGGAGGAAGCGCAGCTGCAACGGCTGCTGGAACACGTCTGGGAATTGCGCGGCATCGACTTCGACTACTACTTTTTCAAGGAAAACTGTGCCTGGCAGTTGCTGGCGCTGCTGGAGGTGGCCGACCCCAGTTTACGCCTGAGCGATGAATTCCTGCTCTGGACCCTGCCGGCCGATACCATTCGGCTGCTGGATCGGCAACCGGGACGGATTGTGGACGCGACTGCCCGTCCGGCGCTCGGCACGACCATCCACCGCCGTTATCAGGCACTGACCGCCAGCGAACGGCGACTGACGCGCCGCCTGCGCGACGATCCGACAGTCGCCACCCGCTCTGACTTCACTCAACTTGCCCCGGAACGGCAGGCGCTATTGTTGGACATCGCTTTGAACGAGCGGCGCTATCGCCGGGCCGGCCAGACCGGGGATGATGCCGAATCGCCCAACGATGCGACGGCTCACCATTTGTTGATCGCCCGCAACCAGCTTGGGACAGCCGCCACGCCGGTCGCCATCGAACCCTTCGCTACCCGTCCGGAAACCGGCCACGCCTCGCGGCGGATCGGCGTCGGCCTGGGGCGACGGGACGGGACGGCATTCGGAGAATTCAACGCGCGGGCGAGCTACCACGATCTGCTGGAACCCGACGCCGGCTACACCCCCGACGCCCAGATCGAACTGTTGAGCGTCGCGGTTCGAGCCTACTCAGGCGGCCGGCTGGCGCTCGATCGGCTGACGCTGCTCGACATCACTTCGCTGCCGCCAGTCAATGCGTTGACGCCACGCCCGGCCTGGCGGATTCACGCCGGCTGGGAACCGCATCCTCGACCCGATTGCCGCGACTGTACCGCCTTCAACCTCGGTGGCGGTCTGGGGTTGGCCGCCGAGACTCACTGGCCGTGGCGGACGTTGTGGTTCGGGCTGGCGGGAGTCGAGTTCGATTACGGTGATGTCTTCACCGGTGACTACCGGGCGGGTCCGGCGGCGACCGTCGGGGCGCTGTTGCAACCGGCGGCGGGCTGGAAAGTGCTGGCCAGCGTACACGGGTTGGATGCTCGGTTCGGGGAAACGGGTACGGCGTTACGCTGGCGGATCGGCCAACATTGGGCGTTGGGTCGCAACCTGGCGCTGCGGATGGATTGGCGCGCGCTCGAAGGCGTCCACGAGTTCAGCATGGGGTTACAGGGGTATTTCTGACATCGCCTTGACGGCTGCCCATCTGGATCCTCCATTCCTATTGGCCCATTCACACTATTTTTGGTTTACGAAAGCGAGTTCCAAGCTTCCAAATAATGGCCCGTATTTTGCTGGAAAACCTGGATGCTTGCCGTTAAGGCGAACAACCAGGACTTTTTCTCCAGTTGGGCCGTCCCCGGCAAGTTTGATCGGTTCAAATTGAACCGTTTGTCAAAAAACAGTTGCCAATCGCCAAAAATTGACCAAAAAAATATAATTGTCCATAATTTTCATGTAGGATATCGCATTCTCTGACCATACGAATCATCGATCGAGGTCGCCGGTGAGCAAGCTATATCGATTCATGGCGCTGCCGGGGCAGGTGAAATGGCTTTACCTCAACGCCGCTCTCTGGTTGATAGCGGTGAAGATAGCTCTTCACCTGCTGCCGTTTGATCGGCTGCGGATTTGGTTGACTCGCTCTACCCAACCTGATGGAAATCCGCAGGATATCAAGGAGATGCGCACGATTATCTTGGCTATCGAGCGCATTAGTCAGTTTCTGGCCTCCTTGCGGATCAACTGTCTACCACAGGCGCTGGTGGGCCACAGGTTGCTTCGCCAACAAGGCTTCGACGTGCAATTGAGGATCGGCGTGTTGAAAAATCATGGCGACCAACTGACTGCCCACGCCTGGCTCGAATATCAGGGCCAAGTAGTGCTCGGTGCTCTACACAATCTCAAACAGTTTACGGTGTTCTCCTCATTAGAAATTATCCAGTGATGAGAACTAATTGTTTGACATAATCAAGCTTTTTCAATCACAGAGGAGATAAATTAATCGAAATAGCGAATACTTAGATTTTTGATTTTTCAACCTGCTTTTTCATTCAAGCAACTCAATGTTTCGGAGGTATTTATGAAAAAAGCGTATACGGCTCCTAAAGTGATCGTGCATGGCACGGTCGAGGAGATTACCCAAATGGGAATCCTGCCGTTGGGTCCTTGCAATAATCCAGGAAAGGGTAAACCACCTTTCTGCAATAGCGGCAGTTAGTAACGCATGTATTCAGCAACTTGAAATGCTGTAATACTAAAATGCCGCACTATTCCGCTTATGGAATCACATTAGCATCCACCTTGCCTTTTCTCGAGCTTTCGGCCAGTGAAGGCAGGGCGGATGTGTATATTGAAGTTTCTCAGAGTAAAAGCAGTGCACCTCATGAACCTTCTCCAATACTGTGCGCCAATGCATCGCCAAATCAAGTCCATCTGATCTGGGGTACGGTTGGCGATCTACTCATTGAAGAAGGATCTCGGATTATCATCATTCCTAGCCCAGATGCCGAAGAAGATGCGCTACGCCTTTTTGTGCTGGGCGCCGGCCTGGGGATATTACTACACCAGCGCGGGCTGTTGGTCCTTCACGCCAGTGGCGTTGCCATCCACGACCAGATAGTCGGATTTATCGGCGCGAAAGGGTGGGGAAAATCAACCTTGGCTGCGGCGCTGCACCAACTTGGCCATGCTCTAATTTCCGATGAACTACTGGTCATTCGCTTCGACCATCAGGATCAGCCACGGGTGATGCCGGGTTCATCGCAAATACGATTATGGTCGGACGCATTGGTCAACGCCGGAGGCGACCCTGCTTCCGCCACCCCCGTCAGATCCGGTATCGATAAATTTAACTTCAACGCAACGAGCGTCGCAGAAGAACCGCTGGCTTTTCACTGTCTTTATCTACTGGATGGTGGAGAAACACTTTCCATCCAACCGATGTCGCCCAACACGGCGTTTTTTGGAGTCCTTCCTCATTTATATGCATGCCGATTTGGCACATCATTTCTACAATCGACTAACGTTGATCGCGTTTTTCAACAGTTAAGTTTGTTATTAAAAAAAACCACTGTAAAACGCCTATCGCGTCCATGGGATCTTAGCCAGCTTCCGGATATCACACAACGAATTGAAAAAGATATATTGCAACAACCACAAGCAATACAATGAGATTGCCACATTATTTATCTTTAATTATGCCACTTTTTTTACTACCTTTAGAAGGCCAATCCATGAATAATTGCATCAACAGAAATTCGGTATTGATAGCAAGCAAAGATCAGGTGGCTGCCGATCTATCCTCTGATACTCTGGAAAGTATTGTGATTTTAAGCCTTAAGGATGGCATGTACTATGAATTGAAAGAGGTAGCGGCTCGGATCTGGGTCCTCATTCAACAGCCGTGTTCCGTTCAAGATGTTCTTGATAAACTCCTTGAAGAATATGAAGTAGACGTCGAGCAATGCGAGGTAGACTTAATCGCCTTGGCTGAAGATCTATTCCAGCGAGGTCTCATTGAAGTACAGTAAGACCAACGCTTTATTAGCTTGGCCTTCGACCTTGAAAAACTCTCTGAATTTTACTAACGGACTCCGAATAGACAGAGCCCTCAACTTCGTTTGGCAGGCGGCTCCTCGCTGGACTATTCTGAGTACTTTCCTGCTCGCCGTCCAAAGTATCATTCCTCTGGCCACGCTGTATATTTTTAAACTTTTGGTCGACCATCTCACCGGGGCGAATGAATCTTTCGCCCTTGAAATCGATTTTCAACACCTGCTGGTCCTTATTGCCGCCGCCTTGGGCCTAGCCATCATCGGTAACCTGTCCAGCGCATTGCTCGGCTATGCGAACGAAATGCAGACGCACCTCGTCGCCGATTACATGCAGCGTCTCGTACAGGCCAAATCCATCGATCTAGATCTCGTTTACTACGAACATTCCCAATCCTACGACAAACTGCACCGGGCTCAGCGCGAAGCCCCATCACGCCCCCTCAGTATTATTTCCGGACTGACCACGCTGGCTCTCAACAGCTTGACGCTGCTCGGCGCTCTTGCGCTCCTGATGATGTTCGATTGGATTGTCGTCTTGGTGGTATTGGCCGCTTCCATTCCCGTGCTCGTCTACCGAATTCGGTATGCCGAGGCCCTGTATCAGTTACATCGCGAAAAAACCGCGAGCGAACGCCTGAGTCGATATTTCAATGAGGTAATCACTACCCCCACCAACGCCAAGGAAGTGCGAACCTTTGGGTTTGGATCACTGATATCTCAACGATTTAGCCAAATAAGATTGATGATTCGCGCCAGTCTATGCCGTATTTCAGCACAAGCCTATCGCAAGCAATTCTTCACCGAATCCACTGCCGCCCTTGCCGGATATGGAGCGCTCGCCTTCATCGCCTACGCCGCCGTGCGGCAATCCATCACACTCGGGGAAATGGTTTTGTACTTTGGCGCTTTTCAAGTCGCTATTGGTTCGCTCAGACCGACCTTGAGCGGTTTAGCGGAAATCTACGAGAACAATCTTTTTCTATCGACGCTCTATGAGTTTCTTGAGGTTCCCAAGAGTGTTCCCGAGCCGGTCCAGTCCAAGGAAATGCCCCGTCCTTGGCGGTCGGGTCTACAGGTGAAGAATCTGCGCTTCCATTATCCGGGCACGGACAAACTGATCCTCGATGATATTGCCATGACCATCCGCCCCGGCGAAATCGTCGCCCTGGTCGGGTGCAACGGCTCGGGGAAAACGACCCTAACCAAACTCCTCTGCCGTCTCTACGATCCCGACTCGGGTCATATCACGATTGACGGCATCGACCTGCGTGATTTCAAAATAACCGATTTACGCCAGGAAATCAGCGTTATCTATCAGGACTTCGGCCGCTACCACATGACGGCGCGGGAGAACATTCTGCTGGGTCGTCCGGAACTCCGAGCGGATGACCCAGCCATCATCAAAGCCGCACAATGGGCGGGCATCCACACAAACTTGGCTGAACTGCCCCAAGGCTACGATACAGTGATGAGTCGCACCTTCGCCGATGGCGCGGAACTGAGCATCGGCCAATGGCAAAAGTTGGCGCTAGCCCGCGCCTTTGTCCGCGATTCCCAACTGATCCTGCTCGACGAACCAACCAGCGCTCTGGACGCCGCCGCCGAATTCGAGTTCTTTGAGAAATTCCGGGAGATGGCGCGCGGCCGGTCGGCGCTGATCATCAGCCACCGTTTTTCGACGGTGCGCCTGGCGGATCGAATCTATGTGCTTGAGGGGGGGCGATTGATCGAACAGGGAAATCATGATGAGTTGGTCGCTCTCGACGGACTTTATGCCCATCTCTACCGGCAGCAGGCTTCTTATTATCAGGATGAATCCGTACCAGTCAGTAACGACAAGAAGATTTACGCATGAACGCCCGGCTAGCTGCTTTGGATTTTATCACGGGGTGCCTGAGCATTCGCCGCGGTCCAGCCATCGATGAAGGTTTGCATTCCCTTATTGTTTCCCAAGATCTTAATTGGGATACCATCCTAGACATTGCTGAAATCCAGCGAATCGCACCGGCGTTTTGGGCGGCACTTAGAAACAGAGGACTGGTCGAGTATTTACCCTTCAAGGTACGTGACAACCTGTTCAAGCTGTATTTGCTCAATACGCTCAGAAATAAAGGCCTTCGAGAGCAAGCCATTGAAGCAATACACCAGTTCAACTCCATTGGTGTCGAACCGATGCTCCTCAAAGGAGGCATATCGTTATTGCTAGAAACCTTTGATGATCCCGGATCCCGCGTCATGGCGGATCTCGATATCCTCGTGCCCAAGGAAGCGGCGGAAGACTGCTGGAAGGGCCTCTTAACTTTAGGGTATTGCCCGATCAAAGATAATCCTCACTTTCATATTGATTACCGTCATCGCCACCATCACCTCAGACCACTCTATCGTCCAGATGGCTATGGAATGATTGAAATTCATCGAGATGCACTTCCCAATAGCGCCGCCCGGATATTGCCAACATCAACCATCTGGGAACAGAGCGAGCCCGTGGTCAATTCATTAGGTCTTACGATGAATATTCCCTCACCTACCCACCGGGTATTGCATAATTTGCTGCATTCAGATCTCATCAACCAAACCTATATACGAGGCAAGATCTCTCTGCGGTCGCTCCACGAACTGGTGATTATGCAGACGATTTATCGCGAGCAATTGGATTGGGAAACCATTCGGCAACTGATGGACCGTAGCGGTCAGGGACAGGTTCTTCGTGCTTCGCTCCACCTCGCTGACCGCTTGTTTGGCAGTCCAATGCCTGACTGCATGCGCCCGACTTTTGGAGCGGTAACCCATTATGCACGAACCCGGTTACAAGTTCGCTGGCATTGGCTCGATGAACTCGTGGAACGAGTGTTTTGGTTTTCAACCGAAAGTATTTGCGAGCGTTATAAATGCGATGATAGCTTTTGGGCTGTTACTAAAAATCGTATCAAGTTAGCGACATTTCTTGCTGGCAAATATAGCTATCAATTCTATCGCTGGATAGGGCAACAAACGTCCCAAGGGCACATGAGAGTATTGACAGCAATTCTCAGCTCCTCTTTAACAGCATGATTTTGAAATATCGTTTCTTCCTTAACGACGACCGCTCCCAACCCAAGGCGTGGTAGGGAAATCATCCGTGTTCGCCTCTCCACGGTCGTCGAGGGGGCGGAGCCATAGTGTTCGGCGCATGTGTCGAGCAGATATAAGGATGTCTCGATATCGACGCGAGGCAAGGATGCCTAATCCAGTTCCGGCCAGTAATCGCCGGCGGTTTGCTCCCAACTAAACGGACAATTCTGGGGAAAAACCGCTTCGGGAAGTCCGGTTTCCCGCCGGGCGATCAAGCGGGCGTCACTGTAGGCATCGCGATGAGTTTCCTCCAGGTCGGCCTTCAGGCTGGGATTTTTGCGGAGCAAACGCGCCACCCGCTGGCGCTGTTCCTTGATCGTCGCTTCCCAACTGGCGCCGCGCCGTTCCGGTTGATAGCGCCATTTCAGCAAATGCGCCAGGAGAATGCCCAGGCGATTTTCCAGTTCCCGTTCCTTACTGGCACCCATGTCTTCCAGCTCCTCGGCGACGTGCTCGACATCGATCTCCGCAAACCGCCCCTGCCGGATCAATTCGGCGGTGTGTTGGGTCCAGGCGTGGTAGTCTTGTTGATAAGTGATCGTGGCCATCATTGATTTCCTTGGTGAGCCGTCAGCGGTTCCACGACTCACACCTGATTACTTTAGAGATATAGCAACACAGTCACCACCGGCGGGCATAATGATGGCAACGATCTACGACGACATATTGGATTCATCAGGATTCGCGCGCGGGTAGCGCATCTTCGGCGGGCGATGAGGACGGCTGGACGGCGGGCTCCGGAAAAATCAGCCCCCAGTCGACCGCCAACTCCGCGAACAAGCCCGGCTCCAGCGTGCCCACGGTCTCGTGAATGGCGGGTTTGCCATAAAAGCCTTGAAGATCGAGGGCGTAGATACTGACGACGCGATCGGTGGGATGGACCAGCCAGACTTCGCGCACGCCGGCTCGTTCGTAGGCGGCGAGCTTCTGAATCTGATCCTTGGCGGCGGTGCTGGACGAGAGCACTTCGATCACCCAATCCGGCGCCCCGCGACAACCGCGCTCGTCCAGTTTGGTCGGATCGCAAACAACTGTGATGTCGGGTTGCACGACCGTAAGAATGTCGTCGTCGGCTTCATTCCCGCGCGGCAGCCGCACATCGAAAGGCGCGACGAACGGTCGGCAAGGTTTACCGCGCAGGAATAAGCTGATCTGTACGAACAGCTCGCCGACCACCGTCTGATGGATCAGACCCGGTGCGGCCATGGCGTAAGCCACCCCATCGATCAGTTCCCAGCGTTCGTCGTCGGGCCAGCGGCAATAATCGGCGTAAGTAAAGGGCGTGGCGGTTTTGCGGAGTGCATGTCCCATAACGGTCCCCTCAGGGCTCTGGGTGGATGGAATCTAGCCAAACGTGCCGCCGTTCCAGCCCCAGTTTTCGGCGCTGACGTTGGTGAAATTCAGATAAACCCGGTCGGGTGGGATGCCGAGGCGCTCCTGGAGCAGGGCGCAAAGGCGTTCGGACAGTTTGCGGTTGGTGGCGCCACTGAGACCGCCGATGCTGCGAATTTCGCCATGGGCGGCGGGACCTTCGGTTCCAGCCATCCGGATCGCCGCCGCGGCGACGGTGATCATGACATAGCGTTCCGGTTTACCGATACCTTCAACGAGGATTTGCGAGAGCGGCGCGAGCAGGTCTTGACGCTGTTGTTCGGACAGGGAAACCGAGGTATGCAGGGCGAGCAGGGGCATGGGTTTAACCTCCGGGATCGGGATTAGGGAACAAAGGCCCAGCCGCGTCGGGCCAAGCAGAGTATTCACGAAAGCATCCGGCGGCGAAATATTCCACGTGGAATATTAACCCGAGATACAAACCGGGCGGCGGCAACGACCCAATCGATCGATGGCCCCGCCCGGTCGTTCACCCCGCCTTGGGCTGTGGTTCACCAGTGACCCGCGACTCCGCGGCCTCGACCCAGCCGCCACCCAGCGCCTTGTAGAGGTCGATCAGCGCCAGCAGCACGTCGCTCTGACTTTGCGCGGCGGTCAGCTCGACGTCGAACAGATTGCGTTCGGCGTCGATCACTTCGATAAAGCTGACCAAGCCGTTGTCGTAGCGCAGCCGCGCCAACCGCAGCGAGCGGCGCAGCGCCTCCAGTTGCGCCTCCTGGGCTTGCAAGCGCTCCCGGTTCTTGCGCAGCGCGACCAGACTGTCCTCCACCTCGGCGAACGCGATTTGGATGGCTTTTTCATAGCCGGCCAGCGCCTGCTGTTGCACGGCCTCCGCCGCCTGCACCTGCCCGGCGATCTTGCCGGCGGTGAAGATCGGCACGCTCAGGATACCGCCATAGCTCCAGGCACGCGACGGTCCCTGGAATAAATCTTCCAGTTGTGGGCTGACGTAGCCGAACAAGCCGGTCAGCGAAATCACTGGAAAATACGCGGCCTTGGCGACGCCGATGTTGGCGTTGGCGGCGATCAGGACTTGTTCGGCCTGGCGGAGATCGGGCCGCCGTTCCAGCAGCTCGGACGGGACGCCGGCCGGCACCGGCGGCTGGACGAGTGCGTCGAGCGTCCGCCCGCGGGCGATGGCACCGGGATTGCGTCCCAACAACAGGCTGAGCGCGTTCTCCCGTTGGGCGATGGCGTGTTCCAGTTGCGGGATTTGCACCGCCGTCGCGTAGTACTCCGCCTCGGCCTGGCGCGCGTCCAGTTCCGAAGTCAGGCCGGCCTGGAACCGCAACCGGGCGATGCGCAGCGACTCGGCGCGGGTTTCCAGGGTCTGGCGGCTGATCGCCAGTTGCTGGTCCAGCGACCGCAACTGCACGTAATTTCCCGCGACCGCCGTCACCAGCGCGAGAATCACCGTGCGCTGAGCCTCTTCCGTCGCTAGCAACTCGGCCTGCGCCGCCTCGGTGGCACGGCGCAGGCGGCCGAACAGATCGAGTTCGAAGGACAGCAGGGCGCTGGCCTGATAGAGGCTCCGAATCGTGGAATCATCGGTCAGACTGACGCCGGCGGGCGTCCGAGTCCGCTCGCCGCTGGCGTCGGCGCCAAGTTGCGGAAACTGGTCGGCGCGCGTGAAAGCGTAGCGGCCCAGAAATTCCTCGATCCGGGCGCTGGCGATCTTCAGATCCTTGTTTTCCTGAAGCGCGATCTCCACCAACTGGTCCAGCACCGGGTCCTGGAACTGGCGCCACCAACCTGGATTGGCGACGGCCTGCATCTCGCCGTCCGCCAGCCGCCATTGCGCCGGAACCGGGACTTCCGGACGTTGATAGTCGGGACCGACGGCGGCGCAGCCACCCAGGGTCAGGACGGCCAGCAATACAATCTTACGCATGGCTGCCTTCCTCCTTGAGCGGAGCCGGTGGAGCCGGTGGAGCCGGTTCTTCGGCAACAGCCGCCGGCTTGGCGCCGCCGCCCCCGAACAATCGATAAAACAGCGGAACGAAGAAAATCGCGATACAGGTCGCGCCCAACATGCCGCCGATCACCCCGGTGCCGATGGAATGCCGGCTGAACGCGCCAGCCCCGGTGCTGATGGCCAGCGGCACACAGCCGAGGATGAAGGCCAGTGAAGTCATCACGATGGGCCGGAAGCGCAGTCGCGCCGCTTCCAGGGCCGCATCGATGGGCGACAGTCCTTCCTCCCGCTTCATCACCGCGAACTCGACGATCAGAATCGCGTTCTTGGCCGCCAGGGCGATCAGCGTCACCAGACCGATCTGGAAATACACATCGTTGACCAGTCCTCGCAGCAGTATCGCCAGCAACGCGCCGGCCACCGCGAACGGCACCGCGGTCAGCACCGCCAGCGGCAGCGACCACTTCTCGTACTGCGCCGCCAGGATCAGGAACACCATGATGATGCCGAACACGAACGCCAGGGCCGAAGCCGCGCCGACCTGTTTCTCCTGATACGCCTGACCGGCCCAGGCGAAGCTCATGCCCTCTGGCAGGACCTCCCCGGCCAGGGCCTCCATCGCCGCCAGCGCCTGTCCGGAACTGTAGCCGGGCGCGGCGTTGCCGTTGATCCGGGCGGCGGGAAAGACGTTGAAGCGGGGCACGATATCCGGACCGGTGATGTATTGTACGTTCACCAGCGCGCTCAGCGGCACCATCTGGCCGGTGGTCGAACGCACGAACACCTGATTGATGTCCTCGGGCCGGGTGCGGTACTGGGTATCCGCTTGCAGCAAGACCCGGAAGGTCCGACCCAGCTTGTTGAAGTCGTTGACGTAAATCGAACCGAACAAGCCTTGCAGCATGTCGAACACGTCGTTGATCGGCACGTTCAGCGCCCGCGCGCGTTCCCGGTCGAGATCGACGAACAACTGCTGGGAATTGGCGTTAAAGGTGCTGGCGAGCGGACCCAGTTCCGGTTTGTCCTTGGCGGCGGCGATGAACTTCCGCACCGCCTCCTGCAACGCCTTGGAGCCGGCGCCCCCGCGGTCCTGAATCCAGAACTCGAAGCCGCCGGTGCTGCTCATGCCGGGAATCGGCGGCGGGTTGAACAACACGATCTGCGCTTCCTTGATCTGCTGAGAAACTTCCTGTTGCAACGCCTTCTGCACCGCGAAGGCGTGCAGTTCCGGCGCCTCGCGTTCCTTCCAGTCCTTGAGCGGCAGGAAGAAGGTGGCGAAGTTGGGTTTGTTCTGGGCGTCCAGCAGGCTGAAGCCGTTCAGACTCACCACATGCTGCATGGCCGGGTGCTTGCCGAAGATCTGGTTGGCCTGATCGACCACCTGCCGGCTGCGGTCCAGGCTGGCGCCGTCGGGCAGAAGGGCCACCGCCAGCAGATAACCCTGATCTTCATCCGGCACGAAGCCACCGGGTATGCTCCGGAACAGTCCGAAGGTGATGAACAGCAGACCGCCGAACAACACCAAAGCGATCAGCACGCGCCGGATCAGGAAGGCCGAGCCGGCGACGTAGCCGCCGGTCATTTTGTCGAACGCTTTTTCGAACCCGCGGAAAAAGAAGTTCTTCTGACCGTGAGCGGGCTTGAGCAGAATCGCCGCCAGCGCCGGACTGAGGGTCAGCGCCACCACGCCGGAGATGATCACCGAAATCGCGATGGTGATGGCGAACTGCTTGTACAACTGGCCGGTGATGCCCCCCAGGAAGGCGGTGGGCACGAACACCGCGCACAGCACCAGCACGATGGCGATCACCGGGCCGGTCACCTCGTCCATCGCCCGCCGCGCCGCCTCCTTGGCGCTCAGGCCGAACTCGTGCATGTTGCGCTCGACGTTTTCAATCACCACGATGGCGTCGTCCACCACGATGCCGATGGCCAGGATCATGCCGAACAGGGTCAGGGTGTTGATCGAGAAGCCGAGCAGATACATCCCGCAAAACGTGCCGATGATGGACACCGGCACCGCCAGCAGGGGAATCAGCGTCGCCCGCCAGTTTTGCAGGAACAGATACACCACCAGAATGACCAGTATCAGCGCTTCAAAGAAGGTATGGATCACCGCCTCGATGGATACTTCCACGAACTTGGTGGTGTTGTAAGGGATGGAATAGCTGACGCCGGAGGGGAAATTTTTGGCCAGCTCCTCCATCCGGGCGATGATTTGATTGGCGACATCCAACGCGTTGGAGCCGGGCTGTTGGTAGACCATGATGAAATCGGCGCGCTGGCCGTTCAGCAAGCCCTCCGTGTCGTAACTGCGCACGCCCAGCTCGATCCGCGCCACGTCGCGCAACAGGATGGCCGAACCGTCTGGATTGGAGCGCAGGATGATCCGTTCGAATTCCTCGGGTTCGTCCAGCCGGCCCTTGGCCGACACCGGCAGGGTCAGTTCCACTGGATAGCCGGTCGGTGGCTGGCCCACCTTGCCGACGGCGAACTGGGCGTTCTGTTCCTGGATGGCCTGGCGGATGTCGCTGACGGTGAAGCCCAGTTCGGCCATGCGGTCCGGTTTCAGCCAGACGCGCATGGCGTAATCGGACATGGTGAACAGCGAAACCTGGCTGGCGCCGGGGATGCGCTTGAGTTCGTCCACCACGTTGATGTTGGCGTAGTTGCTGACGAAATTGGGGTCCTGGGTGCCGTCGGAACTGATCGCCGCAATCATCAGGATGTTGGAGGAGGCTTTCTTGATGGTGAGGCCGGTCTGGCGCACGTCCGCCGGCATCACCGGATTCGCCAGATTGACCCGGTTGGTCAGATCGGGCAGCACCATGTCGACGTCGGTGCCAATGTTGAAATAGACGTTGAGCGTCATGTCGCCGCTGGCCGTACTGTTCGATTGCATGTAGATCATGCTCTCGACGCCGTTGACCTGTTGCTCGATCGGCGCGGCCACCGAGTTGGCGGTGGTTTCGGCGTTGGCGCCGGGGTAGCTGGCCGTCACTTGTAGCAAGGGCGGAGTGATTTCCGGGAACTGGGCGATGGGCAGGGCGCGCATCGCCACCAGGCCGGCGAGCGTGATCACGATGGAGATGACCGCCGCGAAAATCGGTCGATCGATGAAGAATCGCGAGATCATGGGCGTTTCCCCTTATTGGCCGGCGGGCGCGGCGGGCGCGATCCGGACCGGCGAGCCGGCGCGCACCTTGATCGCGCCGTCCACGATCACCTGCTCTCCACCGCTCAGACCGGAGGTGATGATCCACTGTTCGCCATAGAAGTCGCCGACCTGCACCGGCTTGACCTCGGCCTGATTGTTCGCGCCGACCACGTAGACGAATTTACCCTGCGGTCCCTGCATCACCGCCCGCTGGGGAACCATGATCGTATCGGGACGGGACGCGCCTTCGATGCGTACCCGGACGAACTGACCGGGCAGCAAGCGGTTGGCAGTGTCAGAGTTGGGAACTTCAGCGCGCAGCGTCACCGCGCCGGTCTGTTGATCGACCGTGGGGGAGACGAAGGTAATGCGGCCCTTTTGCGGGAAGAGGCCACCGTCGGCGAGGACCAGTTGAACCTCCAGTTTTTCGACGCCCGGACCCGCCAGGCGGCCCGCCGCCGCTTCGCTGCGCAGGCGCAACAACTCGTTCTCGCCGATGCCGAAATTGACCCACATCGGATCGAGTTGCAGCACCGTGGTCAACAGGCTGTTCGGCCCCGGCGTCACAAGGCTGCCCTCGCGGAACATGGATTTGCCGGTCAGGCCATTCATGGGCGACTTGAGGGTGGTGTAGCCCAGATTGAGTTCGGCGGTGCGGACCTGCGCCTGGGCCGACTGCACCTGCGCCCGCGCGCTGAGATCGGCGGCCACCGCGTCGTCCAGGTCTTTTTGGCTGACCGCGTTTTGTTTGGCCAGCGGCCGGACCCGCGCCAGGGTGGCGCGGGCGTTGGCGAGGATCGCCTCGGCGCGGGCCAGTTCGCCCCTGGCGCTATCCAGCGCGGCCTGAAACGGTTGCCGATCGAGTTGAAACAGGAGTTGGCCGGCGCGGACCATCGCCCCTTCCTCGTAGGCGATCTTGTCCAGATAGCCCTCGACGCGGGCGCGGATTTCCACCTCCCGGGAGCTTTCAGTCTTGCCGGTGAATTCGAAGGTCGCGGGCGTGGTCCGCGGCGTGGCGGCGACGACCGTGACTTCCACCGCCGGCGGCGGTGCGGCGGGTTGCTGGGCGAGGGCGAGCATCGGTCCGACGCTCAGCAGGACCGCCAGCGCCGCTCCCGCGCCTGGTCGGAGCGGAAATCGAGGAACGGGGTTAAAAAAATACAGGTCTTGCACGAGAAGAGACTCCCCTTCAGTGGATTAGGAATAGAATCATTGGCTGATTTTGCAATCAGAGAATCCTTTTGGAAAGCCGCCAGTTTCTCGCAGAATTATACGCGAATTCATGCAATAATACTGCAATGGTTCAAGCCGTAATAACGACGGCCTGGATCATCCACTAGGCATGGTTACTTTCTCCCTTTGCAACCCAATGATCCCAAGAGATAGATCGTGATGCGCTTCCCAAGTATTTTTCCTCTGCTCCTCCTGTGCGGCGCTTTAAGCGCCGGTTGCGCCAGCACTCCCGCCGGGGACACTAAGCCGAAATACGCTGGCTTCCTCAGCGACTATTCAAAACTGCAACCCGTCCAAAACGACGAGGGCGCCGAGATTTACCTCAAGCCCAACCAGAACTGGAAGCAATACAACAAGGTGATGCTGGATCGCATCAAGGTCTGGTACAAGGATGACGCCGACTACAAGGGCATCGACCCGGCCGAATTGAAGGCGCTGACCGACTATTTCCAGAACGCCATCGTCAAGGCGCTGGAGCCGACCTATCCGGTGGTCACCCAGCCGGGTCCCGACGTCCTGCGGGTGCGGGTGGCGATCACCGACCTGATTCCGACCAAACCGGAAATGAGCGTGGTCACCCTGGTGGTGCCCTACGCCACGGTGGCGGATGTCGCGGCGGGTGGCGGCACCGGCAGCACCCCCTATCTCGGCCAAACCGCCATCGAAGCGGAATTTCTCGACAGCCGGACCAACGCCGTGCTGGCCGCCTATGTGGATCGGGAGATCGGCAAGAAATACGACATCGATCTGAGCGAGGGCGTGGGTTCGGCGGTCACCAAGGGCTTTTCTTCCTACTCCAAGGCTTACAGCACCTGGGCGTATGCCGAGGCCGCCTTCGACTATTGGGCCGGTTTGTTGCGGAAGCGTCTCGACGAGGCCCACGGCCGGACGCCGCCGGCGTCCTGACCGGGAACCGACGGCGGTCGGGGTCGCGCGGCGCGTTTTCCCGCAGGGCCGCGCGGCCCTTTTTTCAAGCAAGGCATTGAAAGGATCAGCCATGACGATCTCCTCGCAACAAATCGCGGACCGGGTTTACCGGATTACCCTGAGCGGGTTATTAACCTGGGCCGAATTTCAAAATTTCCTGGCTCAAGCCGAAACTGAAAATGTCTTTGCGACCGGCAAAGTAAAACTGTTGCTCCTGTTGGAAGAGTTCACTGGCTGGGAGGCCGGCGAACAATGGAGCGACGTCAGCTTTTTCAGTAATTCCCGCTCTCTTT
>JRYF01004575.1_pt1 | contig 25123 bp, 16 predicted proteins | sample 235331 | NCBI WGS metagenome assembly JRYF01 (sample SAMN03074217, study PRJNA261475) | activated sludge metagenome | biome: Wastewater Treatment Plant; feature: Wastewater; material: Activated sludge; isolation source: activated biomass of a wastewater treatment plant treating hydrocarbon... ...
GTACATCTCACCTGTTTCTAAATTATAGGTAATCAATTCCCTACCCGCAGCGAATATGAGTCCTTCGTGATTGATGTAAAGCCCTGTATAGGTGCCACCGGTTCCCAGTTGTGTTATCCAATTCAACGAACAATCCGTCAAATCGATTTCATATAGGGATCGGTGCGGATGAATGTAAAATAGTCTTCCATCCGGGTGAAAAGCTAAATCATTGAGATATACTGAATTGTCAAACCACCTGCAAATTTCTGTCATCTCACAATCTTCGGTATTCACCATGCCTACGGAAGTGGTAGTAGAATAATACAATACCTGACTCGCAGCTTGTATTGGAAGCAATGCAATCCACATTGCTATGACTTTATACTTCAACATCCTCATTTCTTATTCATACAAGAGAAGGAAATGCACTTCCCTTCTCTTGTTATTCCTAATATGGACAGGTTATTGTACAAAAAACTTTATAGATTTCTGTCCGCCCGAGTACTGAAGATTCATGATGTATATTCCCGTTTGTAATGAAATATCTACAGGGATCTCATTATATCCCGCATGCAATTCCAAATTGCGTTGATATAGCAATCTTCCACCCATATCCACTATATTTATTATTGATTTCCAAGCATTGGGTGAATTGACGCTGAATAATGTTTGATGGTAATTCTGTTTATATTCCACCGTCATTTCTTTCCTGATGATATTATTCAGTCGCAATGACATGGAAGCTTCCGTTACTTCCCCATCCTGTCCTATCAACTCTGTATACCTGTCTGAATCCCATGAGATATTGTCACACACATTGCCCATATCTTGTCTGGCTCTGTATGTTAAAGTCATCAGTTTTCCATCTTTTACCGGTAAAGGATCCAATGTCCTTGAATAATCCAGTACCACATGCTTTTTTAAGTGTGGGTTGTAATTATAATATGGACTTACTCCCTCTTCATACTGTACATTAATCAGGTCAAATTTCCGGGGATCCATTTCCCATGCTAACTGGTATCCTGCCAATGGCATACCCATTTGATCCAGATGCATCTCCATTTCAATTTCATCACCTGACCGGATACTTGTGCATTCTCCTGCTCTGGTTATATCTATGGTACTTCTTGTCGACACTTTTGAATCACTCCTCAGATTGTTGCCATATCCACCGGAACCACAAACCCATGAATTTTTAGAACTGCTACCGGAAGCATATACATCTCCAAATTTAATCGAAAAAAAACGAAGATCATTAAAGGAGGAATTTGTGATTTGGTTCCTTGACCTCGGACTGGGTGACCACCATTCCAGATATCCCGGACCTCCCACCGGATATTGAAATGGATTTCCACTGGTAATGAATGATAATAATTCATTATGAGGTACCCATCCCCAACTTTTTCTTCCATTGCTACCAAAATTACTGGTATGGCCCAGAATTAAATCCCGGATAGCATTCACATCATGCGTATCAACGGACATGCTGTAATTCACATCCGCAGCCGTCAAAGCCCAATTGTTAAAAGAAACCGAATCCAGAAGATATCTAATGATCGTAACTATATCCAATGTGCTTACTCCATTGGTATAGTCCTGATAGGTTTCCGGGCTCGATGGGGTAACAAATAGAATGTTTACCTGTTCATTAGCATCCATTATATTTGCAGCCCTCACTTCACCTCCATCAAAACTGCACGAAGTGGATAAATACTCTGTTTCAGACCATTCCCACTCATCATTTCTGAAGGTTCTCACCGCAAAGGTAATACTATCCACTTGCCGGGTCAGAAAATCCCAAAAGTAATTGTTGCCGGTAGCGCTCTCCAAGTTAAATTGGCCGCTACAATGGGTCACAGGCCACATCCACATCAGGTTTAACATTAAGAATAAAATACCCCCCCTGTTCTTTTCCCAAAATAAAATTTCGATTTCATGATAAATAAATTAAAAGGTTAAAAAAATAATTGCATCTTCAGTTTTAACACTGCATAGCTGATATCCTTCTGAACTACTTCAGGATGGTGCACAAAGCACATGGTGGTTTTTGAGTGGGTGTTTACCTAAATACCCTTTACTTTTGTAAATCTACATTTTATAATATATAAATGCAAGAAATTGAAGTATAAATCCGGAATTTTAACATTTATTCATGGAATAGTAAATGTTGAGGCGCATTAAGCAGAGTAGGCAGATGGCAGTTGGCAGTTGGCAGATTTGATAGATTAAGTCATAGGTTAATTAGTAACATTGCCTTTGAAATTGGGATGGAAATCATCCATTTGTGAAGATGGGTTGCTTACCGCCAGACTGAAAACAAAACCATTGAAATTATCTCTTACCATTTAGATAGGAAAGCTTCCACGATAGCTAAACAATTGAAATTATTTTAATCAGCAAAAGGTATTATTCTTCTATGTTTGATTGTTGGTTCCAATATTTACAGGTAGTTTAGACTACTTTTGTCCTTGTTTATAAATTGTCCCATATGAATGCGTTGTTAATTGGTAATAAAATGTAGTAGGAATATAAATTATTTGTTATTATCTTTATTATAATTCTTTTATAATTAGGAATATATGAGATATTTATTTACAATGGTATTTATTGCAACTTTGTATTTCTATGCTTTATGCCAATTGGTCTCAGTGAGTCTTTCCGGACTTGATTCAGGAATTTTATATGGTCAAAGCCATTCACTTTTCAATAATGAAGCAATCATAGCTGCTCCCCGGGAGGAGATAGCAGGCATGACCTTTACAGGTGCTGTGTATGTGCACACACGTGATGATTTTGGTTGGGAACACATACAAAAAATTATTGCCTCCGATGGAAATGAGTATGATGAATTTGGATTTGCTATAGATCAGAATTCAAGATTTGCGGCGATTTCTTCTCCTTCCAAAGGAACTGGAGCCGTTTACGTTTTTAACAAAGAAAGTCATGGCAATTGGCAGGAGGTTCAAAAAATTTCAATACCCGAGGGGTATATTTCTGAATCACCTCATGCGCAATTTGGTTATTCTGTCAGCATGGCGGATTCTTTTTTAATAATTAGTGCTCCAGGTTTCAGGGACATAACAAATACTTCGGGTGGAGTTGGAGCAGTTTTTGCCTATAGGCAAAATGGTAATGCATTTCAATTTTTGCAGTGCATACCTGCACCGGACGTCGAATTTGCTCATTTTGGAGCCAGTGTAGTTATGGATAAAAAAGAAATGCCGGTGCCTGTACTATTGATTACTGCTCCGGTAGGGGATGGGGGTGCTTATAAAAGCGGTGTTGATTTTCTCTTTGAATTTGTAGATAATAAATGGCAGATTTCGTATACTCTTATTAATCCTTTCAGCCGGAGTCATGAATTTTTCGGAACATCAGCAGATATATACGGTGATAACGTGATCATTGGTATTGGAATGTATACTTCTGATGAGACCCAGGGACCTAAGGGATCTGCTCATATTTTTCAAAAGAGTGGCAATACCTGGCTTAGAACAGGTATTCTGGAGGCACCGGATGGAGCCAGAAATGATATTTTCGGTCATGCTGTTCAAATTGAGGAAAACCTTGTCCTGGTTGGAGCACCCCGGCATAGTCACTCTGGATATATCAATCCGGGCAAGGTGTACGCTTTCACACTTCAGAACGGTAATTGGTTGCACAAAGAAAGTTTTGTTGCGCCACACANNCAAGACCATATGCAATTAGGCGCTAAAATCGACCTGCATAATGGGCATGCCCTTATCAGTGCCCATCTTATGAATAATATGCAAAACAACAGCGGTAATACTTACCACATGGATTTTTCCCTGCTTGTTAACACAAGAGAGATGCCAGCTAAAAAGCAACAGGAAATTTTGATTGTCCCAAATCCTGCATATGATCAAATTTCCATACATCCCGGAAAAGAATTTGTTTTTCCATTAGATATTGCAGTTTATGATTTACAGGGTAAAATAATATTTACACAAAAGGAAACTTATTCCAACAACTTAAACATATCAGCCATATTACCCGGAACATATTTTGTCTTTATACGCAGCAAAGAAGTGCACGGCACTGCTAAATTTATTAAATTTAAATAGGTATGAAGTACTTAATATATATCTTTTTATTGTCTTTATCAGTACCTGCTTATTCACAGATAAATCTGTCAACTGACTTGCCATTGACTCCCGGTCAAAATGGAGATACAACTATTATTTTGACGCAAGCTTTTCATATAGGTGGTGAAAATTTTGTTCCACAGGGTTCGGTGACCTTAAAATGGATTCAGGATTCCATGAGTTTTTATTTAAATGGCCAGACCTTTACAATGATTAATGGCCATCCTTTTCAAATTCATTTCGGCACTACAGCAGATGCAAGAGTGAAGATTCGATCTGACAGGGTTTTCAATTTTTTTGATCCCTTTGTTGTTGATACATTTGAAATAGAGGGTCAGAAATTTGTTGGCACTTATGACAGTACGCATTATAATATCAACCCAGACAACCTGAACAAAGAAATATATGGCAAAGTACGTATTGTTATTGATGGAGATACTTTTAGAGCAAACATGGGAGATGAAGGTCATCCCGGATTTATCTTTGATGATACTGCTCCGGATGTTTGGGTGCAAGTGAATGAAAACATTGCAATTAAAGGTTTAACTCCGGCAAAGAAGCCAAATATAATTCTAAAACACCTTCCCACTGACCCACCAAATACTTATTATGGACATGGGGACATGTTGATTGTAGTTTATGCCGATATATTAGCTGCTTCTTTAGGCAGTAGTAAAAAACCCGGTTTGGTCATTAGGAATGGAGTAATTGATACCGCTGAAATGACAGTGGCCGGTGGTGGGTTATTATTTGGACTTCTACCGATACTGAATTATTTTGATATGGAGTTTAATCACCATCATATGCAGTGGGCAATCAATGGGACTATAATAATAGGAGTCCCTTTAGGGGGTGTCGCCAAATTGTTTGGTGCAAAATATGTTCCCTCATTAACGATAGATGCTGGGTCTGGAACAACTGCAGGATTTTTATACAATACTTCTACACACGAATTTACAGTAAATGATGCCATTTTTGAATTAAATAATATCAATGGTAGTAAATCGGTTGAATTAGGAGGGTTTGCTCTGAACTCACTGGCATTAGGGGTGAAAAATAATGTTCCGGATAGCATAAAAGGCATTGTTACCCTCCCACCTGGATTTGGCGTGGATGCTTCTTTGGCATGGGAATTGACGCCCAATGATCCTCACTATCCATTTGTTATTACTTCAATTGAGGCACAATTCAGTTTCAAGGATATCAATTTAGCCCCTGCTCTCGGCACCTCAGGTTTTTTCCTTGCATCCATGGGAGGTGGTATAACTAATCTTGACAAGCCAAAGGACATGACATTTTTTGGCGATATTGGATTAATGTACGGCAAGCCGCTAAAACTTGATTTGAGTTGGTTTCCAGGAATATCAGGCCCTCCGAAAGATGTTGCCCTTGCCTACATGGAGGACAAGGTATCACTTAATTCTCACGGTCTTACATTAGAAGCAGATGGGTATCTGGGAGGCTTGTTTTCTGGTGGACGGTGGCAACCCATCCTTGGGAATCTAAAACTATCCGCAGAGATCTTTTGGGGTAACAAATACAGGTTTAATACCGGCCTGACTATGTTTGGAATTCCAGCTCTGCAGTATTTAGATGCTGAGTTTATACTTGACGTAAACAATAAAGGAGACCTGGACGGGCTGGGTTCGGTTGATTTATTTGTTCCGCCGTCCATTCCCATCGTAGGCGGAAAACATCTGGCACATGCCCAGGGCGCTATTCGTCATCACCATGATATGGTACCCCAATCTTACGGAGCCGGGTGGTTTACGGTAAATTTATTATTTGATAAGTTGCATTTAGGGTTTAAATCAAGCTTTAGTGGAGACATCAGGAAAATTGGAGCAGCAGATGAAAGAGCGATCGTGAAGCAGGTAACAACAGAAGAACAAGATGGAACTACTGATCACGTGTGGTGTACGATTAATCACCATTTTACGGTCGATCAAATCAAGCCGGCAGCTTACTTTCAAAATCAGTTGATTGTAAAGGATCATTCAAAATTTATTGTCGGTGGGGCAAATAAAAGACAGATAACTATCAGGACCAATTCTCCGGATGGAGTAAATAGGTTAAAGGAAGATATGCCTTCTGATGCAAATAATACCTTTAAAAATAAAGGAGCAGCAGAACAGTACAGTGCTTACCAGATCAGAACAGATTTGAATATCTCAGATACTCTGAATTTTGTAGCATACAATAGTAATGCAGATTCATACACATCGATCAATTGGGTCGATCAACCCGACCTATTATTAGCACCAGGAGAATACGTTTTAACAGTAACAGGAGTATGCAATGATGGTGTTATCCCCGATGAAAGTGACTTCGAACTACGCGCTTCTCCCGTTTATCCAAGACCAACTATTGATATTTCGCTTCAACCCGGAACTCAACATGATGTAACCATCCATTACAGTTCATATCTTACAGATAGTACGACGATTAGCCTGTATTGGAATACCATTGACTCTTCTAATGGTAAAAAACTTCACTTATTTGATTATTTCGAGGGCACCCCAATAGGGGATAGTATAAGACAACTTGTTCAACATTTTGATCCGGGAGTATTAACCCAGGACACAATTTACTTATATGCAGTTATTGATGATCATGTAAACCCGCCGGTTTATAGTGAGATTAAATTTGATTATTATTCACCCAGCCTGACCGTATTTGCTTCAATAGATAGTGTTCAGATTATTTTGGAACCAGCCGATACGACCTTAGAGTATGTATCAACTTTTTTAAATGACAAGCCTGATCCAGTATTTGGAACCATACCTCATGTAATTTTTTATAACCTCCCCCTTGGGACTTATACGGTTGAAGCCTTTTTACACGATTCTACACATTATTTTGATCAATTATATGTGGAGAGATACGGAGATGCTGTAGCAACATATGAAACTAAATACAATAGCCCTGAGTGGATTAATTCAGTTCTGACAGTAACGGATTGGGGTGATTTGACTTTAAGCTATGCAGTTAAACCGGGGAAAGTATTATTGCATGGGAAATTTTTAGATCCGGAAGGAAATGTGATTACCAATCTCGATATCAATGTACTGTTAATGGATCCATCTTCTGATATGATTACTTCAAAAAGCAAGTTGACGCAAGGTCATTATATATTTTTGGAAAGTGATCTAACCACAGCCGGTCATCAATCAGGTTATTTTGACGTGGCAGTATTTCTTCCACCAAATAATGAATATTACTGGCATGATGTACGAACAGAACGGCTTATAAGCAACCAATTTGTCTATGGTATTACCCATTATGAGACAAATATCCTTATACCGGATTATTCTATTCAGTTAGATTTTATTATTGAAAAAGGAAATCCCGGGGATCCGGAAGGTGTTTTCTTTCATGCCACTGACTATTCTACCAATGATGATATTGAAGGAGCTGTCGTAACATTAAAACATCCTAATCCCGCTATCCCTAATGTTTAAGCAGTGACCAATAAATATGGAATAGCCGCATTCAATCCCAGAGATCTCGTGAAGCAAACCATTTATGATGTATTCGTTATGTGGCCGGAAGGATATCAAAAGGTTGCTGTTCCATCGACAATTACTTATGCGGGCGATACCTTAATACAATTTGCATTAGGAGGAAAGCCATAAATTTATGTAGAAAATTGAAACATGTTTTCCTTCTTAAATAAAATACCAAATACGAGTTATATATGTGGGAGGTACAGAGGTATTTATGTCGATGTTCTTGGAGATAAGGTGAGACTGAAAGTAAAATATAGGTTGAATTGTTGAAAGTCGAGGATCAGGATTAAGAAATGAGGCTGTGAAGTTGTATAGAGCGTAGTTGGCAGTTGCCAGTGAACAGTCAGCAGTTTTTGAGAATGTTAAAGCGTTGATTTGTTTAAGTGTTAAGTCGCAGAGGGCATAATTGACAGTTGGAAGTTTTGAAGGATGAGTTACTAAACAACCAATACGAAAATCGTCTCGTTTTTCCCCGACCCTAAAGGGCGACAAGACGATTTTCAGCCTTTGTACTCTATAGAGCTAGGGCAATCAAAGAGCGAATATAGACCATTGAGTTAAAGGGCTATGTAATTACAAATATGGTTATTCCTTTAATTCCTTTATTTTATAGTTGTTGTTTAGAAATAACATTTTGCAAGCATAAAATTACAGAAATGTTATCCATAGGAATGGACTTGAACCCATTTATTGCTCCATAATGACAATGTCTCTGGTCAACCATCCCCTCCTGCTGGCAGTAATAATGGCAAAAGGCGTAATCCAGAACAGCGAAAATGTGTAAAACAAATTATAGGTAAATATCCACAATGATTTTTTAAAGCTATATTTCTTGCTGAAGTAAAAGGCAGGAATCAGTGAAAAAATTGCAACACTTACTATCGTGGAACTGAGAAATAATCGGGGGTAACTGGCAAATATCAACAGCATAGCTATTAAAGACGGATAGGCAGCTATAATGCTTAACCACTGATTGAAAAGAAGTACTCTGGCATTTGTTCTTGAACTATTTCTGAATTTAGAAAAGGCAAATTTTGACATCTTGATGTTTTCACGGACATTGCTTCTTTCCCACCTTGTAAACATTTTCCGCAAAGTCCTGTAGGTCTCCGGAATATTCGTAAAGACATTGGCATTGCTTTGAAAAAAGGTATAATACCCTTGCTTTAAAATCATGTTAGTCATGGCTCTGTCTTCACCAATATCCGTCTTGACGCCTAAAAATGTCTGGTTGATCCAATCTTCCAAACAGTTTAACACCGCCTCCCTGCGATATGCAGAAAGTGCCCCCGGTGTACACAAAACGGTTTTCATAACACTTTGTGCAGCTCGAATAAAACCAAAACTAAAGGCAAAACTAACATTCAGCATTTTAGGGATGACCTTTTTATGGGTATTCAGAATTTTTACATTTCCTGCCACAGCTCCGCATTGTTGATCCACCACAAAAGGGGATACCAGATTTCTCAATGTATTTTGTTCAATCAATGAATCGCTGTCAATCGTTACAAAGACATCGCCGGTTGCCATCAGAAATCCTCTGTGCAGAGCATATCTTTTTCCCATGTTATGCGGTTGCTGATAGATAGAAACAAAGTTACCCAACTGCTTTTTGGCCTTAAGTATCCATTGCCAGGTATCATCTTTGCTTCCATCGTCAATGGCAATTAATTGAATTTTACTTTTAGGATAGTGACTTCCGGCAATACTCATTAATGTGTCGTACACAAATTTACCCTCATTATATGCAGGAACGATCACTGTGCAGTTTGGAAGTTCCTCATCATTTACCGACATAACCGGTTTGTATCGCAAATAATGGATCAGTAAATAAATCAGAAACAAAACTTTAAATGCTAACGCTGCAAATGTGAAATATAAAAAAATGCTACCCATCAGAGACTCTAGCATGATCGTTCTGATCTCCTGAAATTGATGCTGAAATTCATATAAAACGAAGGCTGCCCCCAGTATGAGCAGGAATGTGTTGATTTGAATGATGTAATCTACAGAAGAAAATATCTTCTTCGTCAGCTTTAATGATGATAATAATTTAACCATATTCGTCCAATGTAAAATTAATCCTTCTCATAACATGTATGTAGAATGGGAGACACTACAGAAACCAATCCAAACATGTGGTTTGGATTGTCATTAAGGATTTTTTGCATTAAAACTGGCAGTAAAAGTAGTATATTTTACATTACAAAAGTGTTAAATCTTTCATAATTAAATGCTTATAAAAACTTGTGGAATACTATTCTCTCATCAAGCCTATTAGGCACCATTCCCATCTGATTGAATTTAAAACTTAAATCGACAATCTAAATATATTATTTTGCAATATTAGATATTTAAAAATTATAAAAATATTATCCATTCTTTTTATAACTATATTCATCATGTTGAATGTATACTTTAATATACAGAATATACTGTTTACATAGATATATTTACAGTATAATATATTAAATTAGAATGATCTTCTATAAAATAACTCCTGGTGCGACAAAATATATCTATATCAAAATATATACATAATAAGTAAAAATAAATTGTAATATTCAAATAGAATTGTTTATATAAATAAATTAATATTAGTAAATCTATATTAATTGATCTAAAATGATATTAAATACTTATATTATAATTAAATTCAAAATTTATTTTGTATTATCATATTTCTTTTATAGATTTGAATACTAAATGGATAATTGGAAATGAAAAATCAAATTAAGTATGCATTTATTTTACTATTCATTAGTTTCTGCACTTATCATAGTTTCGGACAGGAATCTGTAAATTCTGCAGGCGGTGAAGCAAATGGTGCAGAGGGTACAGTAAGTTACTCCGTGGGACAAGTTGTGTATACAACTTTAGAGAATGGCGGAAATACAGTAGCACAGGGAGTGCAGCAAGCTTTTCAACAGGAGGAAGTACCTATTCCTACATTATCACAATGGGGGCTGATTTGCTTATTTCTTTTGCTGGTTATTGCAGCAATCATTGGAATGAAAGAAAGGATTTCAAGGATGGAATTGAATAATACATATAAATAATACATTGCAAAGGGTAAAATCTCTCATCAAAAAATATAATGATAGATATAGGATAAACCTAAGTTAGCATAAAATGATACTAGTACATTTCTTATTAAAAAATTAAACCATGAAAACAAATATTATCAATTTTACAAGCCAACTAATTATTTTATTCTTCGTTGTATCAAACACCTGCTACATTTTAGCTCAGGCTCCTGAAAAGTTTAGTTATCAGGCAGTGGTTCGGGATGCCTCCAATAACCTCGTTATAGAGCAGACAGTGGGCATACAAATCACCATTCAACAAGGTGCTCCGGGAGGAACAAATGTATATCAGGAAACCCATACTGAAATGACCAACGTAAATGGATTGGTCAGTCTCGAAATTGGAGGGGGAACGTCCACGATGATGGGAGATTTTGGTGATATTGACTGGGGGGATGGCCCTTATTTTATTCAAACGGAGGTGGATCCTACCGGTGGCACGGATTACACGATTTCAGGTACCAGTCAACTGTTGAGCGTACCCTATGCCTTGTATGCCGGTAATACTAAAAAATATGCTATTGGAGATACCGCCTTTGGTGGAATAATATTTTGGGTTGAGGAATCAGGAGTCAATGGTTTGGTTTGTGCATTGAATGATGGCATGTCTCAATGGGGGACTCAAGGAGATACAGTTTATGCCAAAAGAAATGGAATAGGTGCAGGCATTTTTAATACTGAAAGAATCATTATCCATGAAGGAGATGATTTTAATTTCGCAGTAAATATAATTGCTGAAACAGGGCTTCCTTATGGAGACTGGTATCTTCCCTCCATGTTTGAGATGCAATTAATCAGAGAAAACATTGGTGGTTCTGCTCCTGCTCCATTGACTAATGTAGGTGCATTTCAAAATGCACAATATTGGACAAGCAATGAAGATTTAGATGGAATGGATAATATGATAAAAGCAGTTACTTTTAACCCAATAAATGGTGCCCAACTTGTAGAGGATAAGGATGAGACAAGAAGGTTTAGGGCAGTAAGAAGATTTTAAGTTATATAGAATTTTTATTTCTTACATGCATTAAAAAGATACCTTAACTTCGACCATTAATAATTTATTCATTCGTAGTGCCAAAGCTTAACCATTTTAATCATTGGATCAATTTGAAAGATGATCAAAGTCTGTGGGATTATGGCAAATTTCGAACTTTTTCCAACCTATTAATAAACATAAACCTTTTAACTACAAACGACTAAACACTTAAACACCCTTTCAACATTTTCTGCCTACTGTCAACTGGCGACTGCCAACTAAAGCTTTTGTGACTTCGCAACTTAACGCATCAACGCCTATACATTCTCTGTCCATTGTCCACGGTCGACCGCCCACTGCTACCTCCAGCACTTCAATCTATCCTTTCCTCATTAGCGGCTCGTTGGATGGCGTCACACATCCGTTCAAAAAATTCCGGATTGGGGCCTTCACAGCGATAGACCTGATTGCCATGCTGTCGCGATAATGGCATGTCCAACTCCCAAACTTTATCAATTTTCTCAAAAAAGCCGGGCACATCATCACCCAGTTCATCATTAATGTAGATGAGTGTATGAAAGCCATCAGGAAGTGATTCGGGCAGCCAATAACGAAAGTTGTCACTAAAGCTCCAGACAATTGGTACACCATAGGGCTTACCAAAGTGTTCGATGGCTGCTGCCTGTCCATAATTTTCAGCATAAATCGCTGCGTTGTATTTATCTGGAAGGCTTTCCCATAATTCTCCAACACTGTGTCCTAATTCCTCCCATCCGATCATGTCAGCGTAATCCTGGGGCAAAGGGTAATAGTTACCGTCCTCCCATCTTTGTATGCCCTTCATGCCGGGAATGGCAGTAGTCAATTGTTGAACAAACCGAGCCTGCCGCTCTGGAGAAAAAAGTGGCAATGCGGCTGGGATGGAAACCATGGCCATCATCAGCATAAAAGCGACAACAGCTATCCGGATTACACTATTTCTTGCCTGGGTTATACTTTCCAGAAATGCCGCCCCTGCAGCCAGAACTACAGGATATGCTCCCAACGCGTAGTAACTCTTGGCACTTAAAATCATCAATAGCAAGATTACCATAAGAAACATCCCTCCGAAAATACGCCAGGTTTTGGCTTCTTTACGGAACAGTAAAAAATACAAACCTGCTATCCAAACCGGAAGCGCAGGCAGGAAAAACTTCACTTGATCCCCCAGAAAACCCATCGGCGTTACATTTACAAACTGCGTGGTGACCAAGCCTCCGATGTGCCTGAATAAAGGAAATTGGTGCCTGGCCTGCCATAGTGCATTAGGGAAGACCAATAGAAAGGCCAGTCCACAAGCCATGTATAATTTTGGATCTGAAAAAATACGCCGGTTTTTGGTAAACAACAGCCCTGGCACCATTCCAAAAAGGAAGATGAGCACTGAATATTTATTCAGCAAACCCAACCCCACGATGGCGCCAAACCACAACAGCCATTTTGATTTTGCCGTATTAACGTACTTCAGAAATAGCCAGGAGAGGAGTGTCCAATAGAACAGGTCGAACACCACAGGTTGGAAAAGCATGGCCGGTCGTAGAAAGCCCCCGCAAGTAAGTCCAGCCAGTCCTATAATGAATACGGCAAACCTTCCATCAGATTCCCGCATGGGTAGCATTTCCCTGGCCATTAACATGGTGATCCATACAGTAGCCATAGAGAAAAGGGTAGAAATGATACGGATGGCTGCCACAGATCCACCTAACAATTGTTCACCAATCCATGCCCAGAAGGCAATACCGGGAGGCACAGAGGCAAAACCCCAGTCCAGTCGCCTGCCCAGTGCCATATAGAGCAATTCATCCCGGTGAAATGACCATTGGTCATTGAGGTAGAGATGGAGCACAAGTTTTGTGAAAAGCAATATAGCGGCTATATGGTACCATCGAATATTTTTCATTTGTCAAATATATACATTCTGGCATTTCATTAGAGGATCGAAATTTATATAAATAATTATTCATACATTGAATTGAAAAATTAAGGACTTGAAAACATAGGTATTAAATAAACTCAATTTTGATAGCTCCTTTTCGTGTTAAAATTAGTATCATTACCCATAAGTACATCAAAAAATTTATTCTCATAATGAAAAATGTCGCTGTCTTTTGCTTGCTGTTATGGTCTTTTTCTTCTTCTGCACAAATCAGTGCAAAACTGATGCGGTACATGGATGTGTCCGATACCCATATCGCTTTTGTTTTTGGTGGGGATATCTGGACAGTGCCCAAAGATGGGGGAATGGCTACCCAACTTACCCGATCACCTGGTGAAGAATCCTGGCCAAGGTTTTCTCCTGACGGTCAATCCATTGCCTTCACAGCAGGCTATAACGGAAGCCAGGATATATATGTGATGCCAGTGTCTGGGGGTGTACCTACCAGGGTGACATATCATTCCTTACCCGACCGGATGATTGACTGGCATCCCGATGGGAATCGATTACTCTTTGCTTCCACAGGAGTTGATGGGGGCAGGAGGCTTCTCAACCAATTTTTTCTTGTCGAAAAAGAGGGAGGTTTTCCGGAAAAATTGCCTTTGCCTTACGGCGAACTGGCAAGTTTTTCACCCGATGGTAATCAATTGGCCTATATCACAAAGATTACCGAAAACTATCCTTTCAAAAGAATACGCAGTGGAAACAACTCTGATATTTTCATTTATGACATGAATACCCGTAAAGTTGAAAATATTACCAATCGCTTGGCCATCGACGGTAAACCGGCATGGTCAGGAAAGACGGTGTATTTTCTTTCTGATGAAAATGAAGACATGCGACTCAATATCTGGGCTTACGATACTGAAAGCAAGACCATGGAGTCTATTACCCATTTTAAAGACTTTGATATTTCTTATTTGGCCGCATCCACGCATCATCTGGTATTTGAAATGGGTGGGGATTTGTATTTAATGGATTTGGCTACACGCAATTACAAGAAAGTCGAGGTGTCTGTAGTGAGCGATCTTTCGGTAGAAATGCCTCAACAAAAAGATGTGAGTAAAAGTATTGCCAATGCCTCCATAGCCCCTGATGGGAAAAGAGTAGTTTTTGAAGCCCGCGGAGAGCTATTTGATGTGCCCGCTACTGAAGGTTATACCCGGAATCTTACCCGTTCAAGTGGAGCCTATGATCACAGCCCCGCCTGGTCACCTGATGGGAAAAACATCGCCTACTGGAGTGACCGGTCAGGTGAGTATGAGCTATGGTTACAGGACAGTAAAGGAGGAGGAGAGCCCCGCCAGTTGACGCAAAGGAATAAAGGTTTTGGATATACCCTGTATTGGTCGCCCGACAGCAAAAAAATTGCTTTCATTGATGAGAAAAATGACGTCTCGGTGCTGGATATAACATCCGGTGAAACCCGCATAGCAGGTAATACATACTGGTCAGTCACGCATCCGGGCAGACCAGGTTATCATATGGATTGGTCACCAGACTCCCGATGGATTGCCTTTACACAAGGTCAGGAAAATGCCCATTGGGCTGTATTTATTTACCACACAGATTCTGGAAAAACACATCAGGCCACTTCCGGATTTTATTCGGATGCCCACCCGGTATTTAGCAAAGATGGAAAATATCTGTTCTTTCAGACCAACAGAAATATGGAAACATCCTATTCTTCGTTGGGTGACGGAACCTGGGTTTATGCAAATTCTACACAAATCGGAGTGCTCAGCCTCGGTAAAGAAACGCCTACTCTCCTACCTGTAAAAAATGACAGTACGATTATTGCTGTAGAAAAAACGGGATCCGATGGCAAAAACGATAAGGAAAAGAAAGAAATACTGGTGCATATAGACTTTGATGGTATAGAGTCAAGATTGGAAATTCTACCGGTAAAAGCGGGCAATTTCGGCAAAATGGCTGCGATTGACAATAAATTGATTTATCTGCGTTTTCCGAGAACTGGATCAGGAGAACAGGCATCTGCATTGCTATATTATGATTTGAAAGAAAGGGATGAAAAAACCATTATAGATAAAGTAAACCAATTTGCAGTCTCTGCCGATGGAAAATCCATGCTGGTGTCCGTTAACAATCAATTTGCAGTGATCGCTCCGGCTGCCGGCCAGAAAATGGAAAAACCTGTACCGGTAAAAGATCTGGTGATGCAGTGGGTACCCAGAGAAGAATGGACTCAGATATTCAATGATACCTGGCGCAGATATAGGGACTTTTTCTACGACCCTCATATGCAGCAGGTAGATTGGGACGATATGAAAATCCGGTATGGCGCCCTGCTTAAAGATGCGAGAACCCGATGGGATATCAGCAACATTCAGTCCAATATGCTCAGTGAACTGGCAGCCGGCCATACCTATACCCGTGATGGAGATGTTGAATCCTATACGCCCCGGATGACAGGGTTTTTAGGGATAGAATGGGGAAAGGAAGGGGATCGTTATCTGATCAAAAGAATCGTTACTCCAGCCATTTGGGATACAGAAATCCGGTCTCCCTTTCAGCGTCCGGGAGTGGATGTGCGCGAAGGTGATTACATTTTGGCCGTCAATGGTATTCCGCTTGACCCCGGCAAAGAGCCCTATGCAGCTTTTGAAGGCTTAGGCGGCAAAACGGTCTCAATCACCCTGATGCGGAAAGAAGGTCAGGCTGAGTCGGTAAAAGAAATGGTAATTACTTGTCTAACTGTGGGCCAGGAAAGGAATCTCCGATACCTGGAGTGGATCGAAAAGAACCGGAAGTTAGTAGAAAAACTTTCTTACGGAAAATTGGGATACGTCTACATGTCCAATACCGCAGGGGATGGACAAAGAGAGTTGGTTACTATGTATTACGGGCAGCTGGACAAACAAGGATTTATCATTGATGAAAGATTTAATGGAGGAGGTCAGTTGGCTGACAGGTTTCTGGAATTATTGAAGCGTCCTGTTGTATATAATTTACATTGGAGGTATGGAAGGGATCATACCAATCCAGTCAAAGCCAATACAGGACCCATGGGTATGCTGATCAATGGATGGGCAGGCTCCGGAGGTGATGGTCTTCCCTGGGCTTTCAAAGAGCTCAAAGCCGGGCCTATTGTTGGAGAGAACACGCTTGGTATTCTAGTGGGTCCTGCCACTCCCCACAGACTTATCGATGGGGGTGGGATTACTGTGCCTGGCGCCAGGCTTTATGACAATGCCGGCCATTGGTTTTGGGAAGGAGAAGGAGTGAGTCCCGACATTGTAGTTTGGGATGATCCCAATCTGCTGATGGAAGGAAGAGACCCACAGATAGAAAGAGTAGTTGAGGAAGTATTGAAACTTATGGAAAGCCAACCTGCAGCCATGACGCCTGCGCCTGCCTATGAAGACCGGACAGCCAAAGGATTGTATATTCCCGGAGCTAAAAGACCGGGCAACTGATGGAAAATTGATGGACTTTGACAATAGAATAAGAAGTCATTGAGCCTGTTTAAAAGTATTGAAAAGAGAAGGGAGCAGAGTTATGTATAGGAAGTCATAGGCTTTTTTACCGGTAGAGAATCAGATGCTAGCACGGCCAGCTAAGGATATTTTATGCCATTACAAATAGTCATAAGCTCTTAAATGCTGATAAGAATAAGAGCTTTAGCCGAACAGCGACATCTCTTTATAGGGGTCATATAGAATGTAAAGGACAAATGTTAATAGGAATACCCGATGAAGATATCTGGTTTCAGGAAGTATGTATGGCTAAAGATTTTTTCATATAGACCATCATGAATCATGAGAATGGCGCCCGAAATAAGTGAAAAATTGTCATTGGTTTTGGCATAGTTCGTATTTAAAAAAGTTAAAAACTTGCTAGCAATAGAATAGAGAATGCGATGGATAGTAAGGGTATTTGATGCAGATTATACAACGATTAATTTTGATTTGCGACGAATAATGGTTATTTTCGTTGCAAATAATGCATTGAATGAAAGTTTTTATTCATCAAAAAGATAATTGGCCTGAATTCACCTGGAACACCAATCATTTCTTGAGTTTATTGAGCGAGGTAAGAAATTTACAGGGCAGATTGATTGGAAAAATGGAAACATTAGGTTTTAATTTAAGAAATGAAGCTTTGCTTGACACGTTGACTCTGGATGTATTAAAATCTTCAGAGATAGAAGGAGAATTTCTAAATTCTGACCAGGTTCGTTCCTCCATTGCACGTAAATTAGGAATGGAAATAGCAGGAGCAGTAGAATCCGACAGAAATGTGGAGGGAGTGGTTGAAATGATGCTTGATGCAACACAAAATTGCTATAACCCATTGACAGCTGAAAGGCTTTTTGACTGGCATGCCGCATTATTTCCAACAGGTAGAAGTGGAATGAAAAAAATAACTGTTGCAGACTGGAGAAAAGATACCAAAGGAACTATGCAAGTTGTATCGGGAGCTTTGGGTAAAGAGATAGTTCATTCCCAGGCGCCCGATTCTGAATTGCTGGAATTAGAAATGACCCGATTTTTGGATTGGTTTAATAACTATACAATGGATTGGGTGGTTAAAGCTGCCATTGCACATTTGTGGTTTGTGACCATCCACCCCTTTGAAGATGGAAACGGAAGGATAACACGAGCATTGACAGATATGCTTCTTGCCCGGTCCGACAAAAGTAATCAACGCTTCTATAGCATGTCTGTTCAAATAAGAATAGAGCGGAAGCAATATTATGAGATATTGGAAAAAACTCAAAGAGGAGATTTGGATATAACTGATTGGATTGTATGGTTTTTAAAATGCCTGATCAATTCTTTGAAATCTACGGATTCAATACTTTCAAGAGTACTATTCAAAGCTGATTTTTGGCAAAAACACATTAATACAGCTATAAATGATCGTCAAAGAAAATTGTTGAATAAATTATTGGATGGTTTTGAAGGGAAATTAACTTCTTCAAAATGGGCTAAAATTGCAAAATGCTCAAAAGATTCAGCAGTTAGGGATATTAACGACTTGATGACAAAAGGGATATTGATAAAAGAAACAGAAGGAGGAAGAAGTACAAGTTATCAACTGATTGGAATGCCAGTGATTAACAAAGGGTAAGAGAATTTAGGTCGGAGAATGGTTGCCAGGTGAATAATTCCATCTGTTAAGTGTAATGATCTGTAAATGATATAAAATGCTTTCAATTCAATTCATATCATAATACCGTAATGATGTCTGTGTCTCTGATTTTCAAAAAATCATTAATGTGCAAGAATCGTATTCCCGCTTCTTGTGCACATTGCTCATCTTCCGGCCGGTCTCCTACAAATAAGCTTTTATCCCAATCAACTACGCACCCTTTTTTCCAACTTGCTTCTTCCATACAAGCCAACATACCGGTATTAGGTTTTCGCAACAGGGACCTGTATTTAAATGGATAAACGTTACCTTTTTCATTGAAAAAACAATACCTCACTTCATGAAATGGATTTTTATCAAACAATTCTAATGTTGCTTCCATTTCATTGTCTATCGTTGCAGGAGAGGTAAAACCGAAAGCTACACTACTCTGATTTGAAATGCCGAAAATCAACCACCCGGAATTGCGAAACTTCCAGATCAGGGTGTCTATATTTCCGATCAATTCAATATCACCCGGACCTTCGATAAATTTTTTACCACTCTTGCTTTGGCGAATCGTTCCATCAAAATCAAGGCACAGCGCCGGCATTACTTTACAGTTTTTATAATATTCTTTCAATGTTTATATTTTGTTCTTTATTAATAAAACGTCAACAATGAATAAGTATATAGAGAAAATTCAAAACAATTCATTTCAATGATTTCTTTTTCAACAGAACTGGTGAATAAAATCCGTTAATACCTTTTAAGGCTTCCTTTGAGCCCGGTCTATTTACTTCTACCTCAAGATCATTTGAAAGCTAAATTTTAATTGATCTACGGTAAACATTGCAAAATCTCTCTTTTACCATTCTTTCACACCCAATTGGACACCGATCCAGTTCAAGTTTTTGTGGAAGAGCTGACTCTTTTAGGCCCATTTTCAAATTGACGATCCAGTAATTATTAAGCTCCGTTATGCATAGTATGGGTTGAATCAAAATCAAAAGCAGAAAGTAATCCGGTTATTTTTTCATCTCTTCATCTTGTTGCTAAGATGTTATTACCCTCTTGTCCGTCAATTGACGGAATATCAAAATTTAAAACTTTAACATCACCCTGATCTACCTGCCCCTTAAAAAAGTTACGTTGATCGTATTCTCGTCTCTGGTTTTGTTCATCTCCCTCATTTCTTCCACTGTAATATTGGGATTTCCTGTAAGAGACCTCAAAACTTTTAAGTGTAACTGTTCCAACCTCTGCTCTTTCTCCTCACAACGCTCCCGTAATGGAGTTCCAAATTTTTTCATGATTTTGCTTTTTTCGTTAATCATTTCACCATAAGCTATAACGTGCATAAACCGGTGTTTGTGTACCCGTAATTCCGGATAAAGTGTCCCACCCATTTATTGAGAATCATTCTTCTCATCATACTTTGTTTATTGGTTTAGAGGCTACAGAAGCAATAAATGCATTTATTGAGAATAAATGAAAGCTATTGTTTCCTTAAATAAAATTTACTTTTTTCCATCAATTCTAATAAGTATTCCTGTTCTATTTGAAAGGAAAGTGATAATTGGCTGTTAACTCCAGTGACCTATTGAAGCCTTTTACATTTTCAGGAGTTTCGGGAATGAATGCTCCGGGAATGTCCACATCTAAAATAGGACTCAAGCCTACAAAATATCTTAAATCGAAACTTACTTGTCGTATTTTTAATGATAGAGATGAGTTAATACCCAATGTGTGTTTGTTGAAGAAATCTCGTTTAGATTTTTCCCAATCTCCATCAATATTTTTGAACTGTTCATAAAATTTATACGCATAAAACCCGCCAATTCCTATACTGATTTGCTTAATTGGATAAAAATGTTGTTCTGCTGATATTCTTGCAAATGACATTTGTTCATGGAAAGATTCTTTTGGTGGCTCAATACCGACATAATGACCAATCAATAATTTTTGACTGGTAAGATTAACAGATGCTAAAGTTTCCCATCTCTCGTTCCATTTGAATCCCACAGGAACGCCAATTAGCCATCTATTCAGATTATAAACATCCCAAAACGGATTGTCATCTATAGTTTGATTAAACCCATATCCAATGCTCAGTCCGATAGAACTTTGAGAGGAACAAAAAGATAGGCTCACAAGAAAAAGTAAAAGGCTTAACAGTGTTTTCATATTTTGTATTTTTGATTATATTTAATTTAATAACAGACAATTGCACTTTTTTATGCTAATTCAAATAAAACCTGAGTACACTTCTTATAGTCATTTGATACAACTTTCTACTACTTCAAAGGAAAATGATACATTGCAGTAAGCTCCAAAGACCTATTTATTCCTTTTGTGTTTCCACTCGGTAAATCTTGCCTGCTATCATTTTCAAACTCTATTCGAATATCGGCGAAAGACTACTGTAATATCTAAAATAGAGACTTGTATATCCAATTTTGTATGACAATGCAGTATTGACCCCATATGCACGCTTTTTATAGAGGTGATATTCGCCATTACGCCCATCGCCATCCAACTATACATGTTCACTTTACTTCCCAAATAAATCCTCCAGCGTCACTTCGCTCTGCACCAACTCTTTGTAATACTCATTGTTCCTCGTTCCAAAGGTTGTGACCATAGTGAGAAAGAGGATTTTCTTCTTCACTAAACGGGAGAAAGTATCCATTTTATTGCGAAGATTACCGGCACAGGTCTTGTCTATAATGAATTCTGAACCGGCAAATTTGATTTCACATATATTGATGATGCCATCAGCTCTATCTATGATCAAATCGATCTGCGCTCCATCATGCTCATCTCGTGATTTCCAGTTGTATATCTCCGCCTGTATCACACCGAGGCCTAAGGCATTTTTGATATTTTCGATATGAGCATAACACAATCGCTCGAATGCAAAACCCGACCAACTCACCCATGATTGATTTTTTACCAGTTTAGTCCAGCTTTCCTGCTGTCGCCCTGACTTACTACGCATGAATTTCATATAGAATAGGGTGAAAAAGTCGTCTATCTTATATTCCGCTTTATTGTACTTAGCACCATATGGTGTCTTAATACTTACAAATCCTGCGCTCTCCAATTCATCTATCGCTTTGGTAAGATATCCCCCTGATAGAATACCTGATTGGGCTATCAGCTTATCCCTCGTTAGTCCCGATGGAAAGGACGCTAAAGTCAATATTAATTTTTTGTGGATTTCGCTATTGTCAAATAAAGAGCTGTAAAGTTCTTCAAACTCGTCGTACAACAATCCTGATTTTTGAAAACAAAGTCTGTCAATACATTGTGTTACGCTTTCACCTTTACGTACAGCATCCAGATAGTAAGGTATACCACCGGCTATCATATAAAACTGTGCAATGTCATACATTGACCATTTGATTCCCTTTTTCAGGAAGAAAGCTTGTGCTTCAATCAGAGTAAAAGGGTTTATTTTCATTTTCTCTGATACTCTGTTATGCAGCCCGCCTTTGTTTTGCAGTATTTTTTTGATCATCCATGAGGCAGAAGACCCGCAAATGATGAGCAGGATATCCGACCTCCTGGTACAATAGGCATTCCAAAAATGCTCAAATGCCATTAAAAACCTGGATCGGGGCGTATCAAACCACGGCAATTCGTCAAAGAATATGACTTTTTTGCCCGTTCCCTTTAGGCTATTTATGTATAATGAAAACAATTGAAAGGCCTCCATCCATGAAGAGGGCTTTGCAACCATAGCCTCTGCATATCCATGACGCACCAGGGTCTGTACAAAATTGTCAAGTTGATCTCTTATTGTACCATTGTGTAGGCCGACAATTTCAAAACTCAGCTTCTTATCGAAATACTGGCGTATCAGAAAGGTCTTACCCATCCTCCTTCGACCATACACAGCCACGAGCTTTGACTCGGTGGATTGCATCAGATGCTTAAAAGTGACCTGCTCTGCTTTTCTACCTATTAAATTCATATTGCCGTCAAATATAAACTCCAGCCAAAGTTACAAACAATATTCAATTTTGGCGTAATACACATTGTTATATTGCGCCAAAATTGAATTAATTAGTTGATTTTGGCGTAATATAAAAGCAATTAATGCGCCAATATTTACTTATATTCATTAATTATGGCCTAATATAACAGATTATAACACGCCAAAAAGTCTTAATCCTTTTCACCTAAGAGGAGCGTTAAAAAATGTGAACGATTTCACATTTTAGCTCCGAACTGCGAACAACGGCTCGCAGCGAGTAGTAGCCAAACACATGAAGAATGGCGACTACACGCCTTGGTATGGAGGCCTCGCTTCGCAGCGAAAATAATTTTCCCCTTTCAAAAGATAAGCTTGCAAAGATCATATATATTGAAGTGCACAGGCGGTAAGAAGTCGCAGTTGGTGATATATTTTTATGAGGATTTGTGATGCCGGGACTGATTGGTAATTGGCTATTGGAGGATGGAGCATGTGGTATGGGTCTGGCACAAAAATCGACATGACTTGTGACGAGAATATTGTAACAAAAGTTTACTTTTTTTGTTACAAATTACTTCAATCTGTAACAAATGTTTACTAAATTTGTTACAAAAATAGAAATGGCAAGTATAGAAGACAAAATTTTACAGCGCATAGAAGCTTTTCCAAAGGGAGAGTTGTTTATTCCTGCCGATTTTAGTGAGCTGGGCTCGTCAGAGGCGGTACGATTGTCTCTGTTTCGCTTAGAAAAAGAAGGAGTGATTAACAGAGTAGCACAGGGGATTTATGTTCGTCCGAAAGAAAGTAGACTCATAGGAAAACTGGTACCTTCAGCCGAAGAAGTGGCAGAAGTCATTGCCAAGCGAGATAGATTAAGAACTGTACCTACCGGAAGCTATGCCTTAAATGCTTTGGGACTTAGCACACAAGTGCCTATGAATATAGTGTTGCTAACCGATGGTTCACCACGTGAAATAAAAGTAGGCAAGCGAAAGATAAAGTTCAAAAAAACCACCCCGAAAAACCTATTGGCAAAAGGCAAAATAAGTCGCCTGGTGATACAGGCATTAAAAGAAATCGGAAAAGGAAAGGTAAAAGAAGACGAAAAGCTAAAGATACTGGAATTGCTAAAAAAAGAAGATGTAAAAGACTTGAAGTACGACATTGGCCTGGCACCGGTATGGATTCAGAAAATAATGAAAAAAGCATTGAACGATGGCAAAAATTGATTTCTATACCATAGATGAAGCAGAGAAAGCAGCCATTTTCAATGCCATAGCTGCCGAAAAAGGAATGAAACCCATTGCCGTAGAAAAAGTCTGGTGGGTGAGCCGTACCCTGGAAATCATCTTTCAGATGGATATATCCAAACATTTGGTGCTCAAAGGCGGTATATCGTTAAGTAAAGCCTGGAAGCTTATCAACCGCTTTTCAGAAGACATTGATTTGGCAATTGACAAAGAATTTTTTGAAGGCTATAAAGGGGATATTTCAAAAACACAAATAGGCAAACTAAGAAAAGAAGCTGGTGCTTATACTACCGGAACTTTCTTGAAAGAATTAAAACAGGCTTTCGGGCAAAAAGGATTCTCTGGCCTTGATTTTAAAGTTATTGAAGCGAAGAATAACGACCAGGATCCGCGAGTATTTGAAATATATTATCCCAATATCATAGCTGTTGGATCCGAATATATTTTACCAAGAGTACAAATAGAAGTCAGTTGCCGTTCGTTAAGAGAGCCCTTCACCGTTCAATCTTTTGGTTCATTGGTAGATGAATTTTATACAGGACGAGAATTTGCTGAGCCCTTATTTGAAGTACCTGCTGTAAATCCAGAACGCACATTTTTAGAAAAGCTGTTCCTGCTGCAAGAAGAGTTTCATCGTCCGGAAGAAAAAATGCGTGTGCATAGATTAAGTCGTCATTTATACGATATATACCATTTGACCAAAGCAGGAGTTGCCGAAAAGGCCATAAACAATAAAGGCTTGTATGAAACCATAGTGGCTCACCGCTACAAGTTTTCAAGAGTCGGAGATGTAGATTACAATCTCCACAACCCTAAAACCCTTAATCCTGTTCCTAAACCGGATGTGACGGATATTTGGCAAATGGATTACGCCACAATGAAAGAAGAAATGATTTATGAAGAAAACAAACAAAACTTTGATGACCTGATAAACAACTTGAATGATTTGAAAGCAAAACTTCAGACATTGGAGTGGCAGTTTGAACTAAGCTTCTAAATAGCCCCTTTCATCTATCACCATAGGCCTAATCAAATGACCTAAAACAGGATTTTACAATACATAGTAAAACAAATAGCACAACTCAACGGAATGGACATTGTTGATCTCTGTTGATTCCATTTGCTTACTAAGCCTCCCATTCACCCGGTTCCTCCTTCAT
>JRYF01001359.1_pt1 | contig 25053 bp, 20 predicted proteins | sample 235331 | NCBI WGS metagenome assembly JRYF01 (sample SAMN03074217, study PRJNA261475) | activated sludge metagenome | biome: Wastewater Treatment Plant; feature: Wastewater; material: Activated sludge; isolation source: activated biomass of a wastewater treatment plant treating hydrocarbon... ...
GCCGACGCGCTGGCCGGCTGCGACTACGTCTACGTCACCCCCAGCCACCAATGCCCGACGACGGTGACGATGCCGCTCGAACGCCGCGAGGCGCTGCTGCGGCGTGCCGAGCGCGACGACTTCGTCATCGTCGAGGACGACTACGAGAGCGAGAACCGCTTCCACGGCGAGCCGGCGCCGGCGCTCAAGAGCCTGGACCGCTGCGAGCGCGTGATCTACGTCGGCAGCCTGTCCAAGAGCTTCGCACCCGGGCTGCGCGTGGGCTACATCGTCGCCCCGCGCGAGCTGGCGGCCGAACTGCGCGGGCTGCGGCGGCTGATGCTGCGCCACCCCTCGGCCTACGTGCAGCGTGCGTTCGCGCTGTTCGTCTCGCTCGGCCACCACGACGCCCTGATGCGCAAGCTGGCGCACACCTACCGCCAGCGGGCGCTGGCGCTCGGCGAGGCGCTGGCGCAGCACACGCCCGAGCTGCAGGCGACGCCGATCGTCGGCGGCGCGTCGTGCTGGGTGCGCGGGCCGGCGGGGCTGGACGCGCGCGCGCTGGCGCACGAAGCCGAGAAGCTGGGCGTGCTGATCGAGCCGGGCGACGTCTTCTTCGCCGACCCCGCGGTGCGCCACGGCTTCCGGCTCGGCTACTCGGCGATCAACACCGAGCGCATCGACGCCGGCATCGAGGCCCTGGGGCAGGCGCTGCGGCGGCTGTGACGGGCGGCGACCGGCGTCGGCACGCGGTCGTCCGGGCTGCGTTCAGGCGGGCCGCAGGCAGGTCTCGGCCAGCCGCACCCAGTAGCTCGCCCCGGTGCCGAGCACGCGGTCGTTGAAGTCGTAGCCGGGGTTGTGCACCATGCAGCCGCCTTCGTCGCCTTCGCCGTTGCCGATGAAGACGTAGCAGCCCGGGACCTGCTCGAGGAAGAAGGCGAAGTCCTCGCTGCCGGTGACCGGCTCGTCGAACGCGAGCAGGCCATCGTCGCCCAGCCAGTCGCGGATCACGCCGGCGCACAGCGCGGTGTGCGCCGGGTCGTTGTGCAGCACCGGGTAGCGGCGCTGGTAGTCGACCGTCGCCGTGGCGCCGTAGACCGCGGCCTGCGCGTGCGCGATCTCGGTGATGCGGCGCTCGAGCAGGTCGCGCACCGCCGGGCGGAAGGCGCGCACCGTCAGCCGCAGCTCGGCGCTGGCCGGGATCACGTTCGGCGCGTCGCCGGCCAGGAGGGCGCCGACGGTGACGATGGCGGTCTCCAGCGGCGGCACGTTGCGCGCGACGATGGTCTGCAGCGCCATCACGATGCTGGCCGCGGCGACCACCGGGTCGACCGCCGTCTGCGGCATCGCGCCGTGGCTGCCCTTGCCGTGCACGGTGACGATCGCGGTGTCCGAGCTGGCCATCGCGTAGCCGGCGCGGGCGACGAAGCGGCCGGCCGGCTTGCCCGGCATGTTGTGCATGCCGTACATGGCGTCGCAGGGGAAGAGGTCGAGGAAGCCGTCGTCGAGCATGCGCCGGGCGCCGGCCTGGCCTTCCTCGGCCGGCTGGAAGACGAAGTGCACGATGCCGTCGAAGCGCCGCGTGGCCGCGAGGTGGCGCGCCGCCGCCAGCAGCATCGCCGTGTGGCCGTCGTGGCCGCAGGCGTGCATCTTGCCGAACACCTTGCTCGCCCAGGGCTTGCCGCTGGTCTCGGCGATCGGCAGCGCGTCCATGTCGGCGCGCAGCCCGATGCGGCGCGGCGAGCTGCCGGCGCGCAGCGTGCCGACGACGCCGGTGCCGCCCAGGCCGCGGTGGACCTCGAGGCCCCAGCGTTGCAGCCGCTCGGCGACCAGGTCGGCGGTGGCGTGCTCCTCGTAGGCGAGCTCGGGCTGGGCGTGGATGCGGCGCCGGATTTCGACCATCTCCGGCTCGTGGGCGCGGATGGCGTCGAGCGCGGGCAGCGGCAAGGGGGTGTTCATGCGGGGCTCTGGCGTCGGGAAAGGCTGCCCACTGTAGTACGGGGCCGGCGGCGGTGCGCTCGGGCCTGCCCGGGGGAGGGACCGCCGCCGGCGCCGTTAGCATGCGCATCGAATCCAGGAGGAGATCCCATGGCTGACAACCGCACCGCCGGCCACCGCTGGCGCTTCTTCCGCAGCGGCGGCTTCGACCAGGTCGCGATCGACAGCGCCGACGACCTGCGGCATCTGCACGAGCTCGACCCCAAGCTGTGGACGGCGCTGAACGGCCCGACCACCGGGCTGGAGTTCGACGCCCGCACGCTGGCGCTGATCGACACCGACGGCGACGGCCAGATCCGCCGGCCCGAGATCCTGGCCGCGGTGCAGTTCGCCTGCAGCGCGCTGAAGGACCCGCAGCGGCTGTTCGACGCCGAGGGCGTGGCGCTGGCCGACTTCGCCGACGGCGATGCCGATGGCGCGCAGCGCAAGGCGGCCGCGGCCAGGGTGCTGGCCCACGTCGGCAAGGGCGAGGGCGAGCGGCTGCTGGTGGCCGACTTCGCCGACATGACGCGGCTGTTCCCGGCCGGCGAAGCCAATGGCGACGGCGTCGTGCCGGCCGCGCTGACCGACGACGAGGCGCTGAAGCGGGTCATCGGCGAGATCGTCGAGACCCAGGGCGGCGTGGCCGACCGCAGTGGCGAGCCGGGCTGCAGCGCGGACACGCTGGCGGCCTTCTTCGAGCAGGCGGCGGCGGTGAACGCCTGGCGCGCCGAGCGCGCCGCGGCGGCCGACAGCGTGCTGCCGCTGGGGGATGGCACCGCGGCCGCGGCCGAAGCGCTGGCCGCGGTCCAGGCCAAGGTGGACGACTTCTTCGCCCGCTGCCGGCTCGCCGCCTTCGACGCCCGGGCGGCCACGGCGCTGAACCCGCCGGAGGCCGCCTACGGCGCGCTGGCGGCGCGCACCATCGCCGCGGTCGATGCCGAGGTCGAGGCGCTGCCGCTGGCGGCGGTGGCCGCCGGCCGCGCGCTGCCGCTCGGCGCGGGGCTGAACCCGGCCTGGGCGGCGCGCATCGGCGCCTTGCGCCAGCTCGTCGTCGAGCCGCTGCTCGGCGCGCGCGACGAGCTGACGGCGGACGACTGGGGTGCGCTGACGGCGCGCCTGGCCGCTTACCGCGACTGGCTGGGCCAGCAGCCGGCGGGCAAGGTCGTCGAGCTCGACGCCGAGCACCTGGCGGCCATCGCCGCCGACGGCACGCGCGAGAAGCTGCAGGCGCTGATCGCGCAGGACCTGGCGGCCGACACGTCGGCGGCGACCATCGACGCCGTCGAGCGGCTGGTGCGCTACCAGCGCGACCTGGTGACGCTGCTGCGCAACTTCGTCACGCTGTCGGATTTTTACCAGCGCGACCGCAAGGCGATCTTCCAGGCCGGCACGCTCTACCTCGACCAGCGCAGCTGCGAGCTGGTGCTGAAGGTGGCCGACGCGGGGGCGCACGCGACGATGGCGCCGTTCAGCGGCTGCTACCTGGTGTACTGCAACTGCGTGCGCGCCGGCAGCGCGCCGGTGACGATCGTGGCCGCGCTGACCGGCGGCGAGGTCGACGAGCTGATGGTGCCCGGCCGCCACGGCGTGTTCGTCGACCGCGACGGCCGCGACTGGAAGGCCACGGTGGTCAAGGTGGTCGAGCAGCCGGTCAGCATCCGGCAGGCCTTCTGGTCGCCCTACCGGCGCACCGCGGCGCTGATCGAGAACCAGATCCGCAAGTTCGCCGCCTCGCGCGACAAGGACGTCGAGGCCAAGGCGGCGGCCGGGGTCGAGGGCGCGGCCGCGAAGGCCGGCGAAGGCGCGGCGGCGGCGCCGGCGCCGTTCGACATCGCCAAGTTCGCCGGCATCTTCGCCGCCATCGGGCTGGCGGTCGGCGCCATCGGCGCGGCGCTGACGGCGGCGCTGACCGGGCTGTTCGCGCTCGCGTGGTGGCAGGTCCCGATCGTCATCGCCGGCCTGCTGCTGCTGATCTCGGCGCCGTCGATGCTGCTGGCCTACATGACGCTGCGGCGGCGCAACCTGGGGCCGCTGCTGGACGCCAACGGCTGGGCCGTCAACGCGCGGGCGCGCATCAACATCCCGTTCGGCGGTTCGCTGACGGGGGTGGCCGCGCTGCCGCCGGGCGCCAGCCGCTCGCTCGCCGACCCGTTCGAGGAGAAGAAGAGCCCTTGGAAGTTCTGGCTGCTGCTGATCGTGCTGGCCGGCATCGTCGTCTGGCTGTGGCGCCGCGGGATGCTGGCGGCCTGGTTCGGCGGCGGCTGAGCTTGCCGCTGCGGCGCAGCCGGTGCGATGGCGGCTGAACCTGCCGCTCCCGGCAGCACGCCGACCTCGCCGGCGCTGGCGGCGGTGCTGCAGGCGCTCGGCCACGACGATCGCGGCGTGGCCGACCTGTGGCTCGACGGGCGCGGCCTGCGCCTGCACCTGGACTGGCTTCGGGCGGCCGAGCCGGCGCGCGGGGTCGTCGTCTTCCAGCCCGGCAGCGGGTCGTACGCGCGCTTCTATTGCGGCCTCGGCCAGCGGCTGGCGGCCGCCGGCTGGCACTGGCTGGGCATCGACCGGCCGGGCCACGGCTTCAGCGGAGGCGCGCGCGGCGACGGCAGCATCGACGAGTCGGTGGCGGTCGGCGCGCAGGTGATCGCGCTGGCGCGCGAGCGTTTTCCCGGCCTGCCGGTGGTGCTGATGGGCTCCAGCTTGGGCGGCCTGCTGGCAGGCTTCGCGGTGCTCGCCGGCCAGCGGCCCGAGCTGACGATCGCGCACAACTTCCTGATCCCCGGGCGGCTGCTGTCGATGCGCTGGCGCGCACGCTTCATCCGGCGCTGGCGCCGGCGGCCGTACCCGCTGCACGAGCTGGTGCATGGTTTCGAGCGCCTGAGCCGGGTACCGGCGCTGCGCGAGTACCTGCACCAGCGCACCGACCCGCAGGCCGCCTGGGCGCTGTCGCCGCGCCTGGTGGCCAGCCTGTTCGCGCACGACCCGCCGCGGCCGCACCCGCCGCAGCCGGCGCCGCTGGTCGTGATCAGCGGCGATGCCGACCGCGCCATCCCGGCCTGGGCCTCGCGCTGGTTCCTGCGCTGGTCCGGGCACCGGGCGGCCCGTTTCGTCACCGTGCCCGGTGCCGGCCACCTGCTGTTCCACGACGACCTCGATCGCAGTTGGCCGTTGCTGCAGTCGTTGCTGGCCGAGGTCCTGGCACGGCGCGAGGCGTAAGTTGAGGGCCCGGACCGGCCGTCGTCAAGGCGGGCCGGCCTTGCGGCCAGCGTCAAGCGGGGGCCTCTCTGGCGACCGGAGGGCCGGCGCCGAGCGCATGCAGCATGTCAGGGCCTGCGCGCCGGATCTGCATCGCAATGAAGCCGGCGCCTATCGGGTCGCCGAGGCTGCCGACCGACGGCGGGCCGACAACGCGCAGGCTGTCGTGCACGACGCCGTCGCGGCCGATCGCGCGCAGCGCGCGGTCGACCTGAAAGCCCAGGCCTGCGGGGCCGGGCGCCAGCCAGCCGTCGCCGACCATCGCCCGCAGCAAGGGGTCGGCCGGCGCCGCGCCGCTGCCGTCGATGCCAGTGCAGTTGACGAGGGCGTCGAAGCGTTCGATGCCGGCCGCGCCGCTGCCGCGCGGCTGCCACACCAGCTGCAGCGCTGGGCCCTCGGCGGCCGGCATCACGCCCTGCACCCGCGCGGCGACGAAGCGCACCCGTCCGCCACGCTCGGCGGCGCGCACCAGGGCCTCGTTCTGCGGCGGCGACAGGAAACGGTGCACGTCGTACCAGACCTTCAGATGGCGCACGAAGCGCTGCTTGTCGGCCGCGTCCAGGTCCGGCCAGAAGCGCCAGACGGCGTCGCGCAGGCTGCCGAAGGCGGCGTGCCAGGGCAGGCCGGCGGCAGCGTCGCGGGCGATCCGCTCGCGCAGCGTGCGCAGCAGCGCACGCAGCCGTGGCGTGCGCCCGAGCGCGGCGACGAATGGCGGCAGCGGCCCGCCCGGCGCATCGAAGGGCGCGAGCGGCGTGGCCAGCCACGGCAGTTCGTCCGCCGCCGGCTGCGGCCGCGGCCGCAGCCCATGGCGCGAGACGACGGTGATCGGTGCGCGTTGGCCGCGCTGCAGCAGGGTCGAGACGGCGTCGAGCGCGGTCAGCCCGCTGCCGAGCACCAGCACATGCGCGTCGCGTGCGACACCTTCGAGCGCGCCCGGCGCGAGCGGGTTGCCGACCACGTCCGGCCGCCCGGTGAGCGCCGGGTCGACGAAGCGCGGCAGGCGCGGTGGCGGGTTGCCGGTGGCCAGGATCAGCAGGTCGGCCGCCAGCCGGGCGCCGCCGGCGGTGGCCAGCTGCCAGGCCGCTGAGCCGCCGGCGCTGCCGTCGGGCTCGGCATGCCGTGCGAGCTCGCGTAGATGCTCGATCGTCGACCCGCCGCGCGTCCGAGCATGTGCCGCCACGGTGTCGGCGACGAAGCGCCCGAAGTCGCGCCGGCGCGGGAAGCAGCGGCCGTCGGGCAGCCAGGCGTCGGGGTCTTCGGCGCGCAGCCCCTGGGCGTTGATCCAGCGCGCGAAGGCCTGCGCATCGTCCGGGTCGACCGCATGGCGCTCGACCGGCGCGTTGAGCCGGTGGTCGGGGTCGCTCGCGGCGTAGGCCAGGCCGTGGCCGAGCGTCGCGCGCGGCTAGACGATAGTAACCGCCAGCGGCCGCGCGCAGCGCCGCACGAGCTGCACCGCGGTGGCGGCGCCGCTGAAGCCGCCGCCGACGATCACGACCCGCGCCCGCCCGTCGCCGCTCGATGGGCCCGCCATCAGAAGGAGCGCGGCAGCCCGAGCACATGCTCGGCCACGTACGACAGGATCATGTTGGTCGACACCGGCGCCACCAGGTACAGCCGGGTCTCGCGGAACTTGCGCTCGACGTCGTATTCGGCGGCGAAGCCGAAGCCGCCATGCGTCTGCACACAGGCCTCGGCGGCCTGCCACGAGGCCTTGGCGGCGAGGTACTTGGCCATGTTGGCCTCGGCACCGCAGGGCTGGCCGGCGTCGAACAGGGCGCAGGCACGCCAGCGCATCAGGTCGGCCGCCTCGACCTCGACATGCGCCTCGGCGAGCGGGAACTGCACGCCCTGGTTCTGGCCGATCGGCCGCCCGAAGACGACCCGCTCGCCGGCGTAGCGCACGGCGCGGTCGACGAACCAGCGGCCGTCGCCGATGCACTCGGCGGCGATCAGCGTGCGCTCGGCGTTCAGGCCGTCGAGCAGCGCGCGCCAGCCCTGCCCCTCGGCACCGACCAGGTGCTCGTGCGGGATCGCCAGGTCCTCGATGAAGAGCTCGTTCGTCTCGTGGTTGACCATGTTCGCGATCGGCCGCACGGTCAGGCCCTGGCCGATCGCCCGGCGCAGGTCGACGACGAACAGCGACAGGCCGTCGGTGCCGCGCGCCACCTCGGCCCGCGGCGTCGTGCGCGCGAGCAGCAGCATCAGGTCCGAGTGCCGGACGCGCGAGGTCCAGACCTTGTGCCCGCGCACGACCCAATGGTCGCCCACGCGACGCGCCTGGGTCGTGATGGCGGCGGTGTCGGTGCCAGCGCCTGGCTCGGTCACCGCCATCGCCTGCAGGCGCAGCTCGCCGCGTGCGATGGCCGGCAGCCAGCGCTGCTTCTGCGCCGCGCTGCCATGGCGCAGCAGCGCGCCGATGGTGTACATCTGGCCGTGGCAGGCGCCGGCGTTGGCGCCGCAGCGGTTGACCGTCTCCAGCACCACGCTGGCCTCGGCCAGCCCGAGGCCGGCGCCGCCGTAGGCCTCGGGGATCATCGCCGCCAGCCAGCCGGCGCGCGTCAGCGCGTCGACGAAGGCCTCAGGGTAGGTACGCTCGGCGTCGATGCGGCGGAAGTACGCGTCCGGGAAGCTGCGGCACAGGGCGCGCACGGCCTCGCGGATCTCGTCGTGCGTCGGGCGGGTGCTGGAGTTGCTCGGGGGCGGCATGCGGGGGGGTGCGCGCGAGGCAGCGCCGCCGATTGTCCCGCGCGACGGCGCGGCCATGTCGAGACGTCACCAATCTGACACCAACGCTCCCTAGCCTGCTGAGCATCGGAGGGTTGTGCATGTCCGGATCCGCGAAGCGCTCACGCTTGGTCGCATCGGTGGCCGCCGCCGCCGTCGTGATGGTGGCCGGAGGGTCGCCGTCGGACGCACGGGCCGCCGAACTGAGGCTCAGCCCGACCGCGGACAGCAGCATCTTCTTCGACCGCGCCGGCAGCGGCAACTTCGATGCGGTGTCGGACAGTCTGGGCGAGTCGCTGTGGACGAGCGTGACCATGAGCGGCGTGGTGCGGCGCGCCTTGATCCAGTTCGACCTGTCGGAGGTGCCGGCCGGGCAGCGTGTGGTGGCGGCGTCGCTGGACCTGTACCTGGAACGCGCGCAGGGCAGTCACGATGTGAGCCTGCACCGCGTGCTGACCGCGTGGGGCGAGGGCGGATCGCGGTCCGCCAGCGGCCTGGGCGCGCCCGCCACCGCAGGCGACCCGACCTGGACCTGGGCCGACTACCTGGACCGGCGCTGGGACACGCCGGGTGGCGACTTCGTGTCCACGCCGAGCGCGGTCACCTTCGTCGACGACGAGGCACGCAGCTACCGCTGGGCCTCGCCGGAGCTGCTGGCCGACGTGCAGGGCTGGCTGGGCGACCCCGCCGGCAACCACGGTTGGATCCTGGTCGGCCGCGAGGACCTCGAGCGCAACGCGTTCCGCTTCAGCAGCCGCGAGGGCTTTGTGCCGCCCCGGCTCACGCTGCAGTTGGCCCCGATCCCTGAGCCTGGCACGCTGCTGATGCTGGCCACCGGGATGGCGGTGATCGCCTGGCGACGGTACAGGGGCAACCGGTCCGCCGCGTAGGCCGTCCGCTTGCCCCGGCCGGGGTGCGGCCCGCCGAAGGGTCGTCCGACCCGGGTCAGGCACGCAATCCCACGCGTTGCACGAGCAGGCGGGTTCGCTGCCCGACCTGCCATACCGCGTGACAGCCTTCCCGAAGTGGGGCCCAACGTGATGGTGACGCTGGTGTCCGAGACGCGGGATCAGGCCTTCCCGCGGGGGTGGCGGCGAACAACCTGCCCTCGGCATAGACGAGCATCTCCTTAAGGGGGCGGTGGTCGCGGATGTGGCGGGGGCTGCATGCGGGCGCTTGCGCGGGACGCTCGGCGCTCGTGCGTGCGCGAGCGCCGCGTTATCGTCGGCGGCAGCCAACGCAACGAGGGCATGCGATGCAAGCGATGACCACCCCGACGCGGATCGTGCGCGCGCGCCGCATCCTGACGCTGAATCCGGGCCAGCCGCTGGCCACCCACGTGGCGATCCGCGACGGCCGCATCCTGGCCGTTGGCGACGCCGCGATGGCGGCGGCCTGGGGCGCCGCGCCGGTCGACGACCGCCACGCCGACGCCGTGCTGATGCCCGGGCTGGTCGAGGGCCACTCGCACCTGATGGAAGGCGGCATGTGGGCGCATGTCTATTGCGGCTACTTCGACCGCCGCGGCCCGGACGGCCGGCTGTGGACCGGCGTGCGCAGCTTCGACGCCGTCGTCGAGCGGCTGCAGCAGGCCGAGCGCGCATCCGTGGTGGCCGGGGACGCCGCCGGGCCGCTGCTCGGCTGGGGCTTCGACCCGATCTACTTCGGCCGCGAGCGCCTGAGCGCCGACCAGCTCGACCGGGTGTCGACGACCCGGCCGGTGGTGCTGATGCACGCCAGCTTCCACCTGATGAACGTCAACCGCGCCGCGCTCGCGCGGGCCGGCATCGACGCCGACTGCGAGATCGAGGGTGTGCGCCGCTTCGACGCCGGCCCGCACGCCGGCGAGCCGACCGGCGAGCTGTGCGAGTTCGCCGCCATGTTCCCGGTCATGCGCGTGGTCGGCAACGTCTTCCGCGATGCCGGCGGGTCCGAGGCCGGGCTGCGCGACTTCGGGCGGCTGGCGGTGCGCGCCGGCGTCACCACCGCGACCGACCTCGTGAACGACCTCGACCCCGAGGCGCTCGCGCGCATGGCGGCCGTCACCGCCGAGGCCGACTACCCGCTGCGCCTGCTGCCGGCGTACAAGTCGCTCGACGCGTCGCAGCCGGCCACCGTCGAGCGTCTGCGCGCGGCGATGGCGGCCAGCCACGAGCGCCTGCGCATCGGCCTGGTCAAGCTGGTCGTCGACGGCTCGATCCAGGGCTTCACCGCGCGGCTGCGCTGGCCGGGCTACTTCAACGGCGCGCCGAACGGCATCTGGGTGACCGCGCCCGACGCGCTGGCGGCCGAGGTGCTGGCCTTCCACCGCGCGGGCTTCCAGCTCCACGTCCACACCAACGGCGACGAGGCGACCGAGGTCGCGCTGGATGCGATCGAGCGCGCGCTGGAGGCGCATCCGCGCCCGGACCACCGCCACACGCTGCAGCACTGCCAGATGGCCGACGCGGCGCAGTACCGCCGCATGGCGCGTCTCGGCGTGGCGGTCAACCTGTTCGCCAACCACCTGTACTACTGGGGCGATGCCCATCTGGAGCAGACCATGGGCCCGGACCGGGCGCACCGGATGGACGCCTGCGCGACCGCGCTGCGCCACGGGGTGCCGCTGGCGATCCACTCGGACGCGCCGATCACGCCGCTTGCGCCGCTGTTCACCGCCTGGTGCGCCGTCAACCGCCTGACCGCGTCCGGCCGCGTGCTCGACACCGGCGAGCGCATCACGGTCGCGCAGGCCTTGCACGCGATCACGCTCGGCGCCGCGTGGACGCTGCGGCTGGACCACGAGATCGGCTCGATCGAGGTCGGCAAGCGGGCCGACTTCTGCGTGCTGGCCGACGACCCGACGCAGGTCGACCCGATGGCGCTGAAGGACGTGCCGGTGCTCGGCACCATGCTCGGCGGGCGCTGGTTCGACGCCCCGGCCGCGGCCGGATGAGCGCGGCGCGCGGCCGATGCGCATCCCGCTGACCGTCATCGGCGGCTTCCTCGGCGCCGGCAAGACGACGCTGCTCAACCGCGTGCTGCGCAGCGCGCCGGCCGGCACCGCGGTGCTGGTCAACGACTTCGGTGCGGTCGGCATCGACGCCGCGCTGGTCGCCGGTGCCGACGGGCGGATGGTCGAGCTGAGCAACGGCTGCGTGTGCTGCCAGATCGGCGACGACCTGACGCGTGCGCTGGACGCCGTGCTGGCGCGGCGGCCGGCCTGGATCGTGATCGAGGCCAGCGGGGTGTCGGACCCATGGCGCATCGCGCAGGTCGGCCTCGTCGACCCGCAGCTGGCGCTCGATGGCGTGGTGGTGCTCGTCGACGCGGCGGCGGTGCGCTGCCAGCTCGCCGACCCGCGGCTGGCCGACAGCGTGCGCCGGCAATGGGCCGGCGCCGACGTGATCGTGCTGAACAAGGTCGACCGCGTGCCGGCCGCCGAGCGCGCCGCGTTGCGCGCTTGGCTGCGCGCCCAGCTCGGCGCCGGCGCGGTGCCGGTGTTCGAGACCGTGCATGCGGCGCTGCCATGGGCCGCGTTGACCGGGGTGCATCCGCGGGCGGCCGGTGAGCGTGACGCGGTGGCACGGATCGCGGCCGGCGCGCCGGCTGGCGAGGCCTACCTCGGCCAGCGTCTGCCGGCGGCCGAGCACGGCCTGCGTTTCGACAGCGTGTCGTTCGACAGCGCCAGCGGGTACGCCGCCGCGTCGCTGCGCACGCTGCAGCGCGCGATGCCGCCCGGCGTGCTGCGGGTCAAGGGCATCGTGCGCACCGATCGCCACTCCTGCGCCGCGTGGCACTTCGCCGGCCGCCACGGCAGCCTGCGCGCGCTGGTGCGGCCGCCGGGCTGGGACGGCGTCTCGCGCGTCGTCGCGATCGGCCTGGTGGGGCAACTGCCGCGCGCCGAGCTGGCCGCTGCGCTGGAGGCGGCCCGGCTGCCGGCCTGCTCTGGCACCGACGAATCCGCGCCACTGGCTCTAGGCGCCCGGCCTGCCGGCGCCTAGTCTCGGCCGCGGGTGGTCAACCGCCCGGCCGCCACCCTGAACATGGAGCCCCGATGACCGCCACCGTCACCGTCGAGATGCTGCAGGCCTTCGCCGACGCCTGGAACCGCCACGACATCGATGCGCTGATGTCCTTCATGACCGATGACTGCGTGTTCGAGACCGCTGCCGGGCCCGAGGCCTGCGGGACGCGCCATGTCGGCGCGGCGGCGGTGCGCAAGGCCTTCGCCGCGGTGTGGAAGAACGTGCCCGACGCCCAGTGGCGCAACGGGCGGCACTTCGTCGCCGGCGACCGCGGGGTCTCCGAGTGGTGCTTCACCGGCACCGCCGCCGACGGCACGCGCATCGAGACCGACGGCGTCGACGTCTTCACCTTCCGCGGCGACAAGATCCTGGTGAAGAACGCCTTCCGCAAGGCGCGGCCCAACCTGCCGTCGCTGCGCTGAGCGCGTCGGCAAGCGCCCAGCCCCTGGAGCCCACGATGTCCGCGCATCTCGCCGCGCCCCCGCCCGTGCGACGCGAGGCCGCGTCCGGCGCGCCGTCGCCCTACGACCCGACCTACGACCCGCTGCTCGCGCTGCCCGGGCGCGGCCAGCAGTACGCCCCGACCTACTGGGTCGCCACCGCCGGCCCGCCGCCGGCCGACGACGGCCCGGTGCGCGGCGACATCGACGTCGACGTCGCCATCGTCGGTTCGGGCTTCACCGGCCTCAGCGCCGCGCTCTACCTGGCGCAGGAGCACGGCATCCGCGCCGTCGTGCTGGAGGCCAACCAGGCCGCCTGGGGCTGCACCAGCCGCAACGGCGGCCAGGGGCAGAACGCCAGCGGCCGGCTCTACCGCTCGCAGTGGATCCAGCGCTGGGGCCTGCAGACGGCGCGCCGGCTGGACGCCGAGATCCGCGGCGGGTTCGAGAACTGGTGCGAGCTGGTGGCGACCATCCCCTGCGACGCGCAGGGCGGCGGCCACCTCTACACCGCGCACCGGCCGAAGAAGCTGGCCTTCCTCGAGCGCGAGTCGCGCGTGATGAACGAGCAGTTCGGCTACCGCACGCGCATGCTCAGCCGCGCCGAACTGCACGAGCAATACCTGGCCGACCAGGAGGCCGCCGGCGCGCTGCACGAGCCCGAGGGCATCGGCGTGCACCCGCTGAAGCTCGCGTTCGGCATGCTGGCGCGCGCGCGCGCGCTCGGCGTGCGGGTGCACACCGCCAGCCCGGTGCAAGGCTGGGAACAGGTGGGCGGCGTCAACCACCTGCGCACGCCGGGTGGCACGGTGCGGGCGAAGCGGGTCGGCGTGGCCACCGGCGGCTACACGCCGCAGGGCATGCATCCGCTGCTGAAGAACCGGCTGATGCCCATCCTGTCGAACTCGCTCGTCACGCGCGTGCTGAGCGAGGCCGAGCGGCGCGCCGCCGGCCTGAAGAGCACGACCTTCGTCACCGACACGCGCACGCTGCGCTTCTACTACCGGCTGCTGCCCGACGGGCGCATGCAGATCGGCAGCCGCAGTGCGATCACCGGCGCCGACGCCGAGGCGCCGCGCCACCTGGAGCTGCTCCAGCGTGGCCTGGCGCGCAAGTTCCCGGCACTGGCGGGGGTCGACGTCGACTACGCGTGGTGGGGCTGGGTCGACGTCAGCCACGACATGATGCCGCGCGTCGCCCAGCCCGACCCGGGGCATAGAATCTGGTACGCCGTCGGGTACGGGGGGAACGGGGTTTCCTTCTCCACCCATGCCGGGCGGCGGCTGGCCGACCGCATCGCCGGCCGGCCGGGCGACCACTGGACCCTGCCGATCTACAACTCACCGCTCCCCGGCCACTGGGCGGCGCCGTTCAGGCGCCTCGGCCAGGCGATGCTCTACAAGTGGTACTACCTGCGCGACGAATTGCTCTGACCCGGCGAGCCCGCTGCGGCAGGGCCGCGCCGGGCCCGTGCGCCTGAGCCTGCCCGAAGCCTGGGCGCGCCGCGCGACGCCGTGGCGCGAGTGGCTGCCCGGCGTCAACCGCGCCAGCCTGCGCGCCGACGGCCTCGCAGGCCTGACCGGCGCCCTGGTCGTGCTGCCGCAGGGCATGGCCTACGCCGTGATCGCCGGCCTGCCGCCGGCCTACGGCCTGTACTGCGCGATGCTGCCGGTCATCGTCGCCGCGCTGTTCGGCTCGTCGTGGCACCTGGTGTCGGGGCCGACGGCGGCGATCTCGATCGTCGTCTTCTCGGCCGTCAGCCCGCTCGCCGCGCCCGGCAGCGAGCTGTTCGTCACCTACGTGCTGACGCTGACGCTGATGGTCGGGCTGATCCAGTTCGCGATCGGCATGTCGGGGCTGGGCGCGCTGCTGAACTTCGTCTCGCATGGCGTCGTGCTGGGCTTCACCGCCGGTGCCGGGGTGCTGATCGCGGCCAGCCAGCTGACCAACTTCTTCGGCCTGGACCTGCCGCGCGGCGGCTCGCTGTTCGGCAGCCTGCGCCAGTTCGTGCTGAACGTCCAGCACGCCAACCTGCACGTGCTGCTGATCGCGCTGGTGACGCTGGGCACCGCCTTGGTCGTGCGCCGGCGCTGGCCGCACTGGCCCAACCTGCTGATCGCGATGGTCGCCGGCAGCCTGGCCGCGCTGGCGCTGAACTGGGCCCTCGGCGGCCCCGAGGCGACCGGCGTGCACACCATCGGCGCGCTGCCGGCGGTGCTGCCGCCGCTGTCGGCGCCCTCCGGCGACCCCGACGTCTGGGCGCGGCTGGCCAACGGCGCCTTCGTCGTCGCCGTGCTCGGGCTGACCGAGGCGCTGGCGATCTCGCGCTCGGTCGCGCTGCGCTCCGGGCAGCTGATCCAGGGCAACCAGGAGGCGGTCGGCCAGGGGCTGTCGAACATCGTCGGCGCCTTCGTCTCCGGCTACGCGTCCAGCGGCTCGTTCACGCGCAGCGGCATCAACTACACCGCCGGCGCGCGCACGCCGCTGGGGGCGGTGTTCGCGTCGCTGATCCTGGTCCTGCTGCTGCTCGTGATGTCGCCGGTGCTGGCCTACCTGCCCTACGCGTCGATGGCGGCGGTGCTGATGCTGGTCGCGCGCGGGCTGATCGACGTCGAGCACTGGCGCAGCGTGATGCGCACGCGCACGGCCGAGACGTGGGTGCTTCTGGGCACCTTCTTTGCCACCTTGCTGCTGAACCTGGAGTTCGCGATCCTGGCCGGCGTCTTCCTGTCGCTGGCGATTTACCTGGACCGCAGCTCCAAGCCCGACCTGACGCCGGCGATGCCCGCCACCGAGGAGGGCAGCTACCACTTCGTGCGCGACCCCGGCACGCCGCAGTGCCCGCAGCTGCGCGTGGTGTTCCTCGACGGCTCGATCTTCTTCGGCGCTGCCAACCACCTGCAGGAGCAGTTCCGCGACATCGACAAGGTGCACGGCCAGCGCCACCTGCTGCTGCTGTGCAGCGGCGTCAACCGGATCGACCTGACCGGTGCCGAGATGCTGGCCAACGAGGCCGAGCGGCGCCAGCGCATGGGCGGCGGGCTGTACCTGCAATACGTCAAGGAACCGGTGATGGACGTGCTGCGCAAGGGCGGCTACGACCGGCGCATCGGGCTGCAGCACTTCTTCCCGCTCGGCACGATGACGATGGACAAGCTGGTGCCGCAGCTGAACCCCGCGATCTGCGCGACCTGCAAGGTGCGCGCGTTCCGCCAGTGCCCGCCGCCGCCGGGGGGGCGCAAGCCGGAGGCCGAGCCGGAGACCGAAGGCTTGACGGTCGGCCCCGAGCCGCAGTCGGCCTGAGATCCGGGCAGCCGTGCTGGGTTGGCCGGCGCCGCCCGCGCTGCGCCCTACGGGCCGGTAGCGTCCGGCGCCCCGGCGTGCCGCTGACCGGCTTCGCGTCGCATCTCCTTGCGCACGATGGCCGCCGCATGGCGCCGCCGTTCATCGGGCGTGAAAGGCCGCAGCGGTGGCACCGCCACCGGCTTGCCCGCGTCGTCGACCGCCACCATCGTGAAGAAGCAGCTGTTCACGTGGCGCACTTCCTGGGTGCGGATATTCTCGGCGATCACCTTGATGCCGACCTCCATCGAGCTGGTTCCGGTGTGGTTCACCGAGGCCAGGAAGCTCACCAGCTCGCCGACGTGGATGGCCTGGCGGAACACCACCTGGTCGACCGACAGCGTGACCACGTAGCGCCCGGCATAGCGGCTGGCGCAGGCGTAGGCTGCCTGATCGAGCAGCTTCAGGATCGTGCCGCCATGCACGTTGCCGGCGAAGTTGGCCGTGTCCGGTGTCATCAGCACCGTCATCGTCAGTTGGTGGGCGGGCAGGTCCATCGTTGGGTCACAGCACGCGGCTGCACGGGTTTCGGGGTTGCGGGCGTCCAGGTCGCGGCAGTGTTCGAGCTCGTCGTCGACTCCTGCCACCGCCTCGATCATGCGCCCGCAGAGGACCACCGTGAAGCCGGCGTTCCCCAGGTCGCGCCGGCCGGGGGCGCCGTGGCGATGCCGGGTCCACGGCAGCGCCGGCATGGGGCGCGCGAGACCGAAACGGCAGTGCCTCGGCTCGCGGTGGCTGGCCAGCGCCCGCCCGCCATGGCGGGCGCTCAGCGGTAGAGCTCGGGTGGGCCGACCTCGCGAACCGCACGGCCACGGGTGTCGCCCAGCGCCCGCGGGACCGGCGCCCAGGTCGTGCCGTAGTCCGGCGACTCGCCAGGCCCGAAGAGCGTGTGCGGCCAGTCCGAGCCCCAGACCAGCCGCGCGCCGAACAGCGCCGCCACGCGCCGGATCGTGTCGTCCAGCTCGCCGTAGGGCGCCCTGGCCTGCAGCCGGTACCAGCCGGACAGCTTGACCCACGCGCCAGCGTCGGCGAGGGAGGCCAGCGCTGCCCAGCACGCATCCGTGCCGGCCGCGTGCCCGCGCATGCCGGCCAGATGGTCGAGCACGAAGCGCAGGCCGTGGGCGCGTTGCAGCGTGGCCAGGCGCTCGAGCTGCAAGGCATCGGCATACCACTGCACATGCCAGCCCAGCCGGCGCAGCGAGGGTGCCAGCCGCTCGAGGGCGGCGTCGTCGCGCAGACCGACCGGCGAGACGAGGTTGAAGCGGACACCGCGCACACCCAGCGCGTGCATCGCGTCGAGCTCGCCCTCGCTGATGCCGGCATCGACGACGACGATGCCCCGGTGCCGGCCAGGCCGTTCGCGCAGCGCATCGAGCAGCACCCGGTTGTCGGTGCCGTAGACGCTGGGCTGCACCAGCACGAGGTGGCCGATGCCATGCCCCTGCGCCAGCGTCTCGATCTCGCCCAGCGGGCGGGTGGCGGGCCGGTAGTGCCCTTCGAGCGCCGGCGCGTCGGCCGCGAAGACGTGCACATGACAGTCCCAGCCGGCCGCAGGCGGCGCAGCCTCAGTCACGGCTGATGCCACGCGCGCGGATGACGTTCCCCCACAGCCGCTCCTGGTCCCTCACGAACCGGGCGGCGGCCGACGGGTCGCCTGCGAAGACCTCGCCGCCGAGGGCGCGCACGCGCCCGAGCACCTCGGGGTCGTCCATCGCGCGGCGGATCGCGGCCGCCAGCCTGGCCTGCACGGGCCCGGGCACGCCGGCCGGCGCGAGCACCGGGTTCCACTCGTAGACCTCCAGCCCGGGGACCCCGGCCTCGGCCATCGTCGGCACGTCGCGCAGCGCGCGGTTGCGCACGTTGGCGGTCACGGCCAGCGGCCGCAGCCGCCCCGATTGGATGTGGCCGAGCGACGAGGCCACGTTGGCGAAGAACAGCGGCACCTGGCCGCCCATCACGTCGTTCATCGCCGGGCCACCGCCGCGGTACGGGATGTGCACCAGTTCGACCTTCGCCAACTGCTCGAACAGCACGCCCGACAGATGCTGCGCCGAGCCGTTGCCCGACGAGGCGAAGGCGATCGACTTCGGCTTGGCGCGCGCCATGCGAAGCACGTCGGCCACGTCGCGCGCTTCGAAGCCCGGCGTGCAGACCAGCACATTCGGGTACAGCGCCAGCACCGCCAGCACGGCCAGGTCCTTGCCCGGGTCGTAGGGCAGCCTGGGGAACAGTGCCGGGCTGACGGCGAAGGACGAGGCGTCGAGCAGCAAGCTGCCGCCATCGGGCGTGGCGCGCGCCACCTGGCCGGCGGCGATGGTGCCGCCGGCGCCCGGCCGGTTGTCCACCACGACCGGCTGGCCGAGCGCCTCGGCCATGCGGGGCGCGATGAGACGGGCCATCAGGTCGGCGCCGCCGCCGGGCGGGTAGGACACGATCAGGCTGATCGGCCTGCCGCCGGCGATGTCGGCTGCGGCCGACGAACCGAACCAGGGCATGGTGGCGGCCGCAGCCGCTGCGCGCAGAAGGGATCGACGGTCCACGGAGTCTCCTCAGGTGATGGTGACGGTGTAGTGGAAGGCGAGCGCGTCGCCACGTGTGAGACGCCGCTCGATGCAGCGCCCCGCGAGGTCGTAGGCCAGGCGGGTGACCCGCACGCCCGGGTGGCCCGGCGGCAGGCCCAGGCGCTGGGCGTCGGCGGCGGCCAGGCGATCGAACCCGATCTCGTCCACCGCGCGATGCACGTGGACGCCGCAGCGCTCGGCATACAACGGGTACAGCAGGTCGCCCCAGGACGCCGTGGGCCCCTCGGCCAGCCGCTCGAAGCGCGGCAGCGGCAGCCAGATCTCCTCCAGCAGGCAGGGCTGGTCGTCGAGCGAGCGCAGGCGCCTGAGCTTGAGCACCTGTTCGCCGGCGCCGATGCCCAGCACCCGCGCCACTTCGGCCGGGGCCGCCACCGGCTGGCGCTGCAGGATGCGCGAGGCGGGCACCTCGCCGCTGCCGCGGCCGAAGCGGAAGAAGCGCATCAGCGTCGGGCCCGACAGGCCGGCGCGCACGAAGGTGCCGCGCCCCTGGATGCGCTCGACCAGACCCTCGCGCACCAGCAGCTCCAGCGCCCGCCGCATCGTCCCGAGCGCGACCCCGTGCTCGTCGGCCAGGCTCTGCTCGGCCGGGATGGCCGAACCGGCCGGCCACTCGCCGGCGATGACACGCGCGCGCAGCGCGGCGGCGAGCGCGGCGTAGCGGCTCTGGCCGGGTTCCGGCGTCACGCCCACGAGCGTGGGAGGCAAGTGACACTCCTTTGATCCTATAGAGGACCATAGGATACGCGCTGGGCAGGGATTGTCAACCGCACCCGCAGCCTGGACCACCGGCTGAACCGGCGGGCACGCCGCTCAGCGCCGCGCCCGCGACTCCCGGCGCGCCACCCACAGCGTCGCCGCGCTGATCAGCACGCCGCCGGCCATCGTGCTGGTCGTCGGCAGGTCGCCGAACAGCGCCCAGCCGAGCAGCGCCGCCCAGACCAGCTCCAGAAACTTGGCCGACTGCGTGGCCGAGATGTCGGCGGCGGCGAACGAGCGCGTCAGGCAGTAGTGGCCGAGCGTGCCCAGCACGCCGCTGAGCGCGAAGCCGGCCCAGGCCCAGCCACCCGGCCAGTGCCAGGCGGCGACCGCCAGCGGCAGGCTCAGCAGGGTGACGGTGATGTTCTGCCAGACCAGGATGGTGCCGGTGGTCTCGTAGCGCGTCAGCGCCTTGGTGAGCAGGAACGAGGCGGCGAACACCGGCGCCGACGCCAGCATCAGCAGGTGGTAGCCCCCGGCAGCGCCGGCGCCGCCCGCCAGCGACAGCTTGGGCCCGACGACGATCAGCACACCGATGAACCCGAGCCCGGTGGCCAGCCAGCGCTCCCAGCGCATCGGCTCCTTGAACACCCACCAGGCGCCGAGCATGATGAACAGCGGCGTCGTGAAGCCGATCGCGGTGGTGTCCGCGAGCGGGATGTGCGGCAGGGCGACGAACCACAGGCACAGGCCGGCGGTGTGCAGCACGCCGCGCACGAACTGGCCGCCGATGTGGCGCGGCTTGTAGGCGGCCACGCCGTGGTGCCAGATCAGCGGCAGCAGCGCCACGAGCCCGAACAGGTAGCGCAGGAACTGCGCCTGGAAAGGGTCGGTCTGCTGTGCGAGCAGCCGGATCAGCGCGTTCAGCAGCGTGAAGACCAGCCCGGCGGCAATGCTCCACAGCAGCCCGCGCACGGCCGGCGGGAGGTGCGCCGTGCGGCGGTGGACCGCCCGGTGCAGCACCTCCGCGAGGCGCTGCACCGCGGCCGGGGTCATGAGACGACTTGGTAGTACAGGTTCTGCGGGTGACGCGCCTGGGCGAAGAAGAACCAGCGCTCGGCGACCAGCCCCGGCGCCTGCAGCAGCAGCGCCAGCACCCAGGCGATCGTACCGCCGCCGGCGACCGCCCACACCAGCGCCAGCAGCGGCAGCACGAAGCCGAACACGATCGCGGCCGCCTTGATCCGCCGCAGCGCCTGCCACGCCACCCCGTGGAAGAACTCGCGCGTGTTGAAGGCGCCGCCGGACATGCCCATGGCCCGCTGCACCAGCCGCTCGCTGCGGATGCCGGTGGCCGATTGCAGGGTCGACTTCGGCTTCAGCCCGGTGTTGCGCACGATGGACGCCGTGCGCACGCCGCCGGCAACGAGGGTGGCGACCATCGCCCAGGGCCCGGCGGCGGCCAGCAGGCGCGTCTCGCCGGCCAGCGCTGCCAGCGCGCTCAGCAGCACCAGCCCCGAGGCGAGGCCGATCAGCACGTAGTTGGCCAGGGTCAGCGGGTGCGCCCACTCCTGGATGAAGCGGATGCAAGCGTAGATCATTGCCGTGCACAGCCACAGCAGCGCGGCCAGCGCGATCGCGGCCCACGGCAGCCAGGTCGTGGCCAGCGCCGGCGGCAGCGTGCCGCCGCGGCCGCCCCACCCCAGCACGGCGGCCCACAGCACGACGACGCCGATGAACGCCGGCAGCACGATGACCTCGCGCGACAGCCACGACGTGCGCCACATCATCGCCGCGCGCCAGGCGCGCTCGGGATGCCCGAGGTGGAAGAACGAGGCCACCAGCGACAGCACCAGCATGCCGACCGCGAGCCCCAGGCACCCGAGCAGGAAGCCCGGTCCGACCGCCAGCCCGGCCAGCACCGCGACCGCCAGCGCGACGACCAGCCCCTGCGCCGCGCCGGCCAGCGTGGTGAAGAAGATCACCGACCAGGCCGGGTTCATCGCGTGCCCCCCGAGCCGGCCGGCGTGGACGTGCCAGCCGTCGTGGTGGCTGTAGCCGGCTCGGCGGGCGTGATGCGCCGCGGCAGGTACTGGTTGGCGGGCCTGGTTTCCCACTCCGGCATCAGCGGGTAGCCGCCGCGCTCGCGGATCGCCTTCGAGACCTCGGAGTCCGGATCCTTGACGTCGCCGAACAGCCGCGCACCGGTCGGGCAGGCCTTGACGCAGGCCGGCTTGCGGTCGGCCGCCGGCAGCGCTTCGTCGTAGATGCGGTCGACGCACAGCGTGCATTTGGTCATCACCTGGCGCGCCTCGTCGAGCTCGCGTGCGCCGTAGGGGCAGGCCCAGGCGCAGTACTTGCAGCCGATGCACTTGTCGTAGTCGACCAGCACGATGCCGTCGCTGGCGCGCTTGTAGCTGGCGCCGGTCGGGCACACCGGGACGCAGGGCGGGTCCTCGCAGTGCAGGCAGCTCTTCGGGAAGTGGATGGTCTGCGTGTCGGGGTAGCTGCCGGCTTCGAAGGTCTGCACCCGGTTGAAGAAGGTGCCGGTCGGCTCCGGCCCGTACGGGCGCTCGTCGACCAGCGGGCCGGCCGCGCCCGAGGTGTTCCACTGCTTGCAGCTCGTCACGCAGGCGTGGCAGCCGACGCAGACGTTGAGGTCGATCACCAGCGCCAGCTGCCTGGCCAGCGTCGTTTCGGTCGTCGTGCTCATCGCTTGTTCCGTCCGGCGAAGTAGGTCAGCACCTGCTGCGCCTTGCCGAGCACGCCCGGCGCGGCGGGCACCGCGGCGACCTGCGGGAAGGTCTCGGCCGGCTCGCCCGGGTCGGCCGGCCGGATGCGCACGCGCACGTCGTACCAGCCGGCCTGGCCGGTGACGGGGTCGGAGTTGCTGACCGTGCCGGCGGCGGTGCCGGCCATCGGCAGCTCCTCGCTGATCAGGTGGTTGAGCAGAAAGCCCTTGCGCGCCTCGTCGGACCCCGGGGCCAGCATCCAGGCGCCGCTGGCCTTGCCGATCGCGTTCCAGGTCCACACCGTGCCGGGCTCGACCGCTTCGCTCGTGCGCAGCATGCAGCGCACCTTGCCCCAGCGGCTCTCGACCCAGCACCAGCCGCCGTCGGCGATGCCGGCGGCGGCCGCGGTGGCCGGGTGCACGTGCAGGTAGTTGTGGCTGTGGATCTGGCGCAGCCAGGCGTTCTGCGAGTCCCACGCGTGGTACATCGCCATCGGCCGCTGGGTGACCGCCGCCAGCGGGTAGGCGGCGGCGTCGGTGCAGGCCAGCTCGAGCGGCGGGTACCACAACGGCAGCGGGTCGAAGTAGGTCGCGACGCGCTCGCGCAGATGGTCCGGCGGCTGGCGGCCGGGCCGCTTGCCCTGCGCCGCCAGGCGGAATGTCTGCAGCGTGTCCGAATACAGGTTGAGCGGGATCGCGCAGTCGCGCTGGCGCCAGCCCTTGGCCTTGGCGAAATCCAGGTAGGCCTGGTTCCAGTTGCGCATGTGCTGCATCTCGGGCGGCATGTGGTGCTGGAAGAAGCCGCCGTTCTTCTCGTACATCGCCCACTGGTTCGGGTTCGGCGCGCCGCGCAGGTGCTGGCTGCCATCCTCGCCGCGCCAGCCCATCAGGAAGCCGACGCCGGGTTGCCACTCGAAGCGGGTCACGAAGTCGGGGTAGTCGCGGTACAGGCGCGCGCCGTCGGGGCTGGTGAACTTGGGCAGCTTGAGCCGGGTGGCCAGCTCGATCAGCACCTCCTGGAACGGCCGGCACTGGCCGGTCGGCGGCAGCACCGGGATGCGCACCGCGTCGACCGGGCCGTCGAACTCCGAGATCGGGCGGTCGAGCATGCTCATCACGTCGTGCCGCTCGAGGTAGGTCGTGTCGGGCAGCACGAGGTCGGCGAAGGCCACGGTCTCGCTCTGGAAGGCGTCGCAGACGACCAGGAACGGGATCTTGTAGGCGCCGTCGGCGTCGCGCGCCTCGAGCATCTCGCGCACCGCCATCGTGTTCATGCTGCTGTTCCAGGCCATGTTGGCCATGAAGATCAGCAGCGTGTCGATGCGGTAGGGGTCGCCCTTGACGGCGTTGGTGATGACGTTGTGCATCATCCCGTGCAGCGCCAGCGGGTGCTCCCACGAGAACGCGTGGTCGATGCGCAGCGGCGTGCCGTCGGCGTGCACCACCAGTTCCTCAGGCAGCGCCGGGAAGCCGAGCGCGGCGTTGTTCAGCGGCTCGTTCGGCCGCAGCGCCTCGGGGTCGTTGAAGGCGCGGTAGTTGGGCACGATGTGGCGCGGGTAGGGCGCCTTGTGGCGGAAGCCGCCGGGGGCGTCGATGGTGCCCAGCAGGCTCATCATGACCGCCAGCGCGCGCACGGTCTGGAAGCCGTTGGAGTGCGCGGCCAGCCCGCGCATGGCGTGGAAGGCCACCGGCCGGCCGACCGTGGTCGGATGCCGCCTGCCCCAGGCGTCGGTCCATGCGATCGGCAGCTCGAAGGCCTGGTGCAGCGCGGTGCGGCCGATCTCGCGCGCGAGCGCGGCGATGCGCTCGGCCGGGATGCCGGTGATCTCGGCCGCCCAGGCCGGCGTGCACGGCGCGACGCGGTCCTTCAGCAGCTGGAAGCTCGGTGCCACCCGCGTGCCGTCGGCAAGGGTGTAGTGGCCTTCGAGCGCGGCGTCGATGCCGTCGGCCACGCCCTCGGGGTAGGCCGGCAGCGCGTGGCCGCGCACGAGGTCCCACACCAGCTTGTTGTGCGGGTCGCGGCCGTCGGGCGGCGGGCCGCGCCCGGGGTCGAACGCGAACAGGCCCTCGCGTTCGCCGTCGTCGAGCACGACCAGGTTCGCGGCGTTGGTGAAGCGCTTCAGGAACGGCCGGTCGACCAGGTCCTGCCGGATCAGCTCGTGCATCAGCGCCATGAACAGCGCGCCGTCGGTGCCGGGCCGGATCGGGATCCACTCGTCGGCCACCGCCGAGTAGCCGGTGCGCACCGGGTTGATCGAGACGAAGCGCCCGCCGCGCCGCTTGAACTTGCCGATCGCGATCTTCAGCGGGTTGCTGTGGTGGTCCTCGGCGGTGCCGATCATCACGAACAGCTTGGCGTGGTCGAGGTCCGGGCCGCCGAACTCCCAGAACGAGCCGCCGATCGTGTAGATCATGCCGGCGGCCATGTTGACCGAGCAAAAGCCACCGTGGGCGGCGTAGTTGGGGGTGCCGAACTGGCGCGCGAACAGGCCGGTCAGGGCCTGCATCTGGTCGCGCCCGGTGAAGAGGGCGAACTTCTTCGGGTCGGTGGCGCGGATCGTCGCCAGCCGCCCGGCGAGCGTGGCCAGCGCCTCGTCCCACGAGATCGGCTCGAATTCACCGGCACCGCGCGCGCTGCCGGGTTTGCGCTTCAGCGGCTGCGTCAATCGCGCCGGCGAGATCTGCTTCATGATGCCCGAGCTGCCCTTGGCGCAGATCACGCCCTGGTTCAGCGGGTGGTCGGGGTTGCCGTCGATGTAGCGCACCTCGGGGCCGTTCTCGCCGTGCCGCAGGTGCACGCGGATGCCGCAGCGGCAGGCGCACATGTAGCAGGTGGTGTGGCGCGTCTCGTGCGCCGCGCCTTCGTGCGGGTCGGCCAGCGGGTCGTGCAGGGGAACGTGCGACATGCGTGCTGCGTGGGGGCGTCGGCCGCGCATGGGCGCGCCGGCGACGTCGCGCCTCACCCTGGGACCGGTGGGGGATTACGATGCGCGGCGCGACGCCGCCGCCGGCCTGCTTGGCGACGCGGCCGATGCGGCGGGCGGCGAAGACCGCTGCGCGCATGGGCCGCTGCTGATCGCCTACAGCGGCGGCCGCGACTCGACCGCGCTGCTCGATGCCGCCTGCCGGCTGCGGCGGGCGCGCGCGGGGGGATTCGCCGGCCGGGTCGCCGTGCACGTCCACCATGGCCTGCAGGCCGATGCCGACGCCTGGCAGCGGCACTGCGAGCAGACCTGCGCCGGGCTCGACGTGCCGCTGCGCGTGCGGCGGGTGACGGTCGAACGCACGGGCGGCAGCATCGAGGAGGCGGCGCGCGCGGCGCG
>JRYF01009394.1_pt1 | contig 24925 bp, 17 predicted proteins | sample 235331 | NCBI WGS metagenome assembly JRYF01 (sample SAMN03074217, study PRJNA261475) | activated sludge metagenome | biome: Wastewater Treatment Plant; feature: Wastewater; material: Activated sludge; isolation source: activated biomass of a wastewater treatment plant treating hydrocarbon... ...
GGATGTGAATAAGAGCATCAAACTGACCCATACAGAATTCCGAACTGAATATATTACCACTGTCCAGATTCCCCACCCAGGGTATTACACCCTTGAATTGGAAGGGGTTCATAAAAGCGCTGATTCATTTGCTTCCATTGAATCCATCTACCTGGGAGGTGCAGCCACTGAATCCGGCGTACATTTTGTTGACGAGGAGTATTTTTACTGGGGACGTCGTGGACCCTCCGTGCATTTATCGTATGATGTACCCGATGAAGCTACCCATGTGGTTTGGTTTTATAATGAAATTACCGTTCCACCCGGAAACGATGTCATCGGGTCTTTCTTTATGGCCAATGGGTTTGCAGAGGGGTATTTCGGCTTCCAGGTCAATTCAGCTACAGAGCGCAGGATTTTGTTTTCGGTATGGAGTCCCTTTGAAACCGATAATCCCAATGAAATACCCACAGACCACAGAGTACTCCTATTGGCCCGGGGAGAAAATGTAACGACCAATGACTTTGGCGGTGAAGGTTCGGGAGGGCAAAGCTATTGGGTATACCCATGGTCAGCAGGAACCACCTACCGGTTTCTGCTTAAAGGAGAGCCGGCAGGTAACAACAATACGGATTATACCGCCTACTTTTATGCCCCCGAATTGGAAAACTGGAAACTCATTGCCGGTTGGCGACGACCCAAAACCAATACGTATGTCACAAGACCCCACTCATTTCTGGAAAATTTTGTCACCCACACAGGCCCACTACAGCGATTGGGCTTCTATAGAAACCAATGGATTTACGACACCCAGGGCCAGTGGTTTGAATTGACACGTGCCCGGCTTACTGCAGATGCCACCGCACGCGCAAATGCACGCCTGGATTTTTCCGGCGGCTATGATGCGTCAGCCCAAACTTTTTACCTGAAAAATTGTGGATTTTTCAATGAAACCGCCCCACTTGATACCTACCATGTCCGTCCGGCCATGGGTGAGGCACCGGATATAGCTTTTGAGTTGCTTCCAAAGAATTAAAAAAAATTGACCGGAGTAATTTGTCAGTTCGAATTCGATTGTCCATATCTTCAATTTTGCTCTGTGATTTAAAGATTGCATCCAATGCAATAGAATTAATATCCATATTACAAAACCATAAAATATTAATTACTCACTTTTTCAATGGCAGTAGAATTCTTTATACTAATGGGACAGGCACTCTTTAGATTGCTATTTAGTTAAAACCGTTGCGTTTTTCCATTTCTATTTGCCTGTTCACATGGTCATATCATGGTTTACCGAGTGAATAGAAATCGAAAAAACTTTTCAATTTGTTGAATCATAACATAATTTTTGCACGGGAATAAAAATCAGTCTCATTTCAATTCAAGCCGGATGGGGAGTAGCTTTTCACTTTAATATTCAGTCTGCCTTCAATACAAAGATAGTTTCCCTAACCCTATTACAATTAATGGCCATGGCATGCTTATTATGAATTGAAATGGTTAATCTCATTCACTCAGATAAATCCTTTTCTCGAAATTTTACTGACAAGTACAAAGAAAGGAAAACAAAATAACCCATCGACCCATACACTCCTACCAGGCAAACTATCGGTTTCTCAGGATATTGGAATACCAAAACCAATAACGACGAAAGAAAAATTACTGTAAATACCCAGGTCAACATCCGGTAATTACGGTTTTGAGTAGGATAGACAGTTCTTACAGGCACAAAATGCATGACAGCAAAAAAAACAACCAGCAAACCATATACCCACGGAGGTGCATCTATTACAAGGACAAAACAGCACATCACCAGGTTCCACAATACAGGAAATCCTGTGAAAAACCGGTCCTCCGTAACCATATTGTCTAAGCCATAGTAGACCACCGACACCAATAAAATCAGTAGGGTCAGGAGCAATCCCATGATTCCGGGAACAAATGCATATTGATAAAACAAAAAGGCGGGGATCAATGCATAATTGGCAAAGTCAATGACGTAATCCATCATCTTACCATTCACATGAGGGAGTATTTCCTTTACTTTGAACCAACGGGCCAGATTGCCATCCACTCCATCTATAATGAATGCGATCAACATCCAAAATATGGCAAACTGCCAATTTTCCTCATGAATGGAAATCAAAGCAAGAAATCCCGCCACTATACCCAATGCTGTGAACAGATGAACTCCCCATGCTACTGCTTTCTGCCAAGAACCCACTGTTTTTTCCATAGGTTAAATGTAAAATGATTCAACGAATCAAATGTACATCTTCCATTATGGCATTCATAAAAAAAATCCAGTTGTTGATAAGGAAAGGAAATCCTATTGTACATTTTATCCAATTTTAAAGATATTAAGAAACTTTGAGTTGGAGATCAGTAATATGCATGCAAAGTTGTTCCACCAAATTCTTTTTTTCTCCCGCTGATCTCGCTGATTTACGCAGATCTTAATTTTATCCCAATCAAGAAATCTGCGTTATCTGCAAATCATCTGCGGGAATCTGCGGAATAAACACTTCCCATGCCTCTTTTTTGTATTCGATATTTATCGCTTACCATAGATTCTTTAAAATACTTTCTCATTATAAAAGTTATGATTCCGTCTATTTAATTACGTTGCTCTCCTATTTAAATTTTATCAAACGGATCTATACCGATAAATTGTCCTCAAGCACTTTCAATATTATACGATAAATTTTAGTAAATTAGCAGGATTATAAATCGAAAATCTTTATATCACTTTCATCTCTTGACGTTTATACATTTTTAAATTATTTGCAATTTGCTTTATGAACGAAAATGAAATTACATATAAAATAAGAGGAGCAATTTTTTCTGTTTATAATAACTTAGGTCCAGGTTTGTTAGAATCTGCATATGAAATAGCTCTTCAACATGAAATATTGAAGCTAGGTTTAAAAGTAGAATCCCAAATTGCTTTACCGCTTGTTTATGATGGCTTACATAAAGACGCAGGATATAGGATTGACCTATTAATTGAAAATAAAGTAATAATTGAAATAAAATCCGTAGAAAACCTAGCTGAAGTCCATCATAAACAATTAATCACTTATTTGAAGTTGTCCGGTATAAAAATAGGTCTATTGGTAAATTTTAATACGTCTGATATAACCACCTCAATTTTTAGAAAAGTGAATGGTCTCTAAATTTTGCATCATTATAGTTCTAATTCCTTATTTGCATACTTCTCACAGATTCCTTTTATCTCCCGCTGATCTCGCTGATTTACGCAGATCTTTTGATTTACTCTACCATGAAATCTGCGCTATCTGCGAATCATCTGCGGTAATCTGCGGGAAAAACACTTCCCACACCTCATTTTTGTAATCAATATTCATCTTTTACTCCGGATTATTCTTGTTTCCTCCTTTTTCCATCATTTGATTTCCAATACCATATTTGGAAACAGCTCCGAGATTTCTTTTTCTCCCGCTGATCTCGCTGATTTACGCAGATTTTAAATTTTATCCCAATCAAGAAATCTGCGCTATATGCAAATCATCTGCGGGAAAAACACTTCCCACCCTTCATTTATGTAATCCATATCCATTCACAAAGGGGTACTCAGAATTGAAAAATGAATTGACAAATAGAACAATCAATCCCAACTGCTGAAAAAATCTGTCATATCTACCAACTCAAACCTATCCTGATCCAGTGAAAATAAGAGTTCCAAAATAGGGATATGACCTGAACCAAACATGACAAAAATACACTCTTCATTGCCCTCTAATGCACGAAGAATATTGGAGTAAATTCTGAAATTTCTTTTATACCATTCGGTAGCCAGATCAGCACCAGTAAAATCTCCTTCATTTCCAGCAGTTAATACCAGCTGTGATGTATATGGAGCCAAAGATTCATGCCTGAACTGCGGAGTATTCATCCATTTCAGAATTTGATCCACACCTTTTCCTGAAGAAACTTTTTCATTGAATGACCTTTCAATTTCAGCTACCTTCATCATAAATTGCTCCACACTGGATTGCTGACCGTTCATCATCCAGGTTTGGATGAGCGACTCAAAATTTAAATTCAATTTACTATCTACATAATAGCCACGATCGTGACCCAATTGGTGCATCAGTCGTAAACCAACCTGTACTGATTCCGATTTATATTTTTGTAAATCGCTCGGTTGAAAATGGGTTAACAAACTGTCGTACCGATTCGCAGCTTCAGGGATAACTTCAAGAAAAACCTTGCTGGGTTGGTAACCTGCTATCCGGTGAGTGATGGCTTCAATTTCGTATTGCGCCTTCACTCCAAGTATGTCAATGTTCTCAAATTTTGCAACGTCCAGGCCAGGATTGTTGAAGTGAAACATACCAAGCAATACCACTTTGGTTTTGCTTTGCTGGCCAAATACCATCAATGTAAACAGCATAAAAATTGTAATAGAGTAGAATTTTTTCATAATTTTAAAATTTTTGATAAGTTCATGGCAAAAGATGTTTGCAGAAGCACGGAGGTTGCATGAACTACATTTTTTTATAAAATTCTTTATGGATTACTTTCAATGTGCTCTTTGTGATTGACTTTGTGATCTCTGTGGTAAAAATTTTCAGTGATCAACCTAAGTATTGTATAAATGAAATAAGAACATCAAAAGTTATACCTACCTCTACTGGATACGCGATATCAGCTCTTTGTATCCCTGGTGAATGAGTCCCAGATCCGACCCTATGGAAAATACGGAAAACCCCATTGTCCTGTATAAAGGCAAATCCTCGATATTCTTAACCAGAATGCCGGCTTTCTTTTTATGGTTCAATGCGGCAACGCATACTTCTTCCAATAGCTGATTGAACTCTTTTTTGCCTTTATCTTTATGCGTTTCCCAGTTCAATTTCAAATCTGTCGGTCCAACAAAAAGCACATCCACTCCTTCTACGGCTGCTATGGCTTCCGCTGACTCTACCCCTTCCAGTGTTTCTATTTGTGCATAAAACAAGGGCTTTATATGTGTAACCGCATTATAAGCAAGTTTACCAAAACGGAAGGAACGGGCGGTGGTAGAAAATCCTCTTTTTCCTTCTGGTGGATATTGCATAGCTTGCAGGCACTGAATAGCCTTCAAGGGATCGTTAACATGAGGCAACATGATGCCGTGAGCGCCCCAGTCCAGAATACGGGATATCAAAACCTCATCAACACTACCCACCCTCACTATGATAGAGGTGTCACTTTCTTTTACGGCCTGAAAATTGGCAAGCAATTGATCCTCTGTAATATATCCGTGCTCCAGATCAAATAATAACCATTGAAAAGGAAACATGGATGCTAATTCTGCAATGGCAGTATGCCCCAGGGACATCCATGTACCGATCCAGTCTCCTTTTGGATTGCCTCTCATATTGTGTCCAATTTTGTCATATTGCTAATGCTTCCACATTATTTTTTAGATTTTGAAAAGCCAGATGAAGTCTTGACCGGGTAAATTCTTCCAAAGCGCTTCCTTTCAGGTCATCATCTATCAGGAAAAAATTTTCATCTTTCTCAAAATAGCCTCCTCCTACCCGGATGACGGCTTTTACAATCATATTCCTGAGAAAATGAAGATAAAACCTGGGATAAAAATCGTCTGGCAGCGGTCTTTCCATCTGATATCCAGCCAATAATTCACTCAAAACATCTTCACCATAAAAACATGCAAACAAAGATATATCATCGGTGGGATCTCCAGCTATTGCATCGCCCCAATCTATCACAGCTTTTATTTCGGTAGGAGTACCCAGCAAATTCCACAAAGCCAGATCTTTATGTACAAGGCAGGAATCTGAAATTTCCAATAGGTACGCATACTCATTAATAACTTCTTCAATTTTATTGCTCTCTTCTAAAGAAATGAATGATGCTTCTATTAAAAATTCCAGGTGCTTTTTGAGATTGAGATAAAAATAATCTTTATATGTGTTGTGGTAACCTTTAAGAAGGCCTGTATTGATTAATTCTTTAGTACTAAACAATCCGAAATTTTCAGTTTTTACCCACTGCCATTTTGCTATGTTTTTTCCAATTTCCCTGGCGATGGTGAATAAATTGAGTTTGCCTGACTTCTTGACTTTACTCAGATCAGGGTATTCAATCCAATCCATAATCTGGTAGGAAAAACTTGTTTTGCGATGAGAAACATCCACTTTAAATATACCTGGCACACAAACTCCCGACTTCCTCACCTGACGCATAATTTCTGACTCTATCAACATATAATCATCCTTAGGGTCACTGTTTTCCAAACGGATAAAATAAGAAACCGAGCCATTCTTCAATATGTAGGTTAAGTGGTTGCCCTGACCCCCTGCAGAACTGAGATCAAAATGGTGGGAACCCAGAAAATCTAAAGCAATTTCGCGTATCTGATGCTCCGTATCCATTGTATACTGGGATTCTTTATTGCCACGCAAATGATAGAATGCATTGGGTCTGTCAGCTTTCCAATTGTATATATTCTTCCTTATGCTCATCATTTTCAATTCATTTATGAACTAAACCAAGGATTTTTTTACTTCTGTACCCGTTGTCTCGACCGGTTCACTGGTTTCTGGTCTTGATCTCCACCAGGCGGCAATCAGCCCACCGATGATGGTCTGCATTACACTGCTAAACACAGCAGGAACGGCGGCCAAAGGATACAATGGAAAATGATTCTTAGCCAATGTGGCAGCTAATCCTCCATTTTGCATTCCTACTTCAATGGAAGCAGTTCGCGATACTACTCTATTATATCTGAAAAGTCTTACTACAATATAACCCAAAATAAAGCCTCCAACATGGAGTGAGGTTGTAGCTAAAAACAATTTAAATGCGTGAGCTGCAATGGTGTCTGCACTTTGGGCTACAATACCCCCTGCGATGAAAACGATGGCCAGCACCGCCAGGACCGGACCGGCTTTTCTAATTTTACTTACCTGGTGGTTGTATTTATAATTTAAGAATACACCTAAACCCACCGGCACCAGTATAACTTTTATTGTGGTAACAAACAATCCCCAGGCATCAACCGGCACATAAGTACCCGCCAATGCATCTGTCAACAAGGGGGTCATCACTATCGCCATAATAGTGGAGATGGTAGTCATAGTAACTGACAAAGCCAGATTTCCCCTGGCCAAATATGCAATCACATTGGATGCTGTACCCCCGGGACAACATCCCACTATAATTAACCCTACTGCGAGTTCCGAAGACAATCCATACATCTTTGCTATGGACCAAGCTGCCAGTGGCATAACAGAGTACTGTAATATTGCCACCGTAATGATGGCTCCAGGCATATGCCTGAGCTGGAGAAAATCCTGAACGCCAATTGTCAATCCCATACCCAACATGACAATGGCCAATGCATAAAGCATAAAATTCCCGGTAAACCATTCAAATAAGGGCGGATATAGATATCCCGCCAACGAACTGGCTACAATCCACACAGGATATAAATTGACGAATCGATCCAATGCATTGTTGATCATCGATATATCTTTATTGCTGATAAAAAATTTGATTTCATAGATTATGCCATTACCGGGGTGTTAATTTTTGTACTCTCCAATTCAAAATTTCTGCCACATAGAAATGATGCTTCGTGTCTACAGCCAACATGTGTGCAAATTCAAATCGACCTGGCGTTTTGCCTTTGCTACCAAAAGTTTTAATAATATTCCCTTGATCATCCAACTGCACCAACCTGTTTTGATGCCCATCTACCATATAAAAATTTCCGTCACGGATGGCCATACCCCACGGTGATCCTGTCTGATCCCAAATCTTCAATAAATGGCCCTCGCGGTCAAAAATCTGGATCCTGTTGTTATTCCGATCGCCTACATAGATTCTATCTAAGCTGTCAATAACAATACTATGAGGTAAACTGAATTGTCCGGGTGCATTACCGGGATGTCCCCATGTCATTTGAAATCTCCCATTCTTGTCATACATCACTACTCTGGAATTACCATATCCATCAGTGATGTATATATTATCCCGGGAATCAAAAGCTATATCGGTTGGTTGGTTGAATTGCTCCATTTCCTCCCCTTTGAACCCCCATCTTCCCAATACCATTAATACTTTATCCTCTTGACTCAATTTGAACACCGTGTGGGCTCCCCGATCGACAATCCAAATGTTATCATAGGAATCAATTTTTAATCCATGACCTTTGCTGATTAATCCATGGCCTAGTGAACGGACATATCGACCTTCCCGATCAAACTCCATTAAAGGCTCCTCTCCTCTATGAAGCACATAGATGTGTTCTTTTGAATCCAATGCGATTCCCGACACTTCATTGAAATGAATATGGCGTGGCAATTTCAAAAAAGCGGGATCTGCAGCAAGGCTCATACTTTCAATTTCTCTTTTGGTTTTTAACCCTTCCGGCTCATAAATCCGCCATATATTCTGTACAGGCAAATTGCCTCCACCACCGTTAGCCCACTCAGTGGGTACTAATTTAGCCATATAAATGTGTCCGGATAAAGCTCTTTGGAAGTCATAGGTAATGTATATAGCGCCATCATCATCCTCAAATCCGTCTGGGTAGGAAATGTTTTCTCTTTCATCAATCAACACTCCATTTGACCAGGACAATCCTTCATCTTCTGAAACAAAAGCCATGAGATGAGACCTTATGGGGGTTCTTTCATTGATAAGTCCATGTTTTACCAAAATCAACCTGCCATCTTTCAATTTTCTGATAAAATGTCTGGATGATATATGTTCCAGGTACTTTTCAGGTAATGACCAGGTATTCCCTCCATCCCGGGAAAAACTTTGCCAAATTCCATCATTGGTACGGGCTGTCATCCACCATCGTCCATCATCCAATACCACTATGTGGTGTTCATCATAACTCGGGTCGGGAAATCGGACACCTCCCCGTTTTTCCCAGTTTTTCCCTTGATCTATTGAGACAAAAACATGCGCCAGTCGAAGTGTATCCAGTTCTCTGTATCCATCAACAAAGTCTGGGTGCTTAAAAATAATTTTTCTTGATAATAAAGAAATGGGAAGAATCCATTCGCCCTCTTTTCCAACCACCGGTTTGGATTTGGCAGTTCCATGCCATATTCTCACAGGCTTTGTCCATTGAGGCTGATCTGAATCCGGGTTTTCACATTTCATATACCAAACCCCTGCCCTGCCATCAAAGTCCATCATGGCCTGATCAAAAAAGAACCATAAATGACCATTGGGGTCAGTCCATAACGTTCCATTCTGAACCGTCCGGGGATAGGGCAAGGATTCATCCTGTCCATCAACCGCTAAGACCGGCTTTGTCCAACTTTTGCCTTTATCATCACTCCAGGCCAACAGCATAAAAGAATATGGATCATCTCCTCCTCCTGTCCAACACATCCAAAACCTTCCGTTATGGGTTTTTTCTACTCCCATATTCATACCGTAATCCAGCTCTTCCAGGCTATATTTTCCCTGAGGATTTATGATGACTGAAGGTGGGTTAAGTGCATAATCTTCCTGGATATTGTCCTTGCATCCAAATATTGCAAACATGATCATCAGCCCTAATGAAATGGAAAATATTAACCTGGTCTTCATTGTAATCCTGGTTTTGTGATTTGATTGCCCCGGGTATCTACAACTCCTTCATATCCCGGTCCCCCTGCCCCTACAAAGCCGTAACTCGCTCCGCTTTCTTCTGGGCTTACCCAGAATGAATAGAATTTCCCCTGACGCAAATGGAAACGGAATTGAATACTTTTTCCTTGAAGAGATGTAAGGTCACCTCCATCTTCCCATATGATTTTATGGATTGTAGAATTGGCAGAAACCGGAATACTTTTACTAAATCCGGGAATATTGTTTCCTGCTTCGTCCAATATTTCTACCCACAAGGCGCCTTCTTCACATGATGTGTTGACAAAAAGATGTACACCATGGTCAAAAATGACGGGTCTTGTAGTTAATGTTTCTTCATTTTCATCTGCTTCCATAGAAGCGAAACCATCTCTCCTTAAAATGGCCATCCCTATACTTGCCCCGGTATACATCCCCTTTGATCCATCGGATGCCAATCCGGAATATCCGCAATAAGGAAACCAAATTTCATCACGGGTTACGAGGCAAACCCCATTGGTGCCATGCAAATATGCTCTGTCCCAATCCCCTTCTTTCCTTGTGGCACCAATAAAAGGAGTTCTGTCAGGTCTGTGCCAGTGAAAACCGTCACGGCTGTAACCCATGTGAATTTCCGTCATTTTTGGAAACAATTCTTCCTCACAAACTTTGTTATGCGGACCCAAATGGATATAAAACTGCCCTAGTATAATGCTTTCATATGCTATCCCATTGAGACTGTATAATTGAGGAGCATCCATCACATCGGGATCCGGAGTATCCATTTTGTCGGCATTGACCCAAAAGACTGCATCATCCCATCGGGAGCCTTTCAGGAAGTCGTCATGTTCGTGATAAAATCTTCCCCGGCCACGTACTGTATTTTGTTTGATGCTAAACACCCACTTATTTCTAAATGGATTGTAAAAAAATGAACAATAATCAGCCGCCCTGCCTGCATGTACTCCCTGAGACCAAAACTTTCCATCGGGAGACATATGGGCTGTATGCGTAGGAGTATCCTCTCTTTTATCAAAGTATCTTCTCCAGTGTCCATCCACTAGCCGTTCTGACAGAAATTTGTATTTTTGATCAGGATCAGCAGAATTCAAATCCAACCACATGGCATTATCACCACCTGCAAACAATGGCCCTGGAGGTATGATGATATTTCCTCCATATAAACCCATCTCAGGTCGATGCCAATGGATCAAATCTACACTGGTAGCCAGGGCAAGACCTCCTCGCCATCCCGCTGTGTAGAACATTTTGAAATGCTTTTGATCCGGATCATAGAAAAGTCCGCCATGACCAAAATAGGTAACTTCCTTGTGGTCATGGTGCTCTTCCTTTTCAAATTTAGTTTCAGGGTAAAAAACCGGATTGGAAGGATGCTTTTCAGGCCGGTGATAGACCCTTTTCATGGTAGTACTTTCTATAAGGAAATCATCTACAAACAGTTGCCTTCCTACATTGATTGGGATTACTTCCGGTGGATTAATTAAATAGGGCACCGGCATTACTTCTTCTGAAGCCGGATCCATATGCTCAGGAGGCCATACTGCAGACAGTTGAATTCCATTGTACAATATTTCTCCGCTTTCCGTATCTTGAGAGTGCTCAGGATTACCACAACCGGTAAGAAGGACGATGATAATTATGATAGGTAAATATCTTTTCATTATTTTCATTTTGATTTCAGTATTCATCCAATGCGGACAATGGCACCCTTGAAATGCCCATATCTTCTTTACCAATAGAATACAATGTATAAAGCCATCCTTCATAAACGATGGAGCTGGTATATGCATAACCGGGGTTTCGACCGCTTACATTTTCAATTCTGAATGACCGGGATGCATTGGTATGGTAAGCATACACCCTATCAAATGTATACCCATCCTTGCTGACTGAAATTGTCAATGGATCCCTCGCGAGGTATAATGCTTCATCAAAATAAGGTACATTTTGACTGCCGATCAACAAGACACGACCATCATCCAGTGAAATAGCCTGTGTCCTCGTCGGAGAGTCAGGAATATTGGTAGGATGGAGTGATCCCCAGCCATTTCCCTTTCCATCATCAAAGGTGACATAGATTCTGTTATTATGAACCGGATTAGATGGTGTACCCCAATTGCGTGCCATAAGCACTTTTGTTCCATCGACGGCTTTATACATAAAGGTTTCAATCAGGTTGGCACCATCATTTGCTTTTCTGTTGACACCATCTCTCGCCGCCGCCCACCAACTCACCTGGTGGGTCATTTCATACCACTTTTCAAACTTCAACTCAACCTGGTCATCGAATGGAGCCCATTCACTTCCTGTCTCAGGCAAAACATTTCTGCTTCCCGGATTTTTTATAAAAAAAGGTGTATCAAAGGTTCCGTCTTCAAATACTCTTAAACCTATGGGATAGCTTTCTCCTCCGGCGCCATGCACAAAAATGATGGCATACAAAATATCATCTATGACGGCCCAACGATCCGGTTTGAGATGTATTCCCCTTTCAGATCTGGGAAGTACAGGACCCGGAGGTGGAAGCAACTCGCGGGCGTCTGTCCATTCTCCCCATTCTTGTGAGTGTGAGAACAAAACCCTTTGTCCCGGTGCATCCTCGCCCATAGGATGATTTCCCCACATAGCANNNCCTTTAAGTCAGAGTTTGCCATTCCGGCATTCCACATAGGCACTACCGGCACATTGAGTTTGGTAGTCTGGTCAGTGTTCACTTTCCTTGTTCCCACCTGAATTTCATGTAAATGGGAAGCCGGGGTAGGCTCTGCACCTCTTGTTTGGGCGCAGAGCTTCCCGCCGGGCATTTCAGCAATAATCCAAAAAGAAACCATCATGCAAACGACAAAACCTGATTTATTATCCATTACCATTGCTCTTCTTTTCATTTGTTCTACCATTGTGCTTTCTTTTCAAATCTTACCATCAATGCGCTTTACTAATCATCACTTTATGTTTAGAACCAGTAGAAATAAACCGGCCCGCCATCACATCTTCTTCCCTGAAAACCGACATGAGTATCTCTTTTTCTCCCCCTCGGGACCTGTCATAGCATACATATATACTGCCATCAACATCCTGGACAGCTTCAGGGTAGGAGACTTCTTCTCTTTCATCCAGCACCAATCTGTATGACCAGGTTTTTCCTTCATCAGGTGACAGGTATGCTGTCATATTATTCCTTTTTTTTTCTTTATCATCATTAAAAATTAATAATAGGTTACCGGATTGAAGCCGACCTATATACAATCTTGCATTGGCGGAGGTGAAAGGATTTAATGGGTCTAATGAAGTCCACGTAATTCCATGATCCGATGACATAGACTGATGAATGTGTCTTTGGAGCATCCAAATATTGCCATCCTTTAATTCCACACACATATGTTCGTAGAAATTCTGAACCGGTTCATTGAAGGGTCCGCCTAAAAATTGCCATTCCTGTCCCTCGTTGCTTGAAATGTACATGGTGCTTTGAAAATTGATCCAGTTATAGGAAGGCAAAAGCCATTCTCCGCTGGAAAGCACAGTAGGTTTATTGCGTGTGAGTCCGTGACAAAGTCTTCTGGGGTTGGAGAAAATGGGCTCAGGATCTTCCGGGTTTTCGGTAAAAACTGCCCATGTTCCCCATATTCCATCAAATCCTTTTGGGCCAGTATTCTGAACCCACATCACCCAAAGTCTGCCTTTGGGATCCGTCCACAACTGGGGATCCATAATTCTTACTTTTGGATTAGCATGTTCAATGATCAAAAAAGGGTCTGTCCAATTTTCTCCTTTGTCCTTACTTCGCGCAATGATTCCATAATTCCCATGATCGGGTTCTCTTGTGCCGCCTGAAAACCATGCTGTCCACATGTGATCACCGGCAATTTCAATGGAAGGACAACCTTGCCAAAGCCGGTTTGAGGGCGAATACTTTTCCTTTGGATTGCGAATCAAATAACCAGGTTCTTCCATTGAAGGCAAGTCTTCATATAGAAATAAAGGAATCGCCCATCCTTCCAGCAAGATGTTTTTCAATCGAAAACGTTCATATTGAATGGTATATGTAAAAATTTCCCATTTGGAATCAATACCATCACTCTCTACGATCAATGTTTCATCCTGCTTTTCAAGCCCTCTTATCAATAATTCATCCACTCTGGACTCTTTGTGATCATTGGGAGGAGTTATAATGTACAGTTTTCCTTCTGTGACAGGGATCACTCTTTTTACAGAATCTTTGGAAGCAAATTGAAAATGCTTGCCTTTTAAAAAATCAGGAATACTCTGTACAAAAGCGGGATGATCAGAAAAGAGATTTGCACCCACAGTTAATTTTTGAATAGAGTCTCCATGAGCGGGCCAAATGTGGATTGTATCAGAATCTTTGGACACCATCATATCCGACTCTGTTCTACAGCCAAAGGCCAAAATTGCCAGATGAAATAAAAACGATATAAATTTTATATGAACGAACATCAATTCTTAATATAGTAAAAGAAGAATCTAATTTTAATTTATTGTCATTAATACGTCTTGAATGTCAATATGATCATCTTATGGCTCTATTTATATTGAATATACCTATGATCATAAGTTTTTTGGTCTAAACTTATAGCTAAGAAAAAGTAAATCAATTTATATCTACATGCATAATTGCTATTCGCATTGAAAGATTCGAACATTTTGATATTACTTAGAAATTGAGTATGAAGGCCAATCATGATTTATCAAATAAACCATGATCAGCTCTTCAATTCTCTCTCCTTCATTATCTAAATCCTATATTTTCTCTCAAGCAAATAACAAAATGCTTATTAAAACCAGTCTTCACCGGAATGAAAAGGCATGATTATACTAATATCCAGGTGTCTGCTCCAACCTTGCACCAATATTGGCATCAATTGCAGTTTGAGGAATGGGCCACCATCTGTTTTTCTCCTCTATAGAAGTTTTTGTAATATCTCTTATGGCATACTTTTGAACCCTGTCCACCAATCGATTCATTCTTACCAATATTCTTCTTCGGGGTTCTTCAGTGATCAACTCCCTTGCTCTTTCATCCAATATATAATCTTCAGTAACCTGAGCAGGGGTAATAAGGGAGGCTTTGGCTCTGGATCTCACTACATTAATATCATTGGCAGCATTGACCAGGTCTCCCATTCTAAAATATGCTTCAGCTCTCAATAAATAGGTTTCGGCCAACCTATAAACCATAAAATCGTCATAAGTTCTTCCCGACCATGCAGGTCCTGTGTGGGTAAAAGTACCTACATCCCCTTCAATCTTTCGAATTTGTGGATATAAATTTTGCATGGTATCAATAGGATTCGTTTTTGGCCCTACTACCTGACCAAAAAATGCAGAACTTGGATTGGTGTAATAAAATACACGTCTCATATTATGACGTGAATTTCTGATGTCGGTATCCCAATCACTCCTCCATATATCATATAAAAAATAAGGTGTGGGCCTTACCTGACCTGTACCCCTGCCCAAGCTGTCTACTAATACCATACCTGACCTTCCCGCTGGATCTGTTAAGCGCTCATACCAGGGTCCCCAATTTCTCAATCGATTATTTCCATTGCTTGCTCCCTGACCTCCCACTGTAAGATCTTCGAATTGCCAAACATAAATGGATTCCATATTTCCTGAACTTCTGTTTTGATTACCATCGCGAAACAAATCAGAAAATGCATCTCCGGGTTGATTTAATTTAGTACCAAAGCGCTCTGTCATTAAATGATATAAACCCGAATTTATCACCTTTGAAGCGCTTTCTACAGCTTTATCATATTGTTGTAATGCAATATATACTTCTGTCAAAAGATGATCTGCTGCGGCTTTTACAATCCTTCCTTCCTGTTGTACTAATGTAGGCAACCATTGGGAAGCAAATTCCAGGTCTGCTCTTGCAGAGTTAATTACATCCATACGGGGATCTCGCACGAAATCCGTTTTTGGACTATTATATATTACTTCAACTATAGGAACATCACCATATAAATTGGCCAGTGTATAATGCGTATATGCTCTGAAAAACTTTGCTTCTGCAATGATGGCATTTCTTTTCTCGACACTGCTCCAGATATGCTGTAAATCCGGGTTTTCAGCATAAGTTATGATGGTATTGGCTAAAGGCAACATATCCTGATAGGCCCAGGTCCATACCCAACCAACATGGGCAACTGCCGGAGTAAGCAGATTTCGATAATCTGTACTATGTACAGCTGCATTTCCAAAATCAGCCACATCTGTCCCACAAGCCATAATGAAAAAATATCTTGCATTGTCTCTTGCCGTCATCTCATCACGGGCTGCTTTATGCAATGCCGTCATAAAGGCTTCAAAGCCCCTTTCCGATTGCAATACCCCAACTGTACTATAATCGGACAGCGGAACTTCATTCAGAAAATCATCTCCACAGGATGGAAGAAGCAGCATACAAGTTGTAAAAACAAGCATGAATGGATTTAATATTTTAGATATCATCATTTTAGTATTTTTATTACCTGATTGAAAAAATTATAGTCCAACTTTTAAACCTAATGTCACTGACCGGGGCATGGGATAATTATCCGCAATCGTTTCAGGGTTTGGTCCTAACCAATCAGTAAAGGTTACTAAATTACGTGCACTCATGAAGATACTGAGATTGTTCATGTTTCTCTTTCTGATCATGTCAGGAGAAAAGCGGTAAGAAAGTGCTACATCCTGAATTCTTATAAAATTTCTGCTCAAGTACCAGTTGTGACCCAAAGTTGTCCTTCTGTATTCCAGAGAAGGTCGTGTGGTTGACATATTTTCTGGAGTCCACCAACCATTATCAAACATATTACCGGGTCTTCCAGGGTCAATGCTGTTGGTATAAAAATCCATTTCATTGAAGGCCCCGGTCCATCCTTGCATGGCATTTACAAATATAGATAATTCCAAATTTCCATAACTGAAATTATTGCCTATACCCCAACGAAAACGAGGTTGTCCACTATTCCCTATAATGGTTCGGTCAAATTCTGCATTAATAATGCCATCACCATTCAAATCCTGAAACCTTGCAAAACCAGGTTGGGCACCCGGAGGCAACTCATCACCAACCTGATAAATACCGTCAAAAACAAAATCATAATATACATCAATGGGTTGACCAATAAACCAACTATTGCCAATGTCATCGTCTTCTCTACCATCACCATTAGAATCAACACCATATAAACTAACAATTTTGTTTTGATTGTGAGAGAAAACAAAATTGCTACTCCATTCAAACTTCCCTGACCTGTAATTCACTGTATTTAAAGTGACTTCGAGCCCGCGATTATTCACCTGGCCTAAATTGGTCCAAATGGAAGAATATCCTGTCATAATCGGGATAGATCGCTCTACCAATAAATCTCGGGTGTCCATATTATAAAACTCTATGGTACCTCCTATTCTTCGCTTAAACATTTCAAAGTCTATGGCAATGTTTGCTGTATATGTGGTTTCCCATTTCAGGTTTTCATTAGGAATATTCGATGGGAAGATGCCTAATGCCGTATTCGGACCAAATACATAGTAGTTAATACTGGCTAAACTCAATGATTGGTAGGGCGAAATGGCTTGATTTCCCACCGCTCCATACGAAGTTCTTAATTTCAGAAAATTGACAAAATCAGAATTTTTCAAAAAACTCTCTTCTGAGACTATCCAGGCAAATGAACCACTTGGGAATACTGCATATTTATTATTGGCTGCAAAAACAGAACTTCCGTCTCTTCTGGCTGTGAGAGTAAATAAGTATCGGTCGTTGAAACGATAATTAATCCTTGCCATAGAAGAAACTCCGGTAACTTCCTGAGCAAATGATGACACAGTTTGTAAATCACCTACATTCAAACGATTCCAACCAAATTCATCAAACTCCAACCTATCCGCTCTGGCTGTTGTGGTTTCATTAAAATTTCTGTTGGAACCATACATCAGTGTTACATCAAAAATATGTTTGTTAGTAATCTGAAACTTATAATCCAATATATTTTCCAATACCCAGTCATTGGCTTTCCAGTTACGTTTTCTAGCGAAAGAAATATTTTCATCCGGTAAATGAATATCATTTCTTGTAGTAAAATAATCTCTGATCCATCTGTAATTGGTTGAATAATTAACTCTGAATGACAATCCTTCTATTTTAGGAATCTTCACCACTGTGAAAAAATTAGCAAATAAATTATTCCTGATATTCAGATTTTCAGATAGCCAATTGTTTCTTAGTGGATTAGATGATGTTCCCTGATCTTCCGGTACAGTAAAGGGAGTGGGTGAGCCATCCTCTCTGAACCAGGTACCAAATGGACTTTGCCTGGTTGCCAAAGACAATGAAGCAGGTACACCTGATTGATCATTTTCAGAAAACATGGTTTGTGTTCCTATAGTCAACCAATCTGTTACCTTATTTTCAAGGTTTGCCCGAAATGCTAATCTATTCAAATTATCATCTTTGATGAGACCTTGCTCTCGGGTCATCGAACCAGACAAATAGTAATTTGAATTTTTTGATTTACCTGAAATGCTAATATCGCCTGAAAATATTCTACCCTGTTGAGAAATTAAATCAAAAGGGTCAACCACATTTCCATTTCGAAAATTGTCAGCTTCGGTAATAGTAAGGAATGTCGACACATCATTAGGATCAAAAGGAATATCTCGAAGCCGACGAATTTCCATGCTTTTCTCAAAGTATCTTTCAGGGGTCAACAATTGCAGTCTTGACACCCAATCAGATACCCCTGCAAAAGTGCTTACATTTATTACCGGTTTTTCGGTCTGTCCTTGTTTAGAAGTAATCAATATCACTCCATTGGCGGCCCTGGAACCATAAATTGCTGCAGCACTGGCATCTTTTAATATCTCCATAGATTCTATATCATTGGGATTGATATCAATCAGGCTACCATTAAAAAATATACCATCTAAAACAATCAAAGGATCGTTGCCCGCACTCAAAGACCTGGGACCTCTGATGAGAATGGATCCGTTCTGGCCAGGTCTCCCATTGTCAGTAAATTGCACTCCGGCTACGCGACCCCGCAATGCCTGTGTTACGTTGGTAGTGGGTAAGTTTTCCATTTGAGACATGTCAACCTTTGAAACTGACCCTGTAACATTTCTTCTTGATGTCGTTCCATAACCTACGACCACTACCTCATCCAGCATAGAACTTGAATTGGCCAGGATAATATTAAGTACCGATTCATTCCCAATTCTGACTTCCTGACTTTCAAAACCAACATAGCTGACAACAAGTACATCCTCTCCATTGATGTTATCTATTCTGAAATTCCCGTCAAAATCGGTAATGGCTCCTCTGGCCGTACCCGCTATCATAATATTCACTCCAATCAATGGATCATCATTCTGATCCACAACTTTACCCTGAATGCTCCTTTGTGAGAAGACATCCGATGACCCAAGCATGATCATAACAACAACCAGAACAAACGATACTAATTTGCCCTGATCCCAAACCATGTAAAAATTGCCCATATCACATTTTGTTATAGTTATAAATAGTATGCGTAAAAAATTATATACTTTGAAAAATCTCTTTACTACGGTAAATAAAAGACTGAAATTTTATTCGCAATAGATGCAACTTAGACCAGCACAAACCAATCATTATTCTATAAAGAGATCAATTTTAATTCATTCCTTATACATTACCTCTTATAAGTAATATATAATATGACTAAAATCCAATGACACAAATATTTAATGAATTTGCTTTCCGAAATAATACAATTTTATCAGTTATTAATAAAATATTATCTTAGTGTTACTTTTTTAAGATAATATAAAATCATTGAAGCCATGAAACCCATTTTGATGCGCCATGTGGAGGCATCCAACGAATCATTTAAAGCATGGAAAAACGGAGATCCTTATTCCAGAATTCCATGGCACTACCATCCGGAATTTGAACTCACTTATATCCACAGAGGAAGAGGCACCTTTTTTGTTGGTGACAAAATGATCGAATACGATCATAATGAAATGACCCTGTTAGGACCTAATCTTCCCCACGAATGGAGGAGTGAAATTGACAAAGTTCCGGACTATTATACAGAAACGATATCTGTACATTTTCTGTATAATTTTTTAGGGGATAAAATTTACGAACTGCCGGAAGTTCATATTCTCAACGAACTTTTAAAAAAAGCCTCCAGGGGGATCCGAGTTACTGATCCACAAACCAAAATGATAGTAAAGGAAAAATTAATGGTGCTTCCTGAAACCAAAGGGTTGGAAAGAATTATTAAACTCCTGCAAATACTGCAAAGTATCAGCGTTTCTCCGGGACTAACTTTTCTGGCAAGCAATAGCTATGTATATACTTTTGATTCGTCACAGGATCATCGTATCAATAAAGTGTATGAGTATGTCCTTAAACATTTCCAACAGGATATCAGTGTGGCGGATGTTGCCGATATATCCAATATGACCAAAACTTCATTTTGTCGTTTCTTTAAAGAAAGAACCAATCAGCCTTTTGTAAAATATCTGAATGAAATCCGGGTAGGTTATGCATGCAAATTACTTCTGGAAGGAAACCTTAGTATAGGTCAGATTGCTTACGAAAGCGGATTTGGCAATGTCTCAAACTTTAATAAACAGTTTAAGTCAGTGAAGGATTGTACGCCCAGCGAATACATGAATGAATTTTTTGAGAAAAAATCAAGGGAGAGAGCTGTTCAAGTGTAAGATGGCAAATATCTTTACCAGGCTCTAAATTCAATAAATTAAATTGTAGTGGAGATTGTTTTTTAATTAATCAGAAAAAGATCTGCCATTTACCATCTTCCGACGCATTTGAACAATTGCAACGATCATCAGCATCAATGCAAGAATAAGTAAACCCCAGGTTTCCAGAGCCGGTATCGCGCCGGCACTGAATTCGTATGCACCGATGTCAACAACCGAATCAACAATCCGTGCGTTTGCAGCCAGATCTCTGTTAACTCCGGAAGGAACACCCAAATTACTTCCAGCATTGATCCCGGGTGAACCTGACGTAAGATGAAAATTTCCATTACCTGAATTTATAAACAGCGGATCAACATTATATACAGTCATATCACATGTGAAACCATCAGGACACCCGCCTCTGATAATACTGAAAGTGGCACTGCCTCCCTCTCCAAAAACATATATCTCTTCACCACTTTGGGCTTCATTTCTCCAAAAGATCGAATTGATTATTACAGGATTGGCGACACCAGAAGAAATTTCATCCATAGGATCCGGTGAATCCTGAAAGCTTAGCATCCCACCTCCAATCAATGCCCCATTCTGCGATAAGGTACAATTGATCAGGGTTGGACTGCTCTCTCCACCATTAAAACCTCCGTTAACAATACCACCCCCAAAATCATAAGATTCATTATTGAAAAATAAACAATTGATGATAATTGGATTACTTATTCCTCCTCCTGTACCATTATTTGCCAAACCTCCGCCATAATAGGCAAAATTGTTAGTAAAAATCAGATTCACAAGTAATGGACTACATCCAAATCCCTCACCTTGTCCATGACAATATATCCCTCCTCCAATAAAGTCCGGAAAATTATCATCTTCGTCCTCTGCATTCGCATTTCCATTTGCAATGGTGAATCCATCAATAATGGTAGCATTGGTAATGATAGTCTCAGTATCCATGTTTCCCAGAAAAATGACATGATAAGAATTTTGATCACGTTGGCCGTCCTGATCGATATCTCCGGATAGGATGGTAGGATAAGTTTGCCAGTTTCGTGCAAGAAAAGTGCCATTCCCTCCGCCATTTGGAAATCCTCCGTACAACTCTACTCCATCCCTTTGGATGCTGAATGTGGCTGACCTGTCATTATTTATTACTCCGGGTCCCTCATCCGGGTAATATGTACCCCGTGCCACCCATATAGCATAAAGTGTTCCCGCATTGGCTGCGTCATTGACGACATTCAGTGCATCCTGTAATGTTGTGAATGCATTGTTCCAGGTCTCTCCATTATTACTTCCTGTAGCCGTATGATCTACATAAATTATCTCCTGCGATTGAAGACTTAAAAACAGTCCTGGTATAACTAAAAAGAGAGAAATCATCAAGGATTTCTTTACCACTAAAAATACACTTTGTTCCATGCTCATAGTAAGTTCATGTGATATAAGATCACAATATGTAAAAATATTTAAAGATGATAGCATTTTTCTATAAAATTGACATCAATAATCCCATTTCAGGGATGAAATTACCACCATCCTAAAATTTTCCACCAGAACAGACCTGCTCCCAACCAAATCAACATATGGAAGAGCGAAACAATGAAACCTACTTTGAACCACCGTCCAATTTCAACATACTCTAATCCAAAATATATGATCACCGGACCACTTGAATAATTCGTCAGACAAGCACACAAGGTAGAAAAGTAAGCAAAAAGTGCTATGGTTATCAGCGGAGGCATTTGTAGCTCTGAAGCAATAGTGATGAATGCGGCTATAAAAGCCATTATATGTCCAGTAAGCATTGAAAAACCATACATGGAATAAAAGTAAATGATGGCTAAAAGAATAAGTATTCCTAATGCAGGCCAATGGTCTAAGGTTTCCATTTGTGTACTGACCACCTGAGCAAACCAACTTACCACACCTTCTTCTCTCAATAGGTTTGCCATAGTAATCATTCCTCCCAACCAAATGAGCGCATCCCATGCTCCTGCATTTTGACAATATGATTTCCAATCGGTAACCCCTCCAATGAGTAATACCACCAACCCTAACCAGGCTATCAGAACAGCATCTAAACCATGAATGAAAGAAGTAGCCCACAATACAAGCAGTGCCAGCATTACTCCGGCCAATATTCTCTGATTCCGGTTGACCGGGCCTAACTGAGACAATTCCTCATGAGCAAGTTTTCTGGCTTCCTGTGTACTGACTAATGTGGGTTGTACCAACCTTTCCAATATTATGGGCAATAATAACAGTCCTAACAAGCCCGGAACAATGCTTCCCATTAACCAAATGCCCCATGAAAATTCAACGCCCATAATATCAGAGCCTAATCTGGCCGCAATAGGATTTGCCGCCATAGCTGTTAAAAACATGGAGGAAGTTATCAAATTGGAGTGTGCGCCGGTCAAAACTAAAAATTTACCGGCTTTTTCTGGTTGGTGTGAAGGAGTTGAACCCAAAGTGTGTGCCAACGCATTCACAATTGGCGCCATCAAGCCTCCGCCTCTTGCCGTGTTGGATGGAATGAATGGTGCCAGTATCAATTCAGACCCACAAACCGCATAGGACAATCCTCTGAGTGTACGGCCCCACTTTTTAATCAAAAAAAATGAAATTCTCCTCCCCAAACCTGTTTCAATGACCACCCCTGCCAACAAAAAAGCGGCCACAACCAACCATACCGTACCATCACTAAATCCTTCCTGCAATCTGGCAAAACTAAGGAGCCATTGGCTCTTTTCAAAACCGAGTATGCGGTACCGGATACCTTCACCTACTCCTAACAACANNATATTAATACCACTGGTCCCATACCTAAAGGCCTGGTAAGAAAACCGGCTATAGTGGCACAAAATACTGCAAATACATGCCACCCCTCCGGGGAAATATCACCGGGAATTGGGATGAATAATATAGAAATTCCTACTCCTAAATAAATGCTCCATCTCCATAATTGATACTTTTTATCCCGGGGTTCCTGATCCATGACCTGTTTTTAATGTGACATCACTTTCCTTCCGGAATCGTCATATACATGCCCGTTATTTAAAAAGTATATTACTCTTCCATTTTTCATTAAAATACCTGAAGGATTGCTTCCAAACCGGATCTCCTCAGACCCACTATGCGCAGGTGAAACCGTTTTATAGGGTAATTCGCTCGCTGATATTGGATCCATTGATTCTGCAACCCTGAACACTGTAAATCCCTGGCGCATAAGTTCCAAAACATCTTGAGATTGTAAAGTTTCATGATTCTGAAATACCTCAGGATAAACTTTACCAGGCTGAAAATGTACACTTTCCATGTCTATTTCATCATATCCAAACATCGTGGACAAATCACCCAGATCGGAAATACCTGCACGCAGGTAAAATGTTCGTCCATCCTCCAATTCGATTTCGGAGTACCGGAACGCCACATCTACCATATATTTTCTTCCATTTTTTTCTATGGTAAGTTTCCTCAAAATCAAATCGTGAAAGGCATTGCTGTCATTAAAAGGGATTTGATTGTAAATATCGAGGCCGTAGTCCTTGAAAGTCCCCTGCGCAATATGATGAAAAGCACTTAATAGGGCAATAAAATGCAGCTTACGGATATATTGTTTTTCCCTGTCCCCCTTCAACCCACCCGATTCTATCAATATAGTACTTGTACCCCATTTTTGAATATTGTCCCCAAAAGCTCTGGGTTCAAAATCATCATTGTATTTGGCAATTTTTCCCGGAATGTATTGTTGCAAGACCTGATTCATCACTCCGATCAATCGCATAGCATTGCCCCTCACTGTATTGATACTCTTTGCATAATCATAAGCAGGGGCCAGAAATGACACCGTTGCAGTGTGGGGATTATTTACGCCCGCTCCATAATACCTTCCTTGATCATGCAAGTTGAATCCCCACACGGCCTGCAAACTATCCCTGACTCTTTTGAGAATTTGGGACTCCGGATTTTGCAGACGCAAAGCATCCCGGTTAAGATCTACTCCTAAAGCATTTCTCCTCTGATAATTGTCAGCCCCATCGGGATTGAGCATGGGAATGAAATGCAGTGTAAGTTTTTCCCTTAATGCACTTTTAAATTCAGACATATTTTCTTCATCCTCGAGAAACTGAAAAATATCCATTAAAGCCATCGTTGCCGTGGGCTCATCGCCATGCATTTGAGACCAAAGATAAACCGGAATGCTGCCACTTCCGTAACTCACCAGATGTATGCTTCTGCCTTCAATTGACTCTCCTACTTTCTTTACATTAAAGTGAGGCTTACCCCGGAGCGAAAGAATCAGGGGTTCGATATCGGCATGTTTGAATCTCCTGTATGTAATAGAGGGTTGTTTGAAATTTTCGTATATGACATATAAACTATCGGCTAGTCCTGATCTTTCAGGAACCTCCTTCAAGCCCAGCCCTGGAAGTGCCTGCCTTATTTTCTCCATAAATTCCTCACCGGGATCAGACTTTTCAGTCAGGTATTGCGGGTCGGTCTCTTTCCATAAAGGATGACCTATAAAATTTTGATACTCGTGATGTCCGATCACATATTCAATGGGATATTGAGAAATTAATTT
>JRYF01002583.1_pt1 | contig 24670 bp, 12 predicted proteins | sample 235331 | NCBI WGS metagenome assembly JRYF01 (sample SAMN03074217, study PRJNA261475) | activated sludge metagenome | biome: Wastewater Treatment Plant; feature: Wastewater; material: Activated sludge; isolation source: activated biomass of a wastewater treatment plant treating hydrocarbon... ...
GGGCAACGTGCCGATCGGCGTCGCCTTCTTCGGGCACGCCACCAGCAAGGTGGGCGACGTGATGACGCGGTTCTTCGAGACCGCATTCCAGGTCATCCCGGCCACCAACGCGCAACTTCCCGGCGAGCTCGCGTACCAGAAGAACGGCGTCATGTTCGGCAACCGCCTGATCCAGGCCTCCCGCGCAGCGAACGTGGCCGACCCGCAGCTGCGCACCGATCTCATCGCGTTCGTTCACAACTGCACCGTCTACGACCTGCAGGACGGCACGATCGACCCGGCCGATTTCGCGCGCAGCACCGACATCTGGTCGCTCATGGGCACGCCCAACCCGGCGCGCTTCACCACCTACGGCAACCCCGTGCAGGTCGACACCTGCCCGAACGCCTACACCTACCTCGCCGCCCGCCTGCCGGCGGAAGTGGCGCACGCACGATCGATCCTCGCCTTCCAGCTGAACCCCACGCTGGAGCCCGCTGCCGCCCTCACGGCCATCGACGCGCAGATCGAGCAGGCCTACTACAAGACCAAGATCGCCACTGCGGCCCAGGGCGCCGCGGACCTGGTGCGCCAGAACATCATGATCAATCTGGTGCAGGACAGCCGCAGCCTCGCCGGCCAGAAGCTCAACGATCCGGCTGCGCTGATAATCGCCACCGCGCGCGCCAACGCCACGGCATCGGTGAACTCCGCGTTCCTCACGATGGGCAAGATCGCCGAGCAGGCGCTGCCGCTGGTGAGGAACGTGATCGAAGCCGTCATCTACGCGGTGTTCCCGTTCGTGTTTCTGCTGTTCCTGCTTGCACAGGGCCGCGGGCTCGCGCTGGCCATCAAGAGCTTTGCGATGAGCCTGGTGTGGATCCAGCTCTGGCCCCCGCTCTACGCGATCCTCAACTACGTCGCCACACTGGCCAGCGCGCGAAACCTCGAAGCCGCGGCCAAGATGGGAACGGTCGCCCAGGGCCTGGCGCTCGAAACCGCGGCCAGCATCTACAGCGGCGCCGTCTCCGACCAGGCGATCGCCGGCTACATGGTGATCTCGATCCCGATCATCGCCACCGCCATCATCAAGGGCGGCGAAGTGGCGTTCCAGGCGGTGACCGGCGTCGGCGCCGTCCAGTCGGCGGCGTCGTCAGAAGCGGCAGCCACCTCGAAGGGGAGCATTACCCAAAACGCAGTCTCGATGGATCAGCAGCATCTGGCTCCCACACGATCGTCGGCCTTCATGTCGACGACCAGCGACGCGCACGGCACCACCATCCAGGGCATCGGCCCCGACGCTGGCGTCTTCCGTTACCAGGCCAACCTGAGCCGCCTGGCCAGCACCTTCACCTTCACTGAACGGCAAGCGAACGCCCTGGGCGAAAGCGCACGCGAAGCCGAGACGCTGGCCCGCACCGAGCGCGAGGCCATGCAGCGCAGCCAGGCCACGGCGCTGACCCGCGCGCTCGCCATCCAGGAGGGCTACGAGCGCTCGCAGCAGAGATTGGGGGCCGCGGCCACCTCCGACGGCGGGTCAACCTCGACCCAGTTGCAAACGCTGAGCTCAGTGGCGAAGGACGTGAACCGCAGACTGGGGCTGAGCGAGGACTCGACGGTCGGCAAGAGCATTGCCGCTGCAGCGTCCGCCGGCGCGAAGATCCCGTTGACCGAGATCGGCGGTCGGCTCTCGGTCGAAGGACAAAAGGTGGACCAGCAGCGCCTGCAAAGCGCCTATGACTACGCCCGCAAGGCGGTGGAAAGCTCCCAACTCACCGAAGCGAGTGCTCTGGTCAGGGACTTCAGATCCTCCGATGCATACCAGTGGGCGCGCAGCAGCCGAACGACGGCAACCGCCGGCTACGACTCGTCCGCTCGCGAGGCCATGGAGCAGCAAACCTCGAGCGACATGGCCTACGGCCGAGCGCGCGAGCTCGCCCGCACCGCGCAGTTCATGCGTGAATGGAGCAGCGGGACGCAGACCGACTTCACCAACTACGCAGCACGGCGTCTCGCCGAGCGCGGGCTCCTACGCGAGGATGACCCGATCAAGCTTCAGCGTGCAGTGACCGAGATCGCATACTCGTACGCCCGCGGCGGAAGCGCGGCAAGCGGCTACGTTCCGATCGACAACCCGCTGGGTCCATCGAGGCCGGTTCCCGAGACTATGGGCTGGCCCGAGTCGTCGTTGCGCGAGCTGTACGACCGCGGTGCGCGAACGGCGGACAGCGGCGCACTCCGCCAACAGACCGAGGCCAACGAAGCTCAGATACGCGCGCGCCAGACTCGGCAGCGAGCGATCCCCGGGCAACCGGTGGGCAACGACCTGGCGGATCGCGTTAGCGCCGGCGATGCCGAGACGAAAGCCAGGATCGCCAAGGGCCGCACACAGGTGTCGCAGGACGCCGGAACGCTCAGCGAGAGCTACAAGGGCTCCGTGCGCATCGGCAAGGTCAGCCCCAACCACGGCGGGAACCAGGCCGTCTGGGACACGGTTGGCGCCAACGCGAGCCAGCCCGAACTCGGCACTCCGCCCAAGGTCGAGCCGATTGGTGAATGGCACTTTGACAAGGACGGCGTCCCGGTGGCCGGCCCGAAGCCGAAGACAGCGGCGCCCGCTGAGGGCAAGGGCAAGACTGATGGGCGGTAGACCGGCGCGCGGCTCAGTCTTCGGCCGCGCCGACCTCCAGGCTGCCTCGGCCGTTACGCGTCAGATATCCAGGCGCTCGGGAGTGATATCGGCTGGCAGCGTCTCCAGTCACCATGGGGTCGCCGCATAGCCAACCCTCAAAGTCAGGGTCGACGTGCTGCTCGGGTTCGCTCCCGGCAGGTTCTCGGTCGATCCCCACGGCAAGTGCAGCGCGAACCTGTACGCGCAGGTTCGCCACGAACTCGATGAGTGCAGCCCAAATCGACCTACTGCTGGTGTCCATCGCTAATCCAATACCGCGTTTCCGAAGACATGCTACGACGATGCACGCGCCCGCGTCTACGAAGCCCGAAGGAAGTCGTTCAGCCGCTGGCTGACGCTCACGCGACGAGCTGCGAGGAACTTCTTGTACGCATCAGCGCCGAGCAAGCCGACGTCGGTCGGAATGCACTGTGCATCGAACGCAGCCGTCCCGGCCTTCTCGATCAACGCCGGAAAGTACTGGCTCGGCGCCTTGTCGCTGATCTGGCGATTGGTCTTGCCGCCGATGAAAGCGAGGTTCGCGATGTCGTCCGCCTCGCGCGCCGTATAGCTGCCCTTGAGCACCGCCTTGGGGAAGATGTGATGGAACTGCAGGCGGTGCTGCGCACCGCGGTGGCCGAGAGCGATGGCGAGATTCGACTGCCAGTCTTTCGCGCCGGTCGCGCGGAACGCGAGGAACATGGTCTTGAATAGGGCACTGCGCTGGTTCCGGCCTTCGAGTTCCTCCGGTGCAACGTCGAGACGCCCGACCTGTAGCCGCAGACGGTCCAGCAGTGCATCCGCGCCACCGCCCTGGCGCAGCGTAGCGAGGTCCTGGTCCAACAGCGTCTCGCTCGACCCGCGCGAGTACCGACCCTTTGCGTTCGCAACGAGCACCCAATGCCGAAGGCCCTTCGCTTCGTCGGGTGCGATCTGGTAGTTGCGCTTGTGCCCGTAGTAGCCAAGCGTGACGACGATAAACGGCGAGGACAGCAGTGCCGGGCTTTCGATGCCGACGTTGCTGCGCAAGAAATTCAGCGCGAACTCCATCCCCGACACGCACTCCTTCCAGCCCTGCTTCAGCGTGTCGACCGGAAGGCCTCCGACGGTGAGGAAGCGCGACTGCCCCGTAGCGAAGGCGACCAGGTTCTTGAGGTGGATGCCCAGGTCCAGATCGAAGCCGGTCTTCTCGCATGCCTCCTGGAACGACTGAAAGGTCTTCAACGCGCCGCGCCACTTCGCTGTGATCTGTGCCAGCGCCAGGTCGGAACTGCGCAGCTTTGCACCTAGCGAGTTGACGCGAACAAAGATCTCGGTCACCTCGTCGTATGACAGCGACCGTTCGAGGATGTCCATGCGATACACGTACTTCCGGATACCGCGCAGGCGCGCAAGACGTTGGCTGTACTTCTTGTAGCGTGGGTCGCTGATCTTCTCGATGCCCGCGCGCTCGAGGAACGGTGCGTCCTCATCCGTCTTGAATACCTCGGTCACCTTGACCCACTGCGGCAGCTGCTCCAGCTTCTTCGTGGCGACTACGAAGGTCATGCGATCGAACCGCTTCTGAAGCTCATCCTCGGTCGAGTCGGCTTCGTCGTCGATCAGATCCTCTTGATCTTCGTCCTCTTCGTCGCCGTCCTCGTTCACCTCCGTCACCACCACCAGCTCCTCGGGGTGATCCAGATTGAACAGAAGTTCGATCGGACGCTTGCGGCCACGGACGCTTACCGGATCGCCTCGGATCACGGCCGACAGCGATGTGAGGCGCTGCTGTCCGTCGAGCAGCAACCGCGTGCTCTGGTACGGATTGCCCTGCTGGGCAACTGCGAAATCCTGTAGCGGGACCTTCTCGTCGGTCTCCCATAGCAGGATCGCCCCCGACGGGTAGCCGCGGTACAGGGAATCGAGCAGGTCTCGCACGCGGGTCGACCGCCAGACATAGCGGCGCTGCATCTCGGGCAGGCGCAGCTCGCCGCGCTCGATCATGCCGACGAGCTCTTCTACGGTCGCTTCAGCTTTGGCCATTGCATGGCCCCTCCTTCACCATTGTTCGCAGTAGACGCAATGCACCCTCGAGCTCACTCGTGCCTGTCCGCGACAGGATCTCGGCAACGTATCGCGCCGTCAGCGTCGTCTCGACACCTGCGTGGAGCAGGCCGATCAAATAGCTGATTCCATCCTTCCCAGGCGGTGCGCGTCCAACGCTCGTGATAGCTGCGTCGGCCAGTGAGGCGGGATCCGGGGCCGCGATCTTCCCTTCGGGATTGAAGTCCGTGTAAAGCACATGCTCGAGGCCACAGAACCCGGGCAGGTCGCGAACGATCACCGCATTCGGCTGCGCGCTGTCGCGATATGTCTTTGCCGAGCCCTCGTTGCGCGTTTCGCGTCGCCACAGCAGGTCACGGGCCTCGTCAAGCGCAACGCCGTCCACGAGGACCAGCACCGCAGCCATCACCCCTTTGCCTGATGCGTGTGGGACTACGGTGGGTGCGCCACCGCGCGTTGCCGAGATCCGCCCGAACTCGACGGGAAACGGAGTGAGCGTCTCGATTCGGCGGACTACCAGTGGGCCGATTTCCACCCCGGGATCGGCGATGAGCGAACCGTAGGCGAGTATGCCCACCGAGCTGCGGGGGCGGTCCGCCGTGTCCGGCATCTCAGCCCTCGTCCGCCATCCCGGGTTCGGCGAATCGCTTCACCCAGGATTCGCCAGCCACCACCTTGAGACCGTCTGGCTGATAGCCCTCACCGGCAATAGATACGGCCGCTTCACTCGCGGCCCGCTGCGCGCGTTCCCACTGCCTGCTGTCGAGATACTGGCCAATTGCATGGTGTACGCCCACCTTCACGTCGGCACCTTCGATGCCAACGAGCGTGTCTTGGTCCCTACGCAGGGCTTCGGGATCGGACATCCTGATCGCGTCGAGAACGGGCTCGTAGTAGTGCATCCACGCATCGCCCCCTACGGGCACCTCGATGCCTTTTCCGTTCTCCGGGGGCGGGTCGCGCCAATAGAAGTGCAACGCATCGGCGCGTAGATAGGTGATAGCGCCCACGTGCAGCGTGCACGGGGTGCCGTTCACGCTGACGAGGCGCTGCGCCTGGTTCTTTGCCTTGGTCTTGGTCGTGGCATCCGGAGGGCTGATCCGACCCTTGCACTCGAACGCGTGCCACTGGCCCGTGCCGTGTGCCAGTCCGACCAGGTCGGGGCGGGATCGTCCCGTGAGCACCGGGTTGAGGCCCGGGCGGAACACGTCCAGATGGAGCAGCCAGGGCGTGTTGAGCAGCTTCGCGGCGAAGAGCTTGCAGAACGTCATGCCAAGGAAGTAGTTCACCGCGCCCTTCTCGGTCGGATCGAGCGTCTTGGCCGCTGTCGTTCGGCGCAGTCGTGAGCCGCGCGGCCCGCTCTGCTCCAAGGCCATGCGCACCAGTGACCAGCGAAAGAGCGCCTCGTACATCGACGCTGCTCCATGGCGGAACACGTAGTGCCGGTTCGGGCGGCCAACGGTGACCGCGGCCCAGAGAATGTCGTCCCACGTCACCGACAACGCGGCGTGGCCGTTGGCAACGGTGCCGGTTGGAAACGCTTCGGTGTCGTAGGGAATGCGCAGCATGCTGGCCGGGCGCGCAGGCAGCGCTACCCCTCCACCTCGATGATCGTCAGCAGATGCTTCGCTCGCGAGCGCGCGACGTATCGGTTCGCTTCGAGATGCGCGTTGTCCTTCGTCGGCACCTCGATGATCACGATGGCGTCGGCTTCGAGCCCCTTGAAGCGGCTCCAGGACGCGATGAGGACGCACTCATTGCGCCGCCACTGGTCGAAGCTCTTCGTCAGCGGAATGGTCTCGAAGTGCGCGGGCCAACTCTTCTCGGTGAACCCGGGCGCCAGCACAGCGACCTGCGACATCTGGAGCCCACCCTGATTGGGCATGCACAACAGCCGCACGCGCCGGCCGGCTTCCTTGAAGGCCTCGGCCAGCGTGCGCACGCGAACCGTATCGGGCGCATCGCCCACAGGCGCACCGTCGCGATAGCGGTTCTCGTAGCCGACGAGCGCGGCGCAGTGCTCGGCGATGCGCACCGTGTTCCGGCAGTTCTCATGCAACTCGTAGGGCCGACCGAGTTCGCCGGGCAGCGACGGATGCTCGACGTACAGGTTCTGCTTCGGGTCGTAGAAGACGTAGTAGCAGGCCTTGTTGCCAGGATCCCGGAACACCGAGTCGAGGCTCGTCCACCAGAGATCATGGAAGTCCTGGCCCTCGTCGACGACGACGGCGTCGTACTTGTGCTCGGGCCCAAGCCGTTCGCAGGCCTGCATCAGGGCCTCGGGCGCGGTCTCCGTCCAGAACGCCTGGTCCCTGGGATTGCCCATCTCCTGCAGGCGCAGGCCTGCCGCCTTGCACAGGTCGTCCGCAAGCCCGTGATAGGTGTCGATGACGAGGCCGTCGCCGAAGGACTCCGGCACCGCCTCCTGCAGCCAGTCCTTGAGCGGCCGGTTGTAGCAAAGGAGCAGCGTGCGCAGGCCCGCACGGGCGAGTGACTGCGCCTTCGCGAGCGCCAGGATCGTCTTGCCGGACCCGGCCACGCCACGGATCGCGGCCTTGGGCTGGTTGACGAGGATGTCGAGAATCCGCTGCTGCTCGGCGGTGAGTCGGCGCAGCCGCTCCTCCTGGTCCTCGACCTTGCGCCACACGACCGGCAGCAACTGATACTTGGGGTACAGCGCCTCGCGCACCGCCTCCATCTCCCGCTCGGTCAGTGCGCGATGGCCACTGCGACTGAAGCCCGCGAAGACACGCCGGATCGAGTCCTCGAGGTTCGTCATCCGCGCCGCATCGAGGATCAGCTCCGGCTGAATGCTCGGCGGCAACGTGCCGCTGACGCGGCTATCCGGGAAGGCGACGGCAAACCCGTAGGTGCACGGCAGCTCGTCACCAGCACGCGGGAAGCGTCGCCTCACGAGCTCGACGAGGTCGTGCATCGCGCGCTGCGCCTGCGAGAACGGGTCCTTGTTGAGGGTGCGGCGCTCAGCACCGACTTGGCGAATCCACTCCCGCCCGTCGAAGGTCAGAGAGCCGCCCTTGACCTCGACGAACAACAGGCCGCGCTCCGGGTCGAGCAGCACGAAGTCGCACTCGCCTTCCATCAGCGTGCCTTGCCGGCCCCGGCTCAGCCAGTTGAAGCCGTGGAACACCTCCACCTTGTTCGGCAGCTGCTCCACCAGCGCCCGCGCCACCAGGCGCTCGCCCGGGTTGTCGATGTCCGAAGGATCCAGCGCGGGGAAGAGCCGGGCCATGGTCGCCTCAGCTTCCGGCGCTATCTTCGACGACACCGATGGTCGTCAGGCTGCGCCACTCGCCTTCTGAGAAGCGAGCCTGAGCGGTACCGTCCTCGCCGCGCACGGTGACGAGCACGTAGGTCGATCCGTCGCTGGCATCGGTGCGCGCCTCGGCGCGCAGCTTGCCAACGGCCACCCGAGTATGGTTCCCCGCGCTTCGCAGATTCGGGCTTGCCAGCACAACAAGGTCCGATGTCTGTACATCTTCCGTGCGCACTGGCCGAATCCGTAGCGCTCTGGCATTGCCGCTGGAGCCAAGGCGAACCTGGAAAGGAGCTGTCGGGAACCGAGAGGCAAGATCGGATAGATGCAGCGCGACGCTGCTTCCTGCGATCCTTCCGCGAGGCAAGTGCATATGGGGCGGCGGGTCTTCCGCGAGTTGCTCGGGGGTCAAGAAGTCATCTTGTGCGTCCCGTGGCGGGCCCGGCGGCGGGTCCAGGGGAGAGACGTACGAGAGACGGGTCCTGGTAGCCTCGGTGAGTGCGCAAAAGGCGCGGAGCGTCTCCTCTTCAGTGCGCGGCCGCCCCCAGACCGTCTCGTCCTTGCGCGCTACCTTCTCAAGCGCCCTGATGACAAAGCGTACGTCGTCCTCAGACAACTGAAAGAGCTGGAAGATCGCTGCGTCGATCTCGGCCCGCAGGATGAGCCTCCGCTCTTCATCCCATCTGTAGGCCCCTGCTATGACCCCGAGATCGCGCGCCAACCCCTCGAGAGCCCACGAAGTGCAGGACAACTCCGCAACACGCCAGGCCAGCCACGCGCCAATGCTTGCTGAAAGGTCCCACGGGCACGGCGCTTCAAGAGTGGCAGGTGTGGGGGCGGGCAGCTGCTTTACGAGAAAATATGTCAGATGCAACCCCTGCATCTTCTGTCGCAGGAGGTACTCGACAAGCAGTGAGTTCATGTACCCGGCGAACGCAGCGTAGGCAGAAGGCTTAGCTTGGTCTAGGAACACGAGGGGAAACGGATGCCCTACCCCCTGCCTCGGTATGAAGGCGAATGCGGAGAGTCGCGTACTAGTGATGCCCGTGACATCCTTGAATCCGAGCAACCAATCGCGTTCCCAATTGCCTAGCCGCGCGTTCACCTCGTTTGCGGATACCCAGTAGGCTGCAGTGACTTCGTAGGATGGATCAAGCAGATCCTCAACGGTCGAGCTCTCCTTCGATATCTTGCGGAACGTGTGGCCACTCATGCCGACCGACGCAGCACGGTGCTGGTACTGGGCAGCCATCTTTGCGTCAAAGAGTGGCACGTAGCCCGCTCGGCGGTAGGTCTCATTCGTACCGTCCGGGACCAGGTCCCGCATTTGATCCTCTGACAGGAGGAAGCCGGCCTCCGAGTCCGCTGCCATATGGAACATTGTGAGAAACCTTAGTCCCCAAGGATCCCCGCTCTCGCCCTTGGAATCGTTCTTGAGCAGCGGATGAGCCCTGTAGATCGCCTTTGTCACCTTTGCCTCGGCCGAGCTGCGAAAGACAGGCATGGTCCGTGTGTTTGGATTGAGCATGGCGATATCTGCGGCCGAGAGCGCCACGCGCGTATCGGAGTCGTCCAACTGTTGAGGGTTCGTCAGGAAGAACGCGAAATCACAATCCTGAAGCACGGACCGACCAGCGACCGTCATCAAGATGAAGTGCTGGTGTGGGCGTACGGCCGGGAACAGCCGCTCAGAGTTATCGAAGTCGTAGACTGAACTGAGGCGCGCACTCTGGACCACCTCCTGTGTGAAGAGCTTGGTGGTGTCATCAGTGAGGACCGACGTGGGTACGACGACGCCCATCCGACCGGTCGCTGCGATAAGCCGGTACCCAAGCTCCGCGAAGACTGACGAGGTATTGACGTCGCCGCCGCCACACAGCGGATACCACCCACAATTCTTGAGAAACTGACCAACCGAAGTGGAGAAGCGCTGCGCATGCTGCCACCTCCTCAGGAGGGTCGGGTCCTCGTGCGCAAGGCCTTGGATCAACGCGGCACGAGCTTCTTTGTTGGGAGCCTCGACGATGTCCGGACGGGAAGTTGCAAAGAACTCCTGCTCCTGCAACTTCACTCGCTCCCACGGGGGATTACCCAGAATGCAGTCAAATCCGCCCCGCCCGAAGACCTCAGGAAAGGCCAGGTGCCAGTGAAAGAACTGGTACTGCTGTGCGAGCCGATCCACCTCTGCAGCCAGTTCTGGCGGCAAATCACGCCCCTGCGCCAGATCTCCGAGGTGTCGCTGGCTGATGCCGTAGGGCTTGATATCCGCAAGCTTCGGGTTGTGCGCCAGTGGAGGGAAGTGCTTGTGAATGATGAAGGCCGCGCACCAGGCGTCGGCCAAGCGCTTGGCTGCGACGTAGTCGTAGCGCGTCTGTGCCTCGGCAAAGGTCTGCGCCTTGCGCGCCAGACGCTCGGGCGTGTCGTCGTCCATCTCGTCGACGGCCTTGGCGGCCGAGCGCAGCGCCTCGGCACGCTCCGTGTCCTCCGCCACGAACAGGCTGCCGAGCCCTTTGCCTTCTGCCCGGTTGCGCTTCTTCAGTTCCGTGCAGGCCTTCTTGTCGTCGCCCTCGATCGGGTTGAAAGCCTCGTCCGGCAATCCACCCGCAATCAACTCCGGCGTCGTCCCGAGCAGGCTGTTGCCGACCCGGATGTGATGGTCGAGGAACGAGAGCGGCTTGCCCGGTTCCAGCGCCTCCAGCCACAGGCTCACCCGGCACAGCTCCGCCGCCATCGGGTTCAGGTCCACGCCGTAGAGGCAGCGGCCGATCACGTCGCGCAGCGCATGCTGGTAGAGCAGCGGCGACGGCTCGCTCTCGCCCTGGGCCTGCGCCCGCACGCGCGCAAGGTGCCGGGCCAGCCGGTGCGCCGCACCGACCAGGAAGTGCCCGGAGCCGACCGCCGGGTCGCACACCTTCAGGCCGAGAATGGCCTGCTCGGCCTCGGCGCCGGCCTTGCCCTTGATGGCCTCCTCGACCACGGGGTCGAGCGCAGAGTCGAGCAGGCATTGCACCAGCGAATCGGGTGTGTAGTACGAGCCAGAGGTCTTACGCTCGTTGCCGGCGAACTCCGCGAAGGTAAAGCGCGCGCCGTCGGCGCTGATCTGCGGCGTGAGCGCGAGCAGGCTCTCGTAGACACCGCCCAGCTCTTCGGCGCCGAGGTTCCGGTAGTCCACCGGCCGCAGCACCTTGCCCTGGCGCGTGAAGGCGAGGTGGCGCAGCGCCTCCAGGAACTCGTGGTTGGTCAGTTCGGCGCCGCTGAGGTCGGCGGTCGACCCCGGGCTCCACAGAAAGCTGCCGAGGGCCGGCAGCGCCAAGGTGCGCCGCGTGCCTTCGAACGCCGGCTCGCCGGACAGCGCGCCCACGAGGATCTGGAACTGCCGCCACAAGTCCCCATGGCGGCTGCCCTTGATCTTGCCGGCCAGATCGCGCAGCCGCGCGGTGCCGTAGTGGGCGGCATAGCGCTCGCGCGCCACGCGCGCGGATTCGGAATCGTCGCGCGGATGCAGCAGCGGCTGGCCTTCGAGCGTGCGGTCTTCCGCCACGAAGAGGAAGATCAGCCGGTACACCACGCGCAGCAGCTGCCCGTGGAAGTCCGCGAGCGGGAGCGTTCCGGTCCGCAGGGCCTCGCGCAGGGTCGTGTTCTTTGGATGGCTGGTGAACCCCTCGCCCAGAACCTGCAGCGCGCGCTCCACGCTGCCGCGCAGGTCCTTGAGCGCGCGCGTGCCCTGCTCCTGCGCCTCCTTGGTCCACTCCTCGAGCCAGCACGACTCGATGCGGTTGCCGTCCCGCGGCGCGAATCGGGTGGCGTGCGCGACCAGCCACAGCAGCACGAAGTCCGAGTACGCCTCGGCAGCGAACATCGCTTCGAGGTCGAACTCCAGGAACGACTGGCGGGACAGCGCCTGGTTGTCGCGCAGGATGCGCAGCCGCAGGCCGTTGCCGACGATGCCCCAGAGATGGTCCGGGCTGCGGTTGAGGACCTCCTGCACCAGGCCGTGCGGGTTGCCGCCGGCGGCGCCACGGACCCCCGCGGCGCGGCGATCGAGGCTCAGGCCGCAGCCGACCAGATGGATTGGCACCGAGCCGAAGAAGCGGCTGATGGCGTAGGTGCGGCCCGCGATCTCGGGGCTGGCGCTGGTGGGCAGCAGCCCGAAGCCGAGCTCGCGCAGCAGCGGCAGGCTCCACTTGTCGTTGGTGAGGCCGGTGCCTGCTTCTCCTTCCGGCAGCTTGGCCGCGGTGGCCCGGAACTCGCCCCAGTGGCGGCGAAGCCGGTTCCACGACTGGGTGATCACCTCGTTCAGCCGCTCGCCCTGCGGCAGACCGTAGTCCTCAGGTCTAGTGCCCTTCAGACTGCCGCGCGGATCGATGACCCGCCGCAGCAGATCGGACGGAAGCAGGCCGCCCTCGGAGCGGATGGTCTGGAACTCCTGTGCGCGCCTGGCCATGGTCAGCCGAGCCTCGGGAGCAGCACGTAAGCGCCGAGGATGTCCACCGGCAGCACTGGGGCGATGGCAACCCGCCCTTTCGCTCGCGCGGCCTCGCGGACGCGCTCGTGGGCTGCCAGTTGCAGCGACGCGCGCTCGGAGGCCACGGCCTCCAGTGCGATCTGCAACTTTGGCAACACGGGGAGCAGCAGCGCGAGCTGCTGGTCGATGGCGGTGGCCACGAGGTTGCGCTCCGGGCGGGCCGCGAGAAGCTGTTCGCCCACGTCGGGAGCGAGCCAGGTGGGCGCGTCGGCAGCGCCGGTGCAGGCCAATGGCACGATCTCCTCGGCCAGCAGGGTTTCGCCGTCGGCGGCGCCAATGCGTAGGTGATAGCGAAACCGCGCCACGAGCAGCGTGGTTCGAGAGTTCACGGCCGAGGTCGAAATCACCCCGCAGCGCGCCGCCACGGGCCTGCCGTCGCGGGCAATCGGGTCGAGCGCCTGATCCAGCGTCCAGCTCGCCAGGCCTTCGACGACCGGGCTGGTTCGGCCTAGATAGATCTCTCCGTCCCGCAACGGCAGATCGAAACGCCCGGTGAAGGGCTCGTCGCGGCCCAGGGCCTGCCGCATCGCACGCGGAGTTCCCGGGCTGAGCTGCACCGTTGCGGCACCTCCAGACTCCTGCACCGGAACCGCGGCCGCCTGGAGAACGGCACGGAAGAAGCGCGCCACGTCCTCGCTGCGGCCGATGGCGCGACGCACGCCCTGTAGTTCGGCAGCGACGGCCTCCGGACTCAAGGTGTGCTGGGCAAAACGCGAGCGGCTTGCCTTCTCACGGTCGCGGGCACTGTCCCATCCGCGGTGAATCTGGGCCTTCTTGCTGTCCAGGTCGTCGATGAAGTCGAGGGTGAGCTGCCGGTTGCCCGCACGCGTCTGCTCGCGGAACAGGGCGCCCTCGAAGAGCGCCTCGGCAATCTGTTCGCTGGAACCGGGCACCGCCACCGTGACACCGAGGTCGCTCTTGATCGCCTTGTGCTTGCGGATCAGCACGTCGAGGATCACGCCGTCGATGGGATTGTCGGTGCCGTACCAGGTGACGACGCGCACCTCGCGCTTCTGCTGGCCGAAGCGGTCGACGCGCCCTTCGCGCTGCTCGTGGCGGGTCGGATTCCAGGCGAGGTCGTAATGCAGCACCGCGTCGAAGTGCTGCTGCAGGTTGATGCCCTCGGACAGGCAGTCGGTGCATACGAGCACGAACTGGCCAGGCTCTGCGACCAGCTCCGCGATTCGCCCCTCGCGCTCGGTCGGCGGAAGCAGGCCCGTTACCGACTCGATGCGCACCTTGGCGGGCAGGATGGCCCGCAACTGCCTTGCCACGTAGTCCGCGGTATCGACGAAGCGGCAGAAGACGACGGGGTGGAACCCGTCGTTAAGCAGCGCCTTGATCTCGCGGGCGGCGCCTTGCAGCTTGAGATCGTCTGCGGGCTCCACGGCCTCCGCCCGGCGAGCGAACTCGAGCAGCCGGCGCCGTGTGGGGTCGCGACTGCCTTCCGTGTCGGACCCGGGGCTGAAGTCGATCGCCACGGTGTCGTCGGCGTCGCCCTGATCGAGCACGGTGCGACGCCCGACTTCATCGACGTCCTCGCCTTCGGCCTGATCGACGGCGGCGCGGCTTCGCAATGTGGCGGCAGCGGCAGCCGGACTCGACGAGACGCAGCGAAGCAGCGCGAGTGCCGACCAGTAGCGAACGCGGCGGCGACGATCGGCGCCGTCTTCCTCGGCGACGTACTCGCGTGCGAAGGCCAGGATGTCGTCGAACAACGCACGGTAGGCTTTGCCGAAGGTGTAGGTCGCCTCCTTGTCCTTGCGCTCTGGAAACGCTGTGTCCGTCTCGAGGTAGTGGCGGATGTCGGCACGCCGGCGCTGGACTAGGTGGCGAGCCAGTCTGCGACGGACGCCTTCACGCTCACTGCGGTCCAGATCGTTGGGGAGGTTGGCGAAGTCGCTGTCCAGCAGGCTGAGAAGAGACCGAAACGCTTCCTCGTTGCCGCTGTGCGGTGTCGCCGTCACCAGCACGAGGTGCCTCGCCGGGTCTTCGGTGACACGGCGCAGGAGTTCAAAGCGCTGCTGCCGGCCACGCCCGACACCGCCGGCGAGCGTGCAGCCGTGGGCCTCGTCGACGATCACGAACTCAGGGCAGCGCAGCGCAAAGTCCTCTGCGCGCCGTGGCGTCTTGATGAAATCGGTCGACACGACGGTGAAGCGATGACGGTCGAAGACGGATACGCCGATCGGCAGATCGCGTTCCAGGCGCTGGATGGTGCTGGACAGGACCAGCTCCGCTTCGATGTGGAACTTCTCCGCCAGCTCGCGCTGCCACTGCTCCGCCAGGTGAGGCGGACAGAGCACGGCCATGCGCCGGATCTCGCCGCGATCGAGCAGCTCGCGGGCGATCAGCGATGCCTCGATCGTCTTGCCGATACCGACGTCGTCCGCGATCAGCATGCGGATGGGATCGAGCTTGAGGGCCATCATCAGCGGTACGAGCTGATAGGGCCGCGGCTCGGCGGCGATGCGCCCGAAGCTGCGGAAAGGGCCCGCCGCCGCCCGTGTCGAAAGCCTGGCGGCATCCCGCAGCAGCTGACCCGACGCGAAGTCACCCAGATCCTCCTGCCCGGGCAGCGAGAAACTCGCCGACTGAACGGGCTCTACCGCGGGCAGTACGCCGGCGATTTCCTCGTCGAGCCCGCCGACTGGCCGCAACATCAGCAACTCGTCGGTCGAATCGGGCAGCACGACCCACTCGCGCCCGCGGGCGTTGACAAGCGTGCCGGGCTTCGACAGCGAAGCAGTGCTCATAGGCGCGGCACCCCGAAGATGTCCGGATGCTTGCGAAGGATGGCGGGCCAATCCTCCTTGTGGTGGAAGCGGATCACGATGTAGCCGGCCTCCATCAGTCGCTGTGTGATGGCCTGATCCTCCTTCATCTGGTCGGGCTGGTCATGCGGAGGACCGTCGACATAGATCGCGGCGTTCGACTCGCGGTAGTAGAAGTCCGGCTGCGTGTACTGCCCCGGCACCTGGTACTGCGCCTCGTCCGGCAGGCGAAGCACGAGGGAATCGACCAGATCGAGCCATCGCTGCTCGAGTTGGCTGTCGCACCGCTTGCGTAGAGCGGCAACGCGTTCGCCACGAGAACCGGCGCCGCCCGCCGGCCGGCACTCGGCACGCGCGAGTGCCTGCAAATGGTCGCGGATGAGGGCCCGGTCGAGGTCCTTGTGATCGGGCTGGTTGCCGTAGTCCAGCAAGCACTCGTAGCAGGCCTTGCCGCAGGTCGAGGCGCCACGATCTTCGAGGGTGTCCGGGTCGTAGTGGCACAGTTCCAGCGCGCGTCTGGCGAGCGCAGGTAGCACCGTCGGGTCTTCCGCGAGCTGGCGCAGGACGCCGGCGCCGCCTTCGGACGCCTCGTAGAAGAGGATCTCCTGGCGATCCTGCGCCGATGGCATGGGCTCGCAGGACAGCTCGCGCGGTTCCAGCTGGAAGTGCTGCTGGATGGCCTGCTTGAAGGCCGCCTGAAGGCCAGCCATCTCCGGGCCGGAGCGGGGCGGCTCGAACCGCATCACGAGCGCGTTCTTCGTGTCCTTCACGAAGGGCACGACCCGCTGGACGCGTCCTTGCGCGGCCGCATCGTCCTGGTCGTCTTCGTCGGCCTGATTGCGCGACCAGTAGCCGCGTTCAAGATCAAGGTTAAAGCCGGGCGGCTGGCTCCCTTGTCGCTGACTGGCCCAGCCCATGTTGATGCGGAACAGGTCGGTGGCGTCGCCGTAGCTGAGGCGCAAAGCGAGCGTGCCATCGATCGACACCTCTGCGTCCTTGCGATCGAGCTTGCCGCCGATCTCCGGGAAGCGGTACGAGGTGGCCAGCCGGTAGCCGAAGCGCTGCCGCTCCTCCTCATCGCAGGTGATGCGCTGGGCAAGTTTCAGGCTCACATTCTGGAGCTGTACCAGGTTGTCGATCCGCGCCGGGCCGTCGAGCGCCGCACCGCACCGATCGCACAGCTCGGCAAGGTTGTTGCCTTGCTCCAAATGCGCGTATCCGCACTTGGGGCAGCGCTTCATCGTCGCAGTGACGAGATCGTGGGTCGCCTCGATCTCGTCGGAGCCGAAATCGAGATTGACCTTGTAGACGCGATAGCGCGCCCCCTCGTGGTAGATCAGCGCTCGCGGCCCGAACTCCGAAATGGCCAGGAAGCGTGGGCGAGAGACGAATTCGTCACGGCCCTTGCGCTGCCGTCGGCCTGGCACGTATGCCGAGAGGGGAAGCCGCGGGAAGTTGTATCCAGGCAGGAAGCCCTCGGCGGCGAAATATCGGTACGAGTAGAAATCGCCCTCGAACACGCCCTCGGCCTCGGTGAGCAGCTTGATCTGGCTCTCCGCTTGGGCGCGAAGCCGCCGGGAATGGTTGCGTTCAGCCTCCGGTCTCGCATGGTCGCCGATGATGCGGTGATGCAGCTCGCGTTGCCGGACCGCCGAGCGGTAGAGACTGCGCCAACGCTCGCATGCCGAGTCGAAACTGCGCTCGATCTGATCGAGAACTTCCGCGACCCAGCGATCATGGAACCACGCCGCTGTGGATAGCTCCGCCTGCAGGCTGTTCACCAGCGCATTGGCCTTCGCAAGTGCAGCGGCCCGAGCCACCGGGTTGCGCAACTCACGCGTCAACGCCTCCTTGACCGGCAAGGGGAGCCTGCCGTCGCTCGGCGTGAGCTCCAGGACGGTGGTCAATGTCTTGCCGAGATCGGGCTTGGCGGCCTCCATCCAGACCGCGTGGATGTGGGAACGGACCAGATCGCGGTTGCGCAAGTCGATGCGAGGAGGTGCGACCGATCCCGACACCATGCGGCTCGGTGCGCGATAGAAGTACTGGTCGTGCGGGCTACGACCAGCGCAATAGGTAAACACCATCGCCGGCTGCCCGCCGCGGCCGGCGCGACCGCTGCGCTGCGCGTAGTTGGCAGGTGTCGGCGGCACGTTGCGGAGGTTGACGAGATTCAACTGCGCGATATCAACCCCGAGCTCCATGGTCGGTGAACAGAACAGCAGAGGCAGGTCGCCGCTGCGGAACCGTTCCTCGCGTTCCTCACGGTCCTCCGAGGCGACCTGAGCCGTGTGCTCGCGGGCCTCGAGGACGGACTTCAGATCGACGAAGCCCCGGTAGCACTCGACGAAGTAGCGATTGACCTCCGGGGGAATCTCGCCGGCGGCGAGCAGGCGCGTGCGATCGACGGGTCGGATCTCGCCGTCGCCTGGCAACCAGCGCAGTGCATCGGCATTGAGCTGGTACCCCGGGTCGTCCCCGTCCCGACCGCTGCGCACTTGCTCGACAACTCCATACCGCTTGAGCGCGAGCAGCATGAATTGAATGGTCGCGTCGACCTGCTCCCGCCCGAACGGCTGTCCAGCTTGTGCGTAGGGCGTCAGCAGGCGCTTGAGATAGCGCCCGAATGCTCCATAGGACGAAAGGAAGAAGCCGGACCGGTCCTGCTGCCGCTTCGGCCGCGGATAGGCGACTTCCGCTTTGGTCAGCTCACGCGCATCTTCGAGGTACCACACGGTGCCTTCGAGAAGCCGCGGCTTGGTCTGTTCGACAAGATCCAGCTGCTTCTGGGGGTCAAGCACGTCGACCTTGACCGCCAACGCTCGACGCATCACATCGAGCAGCGTGCGGACCGTTTCCTCCCGGGTCTCCGGCGGGCAGTCCCGCAGCGCCGCCGGGACTTCGACGAACCGGTCACCCTCACGGTCCTTCACCGTGAAGCCGGCCGCCCACAGGGAGGCCTCGCCAAGCAGTCCGTCTGCGCCGGCGAGACCGTCGTACTCGAATCGCAGAAGTCCGCAGTCCTCGAGGTTGGGCGCGGTGACGCGCCAGCCGCGCTGAAGATCGCGATAAAGGTAGTAGTCGATCACGCGGCGCAGCGCGTCGTGCGTCGCGTTGCGCGCCGGCCCTCGGACTTCCGGGTCGGCGGCGTACTCGTCGAATCGCAACTGCATCGCATCGAAGACGCTGCGGGAGAGGTCGCCGTGCGACAGTCCACTGGGGCCACGAGCCTGTGTGGCCCTGTGAAGTGCGGAACGAAGCAGTGCGACCTGCACAAAGTCGTTGAAGTGCCCCGCCTGCAACGACGCGTCCTGACGGTTGTCCGTGAAGCTCAGGAGCTTGCGTGCTTCCGGCTTCAAGTCGCGGTCTTGCTGCAGCTCAAGGAGCGCGCGGACCGCAAGGATCGTCGTCGCCGTGCTCCGGCTGTCCACGCCGAGAGTCGCAAGCTTGTTGCGCTCCGAACGCTGGCTCCGCGTGTACGCCACCCCGCAGGACGGCTCGAGGCAGAACAGGAAGTTCTTCTTGATGAGCGCGACGGGAACTCCCTTGCCCTCCGAGACGATGCGACCTGTCGCCTCGACGAAGATGGTTGTCGGCACATCGCCGCGGGCGTCGGCGCGGATGCGCTCGACGCCCTGCGCAGAGGTCTCCTTCAGAAAGTCCGGCAAGCGCTCGAGCAAAGCGGCCCCATCGCCTCTCGGCCAAGGGGACTGCTCCGACAGGTAAACGTACGCATCCCCTTCCCCGTCGTCGTCGTACTCGCGCCGATCTTCACGGGGCAGCAGGCTCTTTCCGTCGTCGTGACGAGGCACAAGGTTCTTGCCCTGGTCGTCCTGGATGACCTTGACGCGGTAGTACGCGGTACCGCAGTGCCGGCAGAAGACCATCGGGAACAGGCGCTTGTCCGGTTCGCCCGGCTTCGCGGCCTTCTTGGCAAGTTCAAGATGACGAACGGCCTCCGGCTCCAGCGTGGCCCAAACAGTGTCTCCACGGGTGAAGAACTGGTGCAGGCGGAAAGCGAATATCGGGAATCGACTCGACTCACTCCGGCGAAGGGAAGATCCCTGGAGAAGAAACCGTCGAAGGACCGCCGCGCACTGGTCTGGTTCTGCCTCGGTCAGGCGCGCAAGCTCTGCCGCGGCGCTGTGTTGACCCTCGATCGGATCGCCCGTCAGGCGACGGGGAACCTGCCGGACCAGTTGCTTCGATCCAAGCTCTTCCGTCACGCCGAAGGTAGATTCGATCCATGACGCGAGCGGATGCTGGCGAAATGCCTCGTAGTCGCTCGGAGGACTATCGCTGGCACCAATCGTTGTCTTGATCGTCTGAATCGCTCGCGGGTCAGTCAAGTCGATCGGGCGCGTGGCGCGCTCGAGCGTCTCGCCGATCACCTGATCCGGCGTGAACTCGACCCCGAAGAGCGACTGCGCGACACGGGCCACTTCATGCCGTTGCTCGGTCGTGGTGCCGCCACTGGCCATGGTGGCCGACGTTCCGATGCAAATCGTGCTCTGGCCGTCGAATGCTTGCCGGCAGCGGCGAATGAGCAGGGCCACATCCGCCCCTTGCCTGCCGCGGTACGTATGCAATTCGTCGAACACCAGGAACTGCAGCCCCTGCGCAGCACGGACCAACTCACGGTCTTCGGCACGCGTGAGCAACAGCTCGAGCATCATGTAGTTGGTGAGAAGGATGTCCGGCGGTTCGCGCCGCAGCGCCTCGCGCGCCTCGCCCTTCTCTTGGCCCGTGTAGCGAGCGAAACGCACTGGGGAACCGCCCTTCGGGTAGCCCTTGTCCAGGAACTTGCTGAGCTCCTCGAACTGGCTGTTGGCGAGTGCGTTCATCGGGTAGACGACGATGGCCTGAATGCCTCGCCCCGACCCCTGCCGCAGGACGTGGTCGACGATCGGCACGATGTAGGTCAGGCTCTTGCCGGAGCCTGTGCCGCTGGTCAGTACATAGGACCGCCCCTCCTTCGCCTTGACGATGGCCTGACGCTGATGCTCGTGCAGCACGAGCGCCTTGCCCGTCAGATCGGAGTCGGTCTTGTCGATCCGGAAGATGCGTGCGCACTCCGGATGCAGCACCCCATTGCCGACGAGCTCGTCGATCGTCCCGCCCGGCAGGAATGTGGGGTTGAGCTGCAGTAGCGGTTCCGGCCAAAACGCTCCCGACGTGAGGGCGTCGTCGACAAATCCGTTGATTCGGGGGTCGCGAATCTTGATGAAGCTGCGCGTGTAGCTCTGGTAGTCCGCGACGAGGCGCGCGCGCAGGTCAAATACGTCCACGAATAACCTCCCTGCAGGCCTTCAGTCTTTGGACGCGGTTCGCGCCACTGCACGGTTCAAGAAGCATGCGACCTCCAGCCGGGCGCCAACGCTGAGCTGCTGATTGTCTCGAGGACCTCGCGGTTGGCCAGCGCGAGCTGAAAGGCCGCAGCGCTCAACCCAAGGTCGCGAGAGCAGTCGACCCCCCAACTCCGGAGGGCGTACCCCGCCACCGCGGCGCGGCACTTGATCTCTAGTGCGCCGGATCGCATCCCATAGTCGGCCTCGACGGCGCCCTTGTGTGCGATCTTCGGATGTGGAATCAGCTTCAGCTCGACTGTTCGATTCCATTGCTCGTCAGCGTCTGGCCTTTCGTGGTCGGCGATAGCACCGCCGTCGAGCGCCTGCGCCCTTATCAAGCGCGTGATCACGAAGTCGGAGAAGCGCGCGTTGGCGCGGTCATACGCACGCACATGCCAACGTTGTCCGTTATCGACGAGCGCGTGCGGCACGATCTGCCTATCCGTCTTTCCGCTGCTCAGTGACACGTACGTCACCCCCAGTACTTGCCGGCGATAGATCGCCCGTGTCACCACCGCGAGCTCGGCCAACTTTGGCTGACTGAGGCATTCGACCGCTGCCGTCGCCAGACCCTGCGGATGCGGCAATCCATCGCCCAGTCCTGATCTCAGCCAGAACATCACACGCTCCGGCGTGTGGCTGAAAACCAGCTTGAACTTGTCTCCTGGGAGGTAGCGCTTCGTCTGGAAATCGTAGTTGAGGTTGTCGGGAGCCAAGTCCTTGTAAACCGCCAGATCCCGACTCGCCTGGATCGACGCTCCCGAAAACCGCCTTGCCACGTCCGCCCTCCGCAACTCCCCCAGGAAGAACAAGCGAGCCTCGATGAACGACAGGCGTTCGACCTGGGATGGAGGCACCCCCTTCAGCTTCGCCGGGACGGAGTTCGGCCTAGTCACGAGTGCCGGGCATCTGAGCGGACAGCATGAGGGGCGCTAACCATATCTTCATGATAACAATTCCGATAGGATGAGGCTACGGGCCGGCACTGGAGAATTGGTCTGACGACAACCTGCCGAAAGTCCGTTTTCGAAACCCCGGCCATGCGAGATCTCATCGAGGAGTTGCGGCAAATGGCGTCTCGCAACCTGGCTTTCGAGGTTTCCCATCCGAGCAGGTAGAGCAGGAGGAGTTGACTGATCGATGTACGTGATCGACCTGACCCACTACCTGGACTCCAAGGGTGCAGTCGCGCCCGAGCGGGGTCCCGCCCGCAAGATGGCGGACTTCCTGACCTCCGTGGTCGCCCACGCCTCCGACCTCGATCGACCCGACGACGCACCGGCCCCCCTCTGCTTCAAGTGCCGCAAGCGCGACCAGCGCGTCGTCGAGACTGGCATGACTGAGGATGATGTCGTCGTCTGGCGGTGCGGCGCTTGCGGCACCGAGGGGCGAATCTCGAACTGGCAGGGAACGTTCTGGGACTTGAGCCACGGCGCGCCGTCGAATTGACGCGCGGGCCCCTGCCGGAACCCATGGCCAAACCACCCAACGAAGACCTGGAAACCTTCCTCCGCCGTCAGGACGCGGCGGACCTGGTCGCCGTGCTGCTCAAGCTCGCCAAGGATCACGAGGCCGTTCAGGCACGCCTCGCGCGCATGCAGCTGGCCGATCGGCCGGACAAGCTCGCCGCCAGCTTCAAGAAGTCGCTGTCGGGCTGGCGGCGCTCGAGCAAGTTCTATGGGTACCGGGAAGCGAGCGAGTTCGGCCGCGTGCTCGACGGCTGGCTGGACCAGGTGGAGCGCGAGCTGCTGCCCAAGGATCCTCCAGCCGCGCTCTCGCTCTTCGAGGCCTTCATCGAGGCGGATGCAGCGTGGTTCGATCGCGCCGACGACTCCGACGGCGTGATCGGCGACGCCGTGCGCGCGGCTTGTCGCCACTGGCTGCGGGCCGCCGCCCGCTGCGAAACCCCGCCCGACGTCTGGCCCGAGCGCCTGCTGAAGCTGTACCAGGCCGACCAATACGGAGCGCGCGACGAGTTGCTGCGGCGTGCCGATTTGCTGCTCGACGAGCCTGCGCAGCGTGGGCTGGTCGCCCAGCTCGAGTCGCAGCTGTCGCACGCGCTGCAGGCATCGCCGGCTGGCAAGAGCCCGCCGATGGAAGTCTTCCGCATCTCCGGCGCGCTGTCATTGTTGTCCGAGTCGTTGCGCGACCCCGATGTCATGGTGCGCGCCTCGCTGCGGCACAGCCCGAACCCCAACCCCGTGCAGCGGCAGAGCTTAGCGCGGGCCTACCTCGACGCCGACCGGCCGGCCGACGCGCTGGTGTGGCTGCAGGACCCCTGGGGCCACCTCGACGACAGCCGGCAGGATCTCCTGGCCGATGCCCTGGAGCGGCTCGGTCGATTCGAGGAGAGTTCGCCGATCCGGCAGCGGACGTTCGAGCGCACCGTGTCGGACTTCTATTTCCAGCGCTGGTTGGAGCACCTACCCGAGGCGGCGCGTCCGGACGCCGTCGCCCACGCCCGCCAACTCGCGCACCGCCACGACGACCTGACGGCCGCGGCCGCGCTGCTGCTGCAACTCGGCGACGCGGGCGCGGCCGAAGCCAGGCTTCTGGCCGAGCCCGGACGTATCGACGGCAATGATTACGGGCGCCTGGTTCCGCTGGCCAAGGCCTTGCGCGCCCACGAGTGCCCGCGCGGCGAGACCGTCGTCTACCGTGCGCTGTTGAAGGGCATCCTCGATCGGGCCTACGCGCGCGCCTATGGCCACGCCGCGCGCTACTGGACCCGACTTGGCGAGATCGCGGGCAGCGGTGTCGGCCTGCTGCCGCTGCAGTCGCACGAGGAATTCGAGGGGGAGATCCGTGCCCGTCACAGACGCAAGTCGGCGTTTTGGGCGTATGTGAACGGAACGCGCCGCGACCGTCACGACGACGAGGACGACCTGACCCTGTAACGCTACGGGCTGACCGCGCTTATCCACGGCCGCGCGATCGGCGCCTCTCACGCAAGACTCTCGCGCGGCGGTGGGTAAGCCGTCTGTGCCGAGAGATTTCATCCCATTGTCAGCGGTGCTGACGCACTCGTCGGCCGTCGACCTCGTCGCGGTTCTGGTCGTCCACTGCGGTTGCGCTCGGAAGGTCGCTGGCGCAGCATCGACCGCGTTCACGTTGGCTGAGTCAGCCCGGCTGATGCCCGTGACCGCATCGCCCCAGCCCGCTCGCGCGGGCACCAGAGCCGGCCTCATCTCCTGAAACCCGGCGACCACTAGGTCTGGAGATACGCGTCTGGCTTCGGAGAGGAAGCGCCTGCCCTGCCCCAGTCGAGCATGCGGGACCGTAGCGGCATCAGCCGAGACGCCACTGCTGCAATCACGCCCGCACCCTGCCCCAGCACTTCTGCGCCAACCGCGTCGTCACTACGCGGCGCGAGCCAGTAGTGACGACGCGCACGCTGCCCCAGCGCACGAGCGTTTTGCCGGGGCTGTCGCAAGTGACGACCTCACGTGACGGGCTCCCGGGCGCGTCAAGACCTCGGACCGTGCAACGCGGTCTGCACCCGCCCGCTCCCCGCGGGCCATGTCAGCCATGGCGCCAACCGGCGCACCCAGAGCCTTGGGGCAATGGCTCACCCGATGGATCGCCTTCCCGCAGGAAGCGCCATCGGCGCCAATGCCGCGTGCCGCGGCGGCCAGCAGCAACTCGGCACGATACGGGAGTGGTGTCCCGTGTCCCTCGTGGTTCCCGCAACGCCCAGGCGTTCGGGACGGACAGAAACACTGACCTGACCGACGACACACCAGCGACAACGAACCCGAATCGCCCTCAGGGGCAGCTGACCGAACCGACGACGGAGACCGACAGCAGCACCGAATGCGCAACCTGAACTACGAGATGAAGCAGCTGTGCCGGCGCAACCGCGACGGCAGCTTCGCGACCCAGCGCGATCGCGAGCGCGTGCTCGACCTGGTGGCGAACCAGCTTCATGACCTCGGCTATCGGCACCTGGCTGCAGCAAGCCTCAAGCCCAAGCACGTCGAAAGCCTGGTCGAGCGATGGCAGTCGGAGGGCCTCGCCGTGGGCACGATCAAAAACCGGATGGCGGAGCTGCGA